>VOFH01003663.1_pt1 | contig 20276 bp, 29 predicted proteins | sample 5384091 | NCBI WGS metagenome assembly VOFH01 (sample SAMN12384727, study PRJNA508395) | human gut metagenome | isolation source: healthy gut G | host: Homo sapiens
ATTTATGGGGGTTGATATTATGTGTTGTAAATATAGCATTGGATGTAGTTATATGAATAAAAGTGCTTTTTAATGTTTTATAGCATTAAAGCACTTTTTATTCATATAACACACTTGCATTCCACTATTAACATATTTACACAGCATGAAGTATCTATATTTTACGTAAATATTTTATATCAGATATTTACTCTGCAGGTCACTGTCTTTGGTTCAGGTAAAGTCCTTCTTTTCAAAAAGGCGCTCCACATTTTCCATATTCGCATAAATCGTCCGAAACATTCTGTCCAGATATTCTTCTTTTTTTACCCTGAAAAGCGCTGATACTTTATTTACATTTGCAATACTGTCCAGTCTGTTTGCCTCAAGGTAACGTAGCATATAATCCAGTTCTCCTGCCAGGCACACATTGGAACGTATAAAATCCTCCCCGATCACATCTCTATGAACTCCAAAGAGCACAAAAGAAAGAAGGGCTGTCACTGCCCCACTCTGTCTTTTTCCTGAAGCTGCAGTGCCAGAGAGCAGCACCATTTTCGTGATGCAGCAGTACATCCATAAATCTGGCATTGTTTCACTGAATACTGATCCTTTACAAAATTCTCATACTGCTGCTCGATCAGACTCTCTCTATATCGCCATCATACTCCAGAACCTTTTTTCAACATATCATTTGTCTGCAGTATTCCCAAAAAACACTTTTCGGAGAATCACTAATAGTCTCTTCATCGATCATGGGGATGTGATAATATTCCACTCCCTTTACTACAATGTCTCGGTCTTTCATTTCGTTCCAGCTGGTCTCTGAGATCAATCACGGTCTTCAGCTTGCAGTCCTCCCTGCAAAAACATGCTGATCAGCCATGGAAGCATGATAAAGATTTCCGCTTCGAATAAGCTTTCTGGGAAGGATATGACGCCCATCCTTTGTGGCGATCGCCCAAGATCTCTTGTATTGGAAAGACTCTGCAGCGGAACTGTCCGCCCTTAGGAAATCCGGTAGCCATTTCGGATTGAAAAGTTTCAGAATCCGCAGGCAGTCCTGTGCCTCATGCTCCGTCATCTCAAACTGATATCGCTTCTTTTCTCCTGGTAATGATCACCAGATAATTAGAGATCATCTGCTTCACTGCTTCTTCTGCGTTTTTCGCCTTCCCGATGGATATATACGCCCCAGACAATATCTGCAAGGAAGATTATTCTGTATCATATGTCTGAAAAGATCAGATTTCCATCTTCTACGCGAATCTTACCGTATCTCATATTTCTCCTCCATTCGTTGCCTTTCATTCTTACGATACCACAGAAAACAAAATTTGACAATTATTGAGAAAAAGTTTATAATCAAAAAAAAGATATGTCGGGGTTACTGTGAACAGAATGAACAGCAACATGTCGACAAACTTAGAAAGGTGAATTTTTTATGGATAATCTGATTTTTGCCTCAATGCAACCATTCCTATTTTTTTGACCCTTATGCTGGGTTATTTTCTTCGAAAAATTAATCTTTATGATGATTCCTTTGTTGCTGAATGAACAAATTTGTATTCAAGGCAGCCTTACCCGCACTTTTGTTTATGAATGTGGCTGAATCAGATTTTATTAAAGTTTGGGATACAAAGTTTGTTCTTTTTGTTTTGGCGCTACGTTTTGCAGCATTGCCATTTCTATCGGTCTTTCCTTCCTGCTGAATCCAAAAGGGACATACAGGAGAATTTGTCCAGGCCTCTTACCGCAGCAGCGCGGCAATCCTCGGCATTGCTATCATCCAGAACCTTTATGGAGATGCTGGTATGGCACCTCTTATGATCATAACAAGCGTTCCGCTCTATAATGTAATGGCAGTTATGGTTCTCTCTTTTATGAAGCCTGACAATCAGGGAATGAACAAACAGATGCTCTAAAAACCTTAAAAGGAATTGCCAGCAACCCTATTATTCTTGGAATCCTGGCAGGTCTTATCTGGTCTGTCCTTCGTCTGCCTCTTCAACGATCCTTTCCAGTACTGTCAATAACCTCGGAAAAACAGCCACACCTCTTGGACTGATGGCCATGGGTGGTGCCCTTCATTTTGGAAAAGCTTTTTTCCAGATTAAAAGCAACTATCGCCTGCACTTTTATGAAGCTGATCGGCTTTTGCACCATTTTTCTTCCAGTTGCTGTCAGACTTGGATTTACCCATGATAAACTGGTTGCCATTCTGATCATGCTTGGTTCTGCTACCACAGTAGCTGTTATATTATGGCAAAAACATGGGGCACGAAGGGTCTTTTTTCCTCCAGTGTCATTATGCTCACTACATTATTCAGTGCTTTTACTCTCACTATCTGGCTGTTCATTTGCAAGAGTTTAGGATTGATTTAATGGATTCTGTTATATATCCCTGTCAATGCCAGACAGTATCTCATACAACGCCTCCAGGCTATATGGCAAAATATTCTCATCAATCTGGAATTTCGGATGATGCAGCGGATAACCCTTATCAGGAATTCCTGCCAGAAATACACTGAACAAGCCCCTTTGTATGTAAAAATACCGATAGGCATTGTCTCCTGACAAAAACAGCTGCTCTTCGCCTTCCAGAAGAAACTGTTCTCCAAATATCTTCCTTCCTGCAGTTTCCGCAATCCTGGTAAGCTCGGATCATTTGCAAAAGGCAGAACCGCAGGCTTTGGATATTCCAACTCGATCCTTGTTCCCGTCCTTGCTTCTATTTCATTCAGGTTTCCTTCATCCGCTTATCCAGCGCCTGGTAATCTTCTCTTTCTTCATAAGCAGCCCGGATATTTCCCCGAAGAGTCACAAGATCTGTAATAATATTAGAGTATTCTCCACCATGAATGGTTCCGATTCCAATCAGGCAGGACCTTTTCCTTGATACGCTTCATTCAGATCATGAAGGGCTTTTACCACCAGGAAGCCGCATAAATACTGTCAATTCCTTATGAGCCTCACACCAGTGGCTGGATTTTCCATGAACACGGATTTCCATGCCATTGATCATAGCCGAAGCCTGTCCCTCATGCACTGCCATTCCAAAAGACTGATCCACTGCGTAATGAAACATGAGAAAAATATCCGGTTCTCCATCAATGGGCACCTGCTGCCAGCATTCGCTTTGCACCTTCACCGATTTCTTCAGCAGGTTCAAAAAGAAACCGCATCCGTACTGGAAAAGCCTCTCCCTCTTCCACCAGAATCCTCGCCAGCACCAACGCCGAAGCCACGATGCCATCATGACCACAGGCATGCATGACTCCGGCATTTTCCGATGCGTAAGGCAGTCCGGTTTGTTCCTGTATAGGAAGTGCATCCAGCTCTGCACGAAGCACAACCTTCTTTTTGCCGGCAAAAGCTGCCGCATCCTGACAGGGATGCTCGCAATGATCCCCGTAGGCTCCACAATCCGAAACCGGTAGCCTAGTTTTCCCAGATAATCCTGTATAAACGCTGAAGTCTCAAACTCCTGAAGCCCCAGCTCCGGATGCCTGTGGAAATGCCGCCGCAATTTTATCAGTTCTTCTTTTGTATTTTTCAAATTTACATTGGTAATTTAATCCTTGTGTCATATCAGTCCCAGATGCTCCAGCCCGTTCTTAATCCCGTAATGAAAAATATCTGTTGTCACGTAATCAGCCAGCTTCTTGATTCCGGTGCCGCATTTCCCATTGCCACCTTCGTCTTTGCATATTCGAACATAGACAGGTCATTATTGCTATCACCAAATACAATGGTATCCTCATGTGCAATATCAAAAATCCTGCATACAGCTGCAATGCCAACAGCCTTGGAAAAAGCCTTTCGGGATCATCTCAATGGTATCCCCGGCAAGACCTTCCCCTATATGGCCAATAAACTCATAATAGTCCTCAAGCTCCGCACAGGCCTTCTCAGGATCACTTCCCGGCACGATCTTAGAACTGATCTTATTAATATGAAGGTCGTGTTCATACCCCCTTAACAGGACGCCACTTAACCCCCAGAGCCTTTGTGATCAGATCAGCATACCAGTTAATATCTGTATTATACTCATCCTTATCGTAGTACATCCAGTCGGCACCCTCCATCACCGGAATCATGCCATATTTCCGAAGGACCTCCACCGAATGCCAGGCTGCCTCCGTGGTCATCTCCTTGTTAAAAAGCCTTTTGCCATCTTTCTCAATGGTACATCCACAGGCACTGATCATTCCCGTAAAAGGAATCTGTTCCAGATAATCAGGCACAAACGCCCTGCTTCTTCCTGTACACAGCCATGCCCTGATGGCCATTCTTCACCAGTTTTGTAATCGCCTCTACAGCACTGGCCGGTGTCCCTTTTTCAATATTACAGATCGTACCATCAGCATCAAAAACACTGCTTTTTGTGAATCTGCTGTCCACTTCCTGTAGAAGAAGCACCTTCATAACTTCCCTTGAACATGTTATCAGGCATAAAATACCTCCGCAAGCTTTACAAAGTCGCAGGTATCTTTCACACCGGCAGTCTCATAAGGAGAATGCATAGCCAGCTGCGGCAGTCCAATATCTACTGTATTTAAAGCCACCTGCGTATTGGAAATATTTCCAAGAGTGGAGCCGCCGGCTACGTCCGAACGATTCACGTAAACCTGACAGGATACCCCTGCCTCTTTACAAAGTTCCTTAAACATCGCTGCCGAAATACCATCTGTACAGTACTTCTGGTTTCGCATTATACTTCACCGCAATTCCGGCATTAATATGCGGTCGGTTCACCGGATCCGCCTTTTCAGGGTAGTTTGGATGAACCGCATGAGCATTATCCGCAGAGATCATAAAGCTCTTTGCCAGAGATATCAGATAATCCTCGTAGCTTCTTCCAAGCCCCAGATTAATGCGAAGGAGGGTATCCTGAAAGGAAAGTAGATGCAGCTCCCTGCCTGGTGCCGCTTCCCACCTCTTCATTATCCATTACCATATGTACACAGATGCTCTTTTCATTTTTTCCAGCGATCAGTCCTTCCCATAGAGGAAAAAGCACACTGCAGGTCATCCAGTCTTGGCGCAGAGACAAATTCCTCCTCGCTGCCCCAGACAGTACCAGACATGCGGTTATAAAGAAACAGATCATGTCCCAGAATGTCCTCTTCTTTCACCCCTGCAGCCTCTTTGCCACAGTTTTTAAAGAAAGATCTTTAGCGCTCTCCAGGCCATAAAGAGGAAGCATATCCTTCTGCACATTATACTTATAACCGCTGTTCGCCTCACGATTCATATGAATAGCCAGATTCGGGATCATCAGCATATCCTTGTCCACAGTCACAAGCTTCTCACAAATCTTTTCATCTTCTTTCACAATCAAGCGTCCAGCTACAGAAAGGGTCGGTCAAACCAGGGAGCCAGAAGCGCACCGCCATAAAGCTCCACATTCAGCTTTACATACCCATTCTCCACCATCTCCGGATTCTCCTTGATCTTCAAGGATGGGGAATCGCTGTGGCTTGCAATAATATGGAAACGTCGCTGGAAACCTCCGGCACGGTAAAATGCAATGATTGCCGAATGATTCCGGATCACAAAATACTTCCCACCGTTTTTTATCTCCCAGTGCTCATCTTCCTTTAACTCTGTCAAAATCCATTCTCCGTAAATCTTGTTTTTCATCATCTCCACTGCCTGAAATGCAGTAGGGCTCTCTTTGATAAATGTAAGTAATTTCTCTGCTGTATGATTCATTTCTAAACTCCTAAATATTTTTCTATACTTTTTTTCGATCGTTTTGCAGCCCCGCCAAAGTGATAAGACATACCACATTTGAACCAGTTCAACCGATACACAGGGGAGGTGGCGGCGGGTACTGCTTGTGGGGCTTGGGGATTTTCGACAGGTTTGCGAGCATAGCGACGCTCTCAATCTTTAATAATCAACGCCATAAACACCAGATCCGTATTCCCCGTATTCGCCAGTCCATGACCTCTTCCATCTGGTGTAAAGGTAATATCGCCCGCTTTCACATGTCTCCAGGAAGTCCCATTGTCATTATATTCCCTTCTCCGGTCAGAATATAATAGGTCTCACTCTCCCCATAATGCATATGAAAGCCAAGAGAACATCTGGCTCCAGTGTCACCTCTGCATAAAGCCCGCATTTCCCCTTTAACTGCTGCTCATCCAGCAATTCCTTGATAATCACATGTCCATTCCCCTCACATATGCTCAATACGATTAATCTTCATATCCAGACTCCTCCTTCGTAAAGGGCGCATCCCCAGCTTTCGCCAGAGATACGCCCTGTTTTTCAGCTTTCTTCAATTATAATTACAAACTCTTGATCCTGTCAATGGCTTTCAGAGTATTCTCATAAGTTCCAAACGCAGTCAGACGGAAATAGCCCTCACCATGAGAACCAAAACCGGAACCTGGTGTACCAACCACATTTGCATTTTTAAGGAGATAATCAAAAACTCCCAGGAAGTCATTTTATCCGGTGTTTCCAGCCAGATATACGGCGCATTCACACCACCTGAAACAGAGAAGCCAGCTTTTGCCAGCTCATCATGGATCAGCTTTGCATTTCTCATATAATAGCCAACCTGATCCTTCAGCTGAGCCTTACCTGCCTCTGAATAGACAGCCTCACCTGCTTTCTGTACAATATACGGAGCACCGTTAAACTTGGTACCATGACGTCTTGCCCACAGGCTGTGAAGCGATACCCCATCTCTTACCAGTTCCTTCGGGATAACCGTAAACCCAAGACGAACACCAGTAAATCCGGCATTCTTGGAAAAGCTTCGAAGTTCAATCGCGCATGTTCTTGCACCCTCGCACTCATAAATACTGTGCGGTACATTTTCCTCAGAGATATAAGCCTCATAAGCTGCATCATAAATGATCACACAGCCATTTTTGTTGGCATAATCCACCCATTTCTGCAGTTCATCCTTTGTAATAGCAGAACCGGTCGGATTATTTGGAAAGCAAAGATAGATCAGATCCGGCACTTCTAATGGAAATTCCGGCAAGGAAATCCATTCTCCTTTGCGGCATGGCATATAGATCACACCGTCAAAATTTTCACGAACCCTATTATACTCTCCGGTACGGCCAGCCATAACATTGGTATCCACATAAACCGGATAAAACCGGGTCACACACAGCAACCTTATTGTCTGTTCCAAAAATCTCCTGAATATTACCGGAATCACTTTTCGCACCATCAGAAACAAAATCTCATCTGCTGCAATATCGCATCCTCTGTCCTGGTAATCGTTTTTTGCAATTGCCCTTCTTAGGAATTCATACCCCAGATCTGGCGCATAACCGTGAAAAAGTCTCTGCGTGAGCCATCTCCTCGGACTGCCCCGTGAAGAGCATCAATAATAGCCGGGACCAGGGGCTGTGTCACATCACCGATTCCAAGACTGATCACCTCTTTATCCGGATTCTCTTCTTTTATAGGCACGCACTTTTTTTCCAATTGTAGAAAAAAGATAGCTTCCTGGCAGTTTTAAATAATTATGATTAACGGTAACCATCTGATTATCCTCCTGTAAATCTCTTTCTCTTCTCAGCCTCAGCCAGTGCTTTTTCTGACGCTGTCAGGATTTGCCTTGCCCTTTCATTTCCTTCATGATCTGACCGACAAAAAGCCCATAACCTTCTCTTTACCGCCAAGAAGCTCAGACAGCGGTCCAGGGTTTCTCATCCAGAATCCTGCTGATGGTGCTGCTAGAAGCCCGGTATCCTCCACGATCTTTAAACCATGCTCTTCCATATAAGCTACCGGATCAACATCCTCATCAAATACCTTTTCAAATACCTTCTTGGCATTCTGTGCGCTGACCTCCTTTTATCGACCATTGTAAGAAGATCTGCAAGATGCTGCGGTGTAAATCTTAACTTCTCAGCCTCAATGCCTTTTTCCTTCATAAGACGGAAGCACTTCCACCATAAACCAGTTTGCCGCCTTTTTCGGGTTGCCGAGAGCGTAGAACATCTTCAAACAAAGTCCAGCCAGATGTCTGGACTCTGTAAGAACCATCTTCTGGTCTCCTGAATAACCTTTTTTCCTTCCTCGATCAGCTCGATCTGACGGGCACTTTCGCCCTCGATGGCTCTTGCAATTGCCTTGAAAGAGTTCAGGTTTTTCATCTCTGGTACGGGTTCCAAATTCCGGTGCACCCATCTCACGGACGGAAAGGTTGACATCAGCACGCATGGAACCTTCATTTAATTTACAGTCAGACGCACCAAGATACTGAATGATCAGTCTTAATTTTTCCAGATAGGCAATGACCTCCTCTGCGGAACGCATATCCGGCTCTGACACGATCTCGATCAACGGTACACCGGAACGGTTGTAATCGACAATTGAACAGTCCTCCCACTCGTCATGCACCAGCTTTCCGGCATCTTCCTCCATATGGATTTCATGAATACCAACGGTTTTCTTACCCGCTGCGGTTTCGATCTCCACCCCGCCGTTCCTGCAGATTGGCAGATATAACTGGGAAATCTGGTAATTCTGAGGATTATCCGGATAAAAATAATTTTTACGGTCAAACTTACAGTACTGATGAATCTGCAGTTAGTGGCAAGACCGACTGCGACCGCAACTCTACCACCTGTTTATTTAAACAGGAAGAGAACCCGGCATACCGGTACATACCGGACAGGTATGGCTGTTTGGCGCCCCTCCGAATGCGGTGGAGCAGCCACAGAAAATTTTTGTTTTACTTGCTAATTCAACATGGACTTCCAGTCCAATCACAGTTTCATATACTTTACTCATGACGATTCCTCCAAACTTATGCTAACGGGCTGTGTTCATATTCTCTGGTCTGCTCAAATGCATACGCAGCGCGGATAATGTTTTTCTCTTTGAAACAGTCGCCGATCAGTTGTAAGCCGATTGGAAGTCCATTGGAATCTTTTCCACAAGGAAGTGAAATTCCCGGAAGTCCTGCAAGGTTTACAGAGATGGTATAAATATCTCCGAGATACATTTTTATCGGATCACTTAAGATTCCCCTAACTTCGGAGCCGTTGTCGGGGCTGCCGGTCCTAAGATCACATCGTATTTTGCAAATGCTTCATCAAATGCTTTTTTGATCAATGCCTTTGTGCGTAGTGCTTTCAGATAATAAGCATCATAATATCCACTGCTCAATACGAAGGAACCAAGCATGATCCTTCTTTTTACTTCCGCTCCAAAACCTTCCGAACGTGTCTTTTTGTACATATTATGAAGTCCCTCGTATTCTTTTGCACGATAACCATATTTTACTCCGTCAAAACGTGCAAGGTTTGAGCTTGCCTCGGCACAGGCGATGACATAGTATGCAGGAATCATATATTCCACAAGTTTTCAGAGAAAAAATTCTACGATTGCACCTTCTTCTTCTAAAACTTTTCAGCGTTTCCATAAAAAGCCTCTTTTACTTCCGGATCAAGTCCCTCCAAAATATTCCTTGGGAACACCGATTTTCATTCCATCATCTTACCTGTCATCCGTGGAGATTTTAAGATCCTCTCTCTTCATGGATGTGGACTGTCTTTTCTTATCATAAGAAGCTATTCGCTTCTAAGATTGTTGCACAGTCTGTCACATCTTTTGCGATCGGTCCGATCTGATCTAGTGAAGATCCGTAAGCGATCAGTCCATAACGGGAAACCGTTCCATAGGTTGGCTTGATCCCGGTCACACCACAGAATGAACTTGGCTGACGGATGGATCCGCCGGTATCTGAACCTAACGCATAGGAGCATTCTTCTGCTGCAACCGCTGCACAGGACCACCGGAAGACCCCCCCGGCACGTGTCCCTCATTCCATCGGATTCTTAGTTGCCCCATAAGCGGACGTCTCTGTGGTACTTCCCATCGCAAACTCATCCATATTTGTTTTTCCAATGATCACACGCTCCGGCTTTTTCAAGATTTTCTACCTTCGGCAGTGTACTGGTTTACAAAATTATAATATTTTTGAGGAACAGGTCGTTTTTTTCCATTAATACAGATATTATCTTTGATGGCGACCGGCACTCCGGCAAGCGGACCTGTAAGCGTTCCATCATCGATCATTTTCTGTACTTCCTCTGCACGTTTTAATGCACCTTCACGATCTACTGTCACGAAACTGTTCACTTTTTCTCTTTTTGCTTCAATTGCATCTAAAGACGTAACAGCCTCTGTAACCGTAACTTCTTTTGCTTTTATTTTTTTTTCCACGGCAGTCAAACTCATTAATCTCATTCTATCATTTCTTCCTTATTCCATGCTCACATCCAACACATCTGAATTCTAACCAATCGTCTTTGGCACCTTGAATCCACTGTCTTTCATGGAAGGCGCATTAGAAAGGGTTGCTTCGCTTCCGTCTCCATTCGTGACAACGTCTTCACGAAATACGTTTGTCACCGAAAACATGAGACATCGGCTCAACTCCTGTGGTATCTAACTCATTTAATTTATCAATATAGTCAAGCATCTCCCATGTCTTTTTTTGCCTGCTCTTTTTCTTCTTCATTCAATTCCAGTTTTGCAAGAATTCCTACATATTCAATGGTTTCATCCGAAATAATATTTGCCATTTTTCTTATCCTCTCTGCTTTCTTTCCGGCTATGGCTCTAATCTGCTCATATCACGCGGGAACAATGTTGTCTCTCTGACATTGTCTTCACCGATCAGTTTCATCGTCAGACGCTCCAGACCGATTCCTAGACCTCCGTGTGGCGGCATTCCGTGTTTGAATGTGTCCATGTACTGCTCCATGCCCTCGGTTGTCATGCCGCGTTTTTCGATTTTTTCCAGCAGCATGTTGTAATCGTGGATACGCTGTCCACCGGTCGTGATCTCCAGACCGTGATACAATAGATCAAAACTTAATGTAAACGTCGGATCTGCCGGATCGTCCATTGCGTAGAATGGTCTTTTCTTGGAAGGATAATGTGTGACAAACACGAAATCTGCATCACATTCCTCTTTAAAATACTGTCCGATCAAAGCCTCCTCTTCCGGTTCAAGATCATATGGGTTACGAATTTTTCTGCCGTATTTTTCGCTACCAGCTCTTTTGCCTCGTCAAAACGAACTGCCGGGATTTTATCCATTCGGGAAGTCAACCTTCAGGATTTTCAACTCTTTTTCGTAGTCCTTTTCAAAAGTCAACCATTGCATACTGTAAAAATCCGGTCTCCATTGCCATGATATCTTCGAATCCATCAATGTATCCCATCTCAAAATCAAGACTGGTATACTCATTCAAATGACGTTTTGTATTGTGTTTTTCTGCACGGAACACCGGGGCTGTCTCAAATACCCGGTCAAATACACCAACCATCATCTGTTTATAAAACTGTGGGCTCTGCGCTAATACAGCCGGTCTGTGGAAATAGCTGAATTTAAACAGGTTTGCTCCACCCTCAGCACCTCTGGCTCCGATCTTCGGCGTATGGATTTCCGTAAATCCATTTTCATAGAGATAATCACGAAAAGCCCTTGCACCAAAGCTTCCTGGATTTTAAATCTTGCGCGCTCCTGAATATTGCGGAGGGAAAGGGAACGGTAATTTAATTTGGCTTCCAGAGAAGTATTCAGCTTCCATTTTATCGATTGCAAGAGGAAGAGGTTCAGCCGGTGAAGACAGCACCTCCAATTTCACGAATGGGAAGTCTCTGCCATGAGGCGCTCTCTCTTCTTTATTTACAACACCTTTTACTCTTACTGTCATGCCTTCTTTCAGATCATGAATGGAAAAATCAACATCCTCATTTTACTAAAACGGTCTGAAACAGACCCTCTCTTCTTCTGATAATTACAAATGCAACATCTCCCATGTTGCGGATACTGTGAATGGCGCCCTCCAGGATGGCTTCCTGGATTCAGAAGTTCTTCTCCCATCAGTGCATCCCAGCTGCTCACTTCTTTTTTCCAGCTTCCATCCAAAAACTCCATTTCCTCATCCTCCATTTCCTAAAATCATAAAAATATATCTTATAAAACCCCTGCCAGAATTTTTCTGAAAAATCCTATACAACAGGATTAGAATTCTGCCTTAGACTATACACAGAATCATATAACAGCATCAGAACCATCTGAGCTGTCTCAACCATATTTGTCCCGGAATCCATACTGCATTTCTGAATGTACCGGTATGCATCTTCTTTCGCTTAAATGGTTTGCTCCATAAGAAGAAACTTTGCGTTGGAAATGTAATTCTGCTTTCTTTCCAGGAACGCGTTTTCGGTTTCTTCTTCTCTTTTTTAGCCGCCGCTCGATCTGGGACAACATCATATCCACCGTGTTTACCAGGTCGCTGACTTTCATTGGCATTTCCACAGTAAGGACGGATGTAGGCGCTTCCGCAATCACTCTTCCAGATGCCAGCAACAGCATTTCAAAATATGAAGGAATATCTTCCAGCACATCGGTAATACCGATCCGTCAGCTTATAACCACAGATCAGAATACCTCCGTCAACTCACTCATGCTGGCAGAAGTGCTGTTGAAGCAGTTGAACATACCGCAGTACAGAAAACCGTACCGGTTCAATATGGTACGTATTTTCTTTTGGCGTCATCGATTTTCGGTAATGCAATTACAATGCTGCTGTTCATACCGTACTGCTCTCTTATCTTAAATCTTGTATAAATACTGGCTGATTTCCCACTCGCTTACCTGTCTCATATAATTCAGCCATTCTTCCTTCTTGCAGCTGCATATTCCTCACAGAACTTTTTACCAAGTACACTCTGGATCAGGTGCTATTCTCGAAATGTGTAAGGGCATCATCAGGTTCAGCGGAAGATTTCCAATATTCATAGCTTTCTGGTCAGATTCGGAAAAAGAACGATCCGATGCCTTGGTAGGATATAATTTCTGCTGAATTCCATCCAGACCGGCTGCAATACAAACAGCAAACACAAGGTAAGGATTTGCAGATGCATCCGGGCTTGAAGCTCGATTGCCAGGCTGTCTGATCTTAAATTGGAAATACGGATCAGAGAGTTCTGGTTATTCTTTGTCCAGGTCAGTTCTGTAGAACATCATAGCCCAGGTACAAGTCTCTTGTGGAATTCACAAGCGGATTGGTAATGGCGGCCATCTCTTCACTATGTGCAAGAAGACCACCGATAAAATGATAAGCATCCTCGCTGAGACCATTTACATCATCAGGATCAGCAAATATATTTTTCCATCTTTATACAATGCAAAATGAATGTGCATACCGGAACCATTCACCTCAGCTCTCGGCTTTGGCATAAAGGTTGCATGAAGTCCATGCCGTTTTGCAATGGTGCGGACTGCCATTTTGAAACTGGCCTCTGTGCATATCTCCGGCTACAAAGACTTTGTCCACATTGGTCTTATAGCTTCCTGCCTCTGTAGCTACGTTGGTACGTGCATTGCGTTCTACTCCAAATGCATCAGCCACATAATCCTGACAGCCTAAGAAACCGGCTGCGATCAGTACCAGATCTGCAGGCACCTCTTTTTCACTGCCTTCTATCGGCACCATCATGGTACGGCCTGTTTCCGGATCCTTCTGTGATGTAAGGCTTACTAAGATCACCTTGCACAGCTTTCCTTCCCCATCCTTTACAAACTCTTTTACAGTCGTCTGGTAAACACGGGGATCAGAACCAAATACGCTGATGGCTTCTTCCTGGCCGTAGTCAGTTTTTAAAATACGCGGCCACTCCGGCCATGTATTGTTCTCTGCACTCTTTACAGGAGGCTTTGGCATCATCTCTAACTGGGTCACAGAAGCGCAGCCCTGACGGATAGATGTTCCCACACAGTCATTTCCTGTATCGCCGCCACCAATAACGATCACATGTTTGTCTTTGGCAGAAATATAGTTTCCGTCCTCTAAACCAGAATCCAGAAGACTCTTTGTATTTGCCTTTAAAAAGTCTACTGCAAAATAGATCCCAGCTGCATCTCTTCCAGGAACATCAATATTTCTCGGGTTAGAGGCGCCGCATGCAAGGATGATGCTGTCAAAATCCCGGAGAATCTTAGCTGCTTTGTAGTTTCTGCCTACATCTGCATTAGTAATAAAGGTTATTCCCTCTTCCTTCATTACATTTACTTTTCGGTCAATGACCCATTTTTCCAGTTTCATATTTGGAATACCATACATTAACAGGCCGCCTATACGGTCACTGCGCTCAAATACAGTTACGCTGTGTCCCCTTTTATTTAACTGGTCTGCTGCTGCCAGTCCTGAAGGTCCTGAACCGATCACTGCCACTTTCTTGCCAGTACGCACTGTAGGTGGTTTTACCTTTGCATAGCCTTCTTCATATGCCTTTTTCAATAATAGCGTGCTCATTTTCCTTAATAGATACTGGATCGCCATTTAAACCGCAGGTACATGCAGCTTCACAGGGTGCCGGGCATACTCTGGAGGTAAATTCCGGAAAACAGTTGGTCTTTTTAAACGGTTAAATGCCTGCTGCCAGTTTCCTGTATATACAAGATCATTCCACTCCGGGATCAGGTTATTTAAAGGACAGCCGCTGACCATGCCGCACATCATCACGCCGGACTGGCAGAAGGGAACGCCGCATTCCATGCAGCGTGCACCCTGTAATTTCTGTTCCTCTTCACTTAATGGAATGTGGAATTCATTCCAGTTTTTAATGCGCTCCTTTGGTGGAAGCGCCTTTCCAGTTTTGCGTTCATAATCTAAGAATCCTGTAATCTTTCCCATTTTTGACGCCTCCTTAACCTCTGATGTTTGCATAAAATGCCTCTATCTGCGCCTGTTCACTGTTCAGCCCCTTTTCTTCCATCTGCACGATTGCATTCATCATGCGGCGGTAGTCGTGAGGTACGATTTTCTTAAACTTAGGCAGATACTCGCTGAAATGGTCTAAGATACGCTTTCCTTTTTCGGAGTTGGTGTATGCCACATGCTCCTGGATCAGGCCTTTCAGCTCTAATACATCATATTTATTGGAGACGTCTTCAAAGGAAACCAGTTCCTTGTTCAAACGCTTGTAAAAGCTTCTATCTTCATCTAATACATAGGCAATACCGCCGCTCATACCAGCTGCAAAATTCTTTCCTGTAGGTCCAAGGACTACTACGCAGCCGCCGGTCATATATTCACAGCCATGATCACCTGTTCCTTCTACTACTGCAGTAGCTCCGGAGTTGCGGACACAGAAACGTTCACCGGCGATCCCGTTGATAAATGCCTTGCCGCTGGTAGCACCATAAAGTGCAACGTTTCCTATTATAATGTTATCCTCTGCCTTAAACTGCACACCCTGGGGCGGATATACGATCAGCTTGCCGCCGGATAAGCCTTTTCCGAAATAGTCATTGAATCACCGGTCAGCTCCAGAGTCAGGCCCTTAGGGATAAACGCACCGAAGCTTTGGCCGCCGCTGCCGTTGCAGCTGATGGTAAAGGTGTCTTCCGGCAGACCATCCGGATACTTTCTGGTGATCTCAGAACCGAAAATAGTACCTAAAGTACGGTTTACATTGCTTACATCCAGCTGAATGCTCTTTTTCTGTCCATTATTTAAAGCGCTCTTTAACTTCTTTAATAAAATGCTTTTCGTCTACAGTCTCATCTAACTTAAAGTCATAGACCTCTTTTTTCGTTATAACCAGCCAGCTTTACGCCCTCATATGGGTTGTCCAGGATACGGCTTAAATCCACTTCTTTTGCACGGCTGTATGGGATATCATCTTTTCTCTTTAACAGTTCAGTACGGCCTACCAGTTCATCTACAGTACGCACACCCAGTTTTGCCATATATTCACGGAGTTCTTCTGCAATGAATTTCATAAAGTTTACAACATACTCCGGTTTACCCTTGAAACGCTTGCGAAGCTCCGGATTCTGGGTTGCAATGCCCATTGGGCATGTATCCAGATTACATACACGCATCATAACGCAGCCCATGGTTACAAGAGGAGCCGTTGCAAATCCAAATTCCTCCGCACCTAACATACAGGCAATAGCAACATCACGGCCGGTCATCAGCTTACCATCTGTCTCCAGAACCACTCTGTCACGAAGTCCATTCATGATCAGGGACTGATGTGCCTCTGCAACACCAAGCTCCCATGGAAGACCTGCATTGTAGATAGAGTTTCTTGGAGCTGCACCAGTACCACCGTCATAGGCAGAGATCAGAATGACCTGTGTGCGCCCGCTTTTGCAACACCTGCTGCAACAGTGCCAACGCCAGCTTCAGAAACCAGCTTTACAGAGATCCTTGCTCTTGTATTAGAGTTCTTTAAGTCATAGATCAGCTGTGCCAGATCCTCGATGGAATAAATATCGTGATGAGGCGGCGGGGAAATAAGGCTTACACCAGTAGTTGAATGTCTTGTCTTTGCAACCCACGGGTACACCTTCTTTCCAGGAAGCTGTCCTCCTTCACCAGGTTTTGCGCCCTGAGCCATCTTGATCTGGATCTCCTGGGCACTTACCAGATAACGGCTGGTAACACCGAAACGGCCGGAAGCTACCTGCTTGATCGCAGAACAGCGGTTGTGGTCAGAAGGTCCCGGTACCAGACGATCCAGGCTTTCACCACCTTCACCGGTATTTGACTTGCCGTGGATCCGGTTCATGGCGATCGCCAGTGTCTCATGTGCTTCCTGGGAAATAGAACCATAAGACATGGCACCAGTCTTAAAACGGCGTACAATAGAATCTACACTTTCTACCTGATCGATAGGAATACCGCCATCTTCCGGATAATTAAAGTCCATAAGGTTTCTCAGATGGTAGGTCTTGCCCTGATCGTCCAACGTAGCAGTATACTGCTTGAAAATGCTGTAATCGCCTCTTCTGGTTGCTTCCTGAAGGAGATGGATAGTTAGAGGATTGTATAAATGCTCTTCCTGTCCGGAACGTGACTTGTGGCTTCCTACACTGTCAAGAGTCAGATCTACACCCAGTCCTAGCGGGATCAAAAGCTGCAGAATGGAGCACGTCCATATCATTTTCAATATCCTTTAAAGTAACACCGCCAACACGGCTTACAGTATCCGTAAAATACTTATCCACTACTTCCTTTGAAATACCAATTGCTTCAAAGATCTGGGATCCCTGATAAGACTGGATAGTGGAAATACCCATCTTGGATGCGATCTTTACAATACCGTGAAGCACTGCCAGGTCATAGTCCTTTACAGCTGCATAATAATCTTTATTTAACATACCTGTCTCAATCAGGTAACGGATGGACTCATGAGCCAGATATGGGTTGACTGCACAGGCACCATAACCTAACAGTGTTGCAAAATGATGAACCTCTCTTGGCTCGCCGCTCTCCAAGATCAGGGCCACACTTGTACGCTTCTTGGTCGTACCAGATACTGCTGAAGGGCAGAAACAGCCAGTAAGGATGGGATCGGCACATGGTTTTCATCAATATCACGGTCAGAAAGGATGATGATATTGGCACCGTCTTTATGTGCACGGTCTACTTCCAAGAACAGACGGTCAATGGCCTTTTCAAGGGAAGTGTTCTTATAATAAGTGATGGGGATCACTTCTACCTTAAAGCCAGGTTTTTTCATGCATTTTTTGATCTTTCAACAGATCGGTTTCTGTAAGGATCGGATTTTCTACACGCAGGATCTTGCAGTTTTCCGGTGTCTCCTCCAGGATATTGCCCTCTTCACCTACATATACAGTAGTGGAAGTAACGATCTCCTCACGTATCGCATCGATCGGCGGGTTGGTTACCTGGGCAAAATAACTGTTTAAAATAGTTAAACAATGGCTGATGCTTCTTGGAAAGCACTGCTAAAGGAGATCAACACCCATGGCTGATACTGCTTCTGCTCCATTTAACGCCATTGGAAGGATCATGGTGCGGTACTGTTCGTAAGTATAGCCATAGGTCTTCTGTAAACGGAGGCGCTGTTCTTTGTATAGTGTACCAGGAGCTTTGCCTGGTTCGGTACTTTCAGGTCATCTAACTCTACCAGATTGGAATCCAGCCACTCACCATATGGATTCTTCTCTGCATAGCAGCAGTTTTAAGTTCCTCATCGCTCTATCATCTTTCCTTCTACTGTATCTACCAGCAGCATTTTTCCCGGACGGAGGCGGTCTTTTTTAATAACCTTTGTCTGGTCGATATCAATAGCACCAACCTCAGAAGAAAGGATCATATAGCCGTCATCTGTAATATAGTAACGGGATGGACGCAGGCCATTCCGGTCAAGGATTGCGCCTACCATATCACCATCTGTAAACAGGATGGATGCAGGTCCGTCCCACGGCTCCATCATAGTTGCATAGTACGGTAGAAGTCCTTGATCTCGGAGTCCATGTATTTATCATGTTCCCATGGGCAGGAATAGTTACCATAACAGCCAGCGGCAGGTCCATACCACTCATGACCATAAATTCCAGGGCATTGTCCAGCATAGCTGAGTCAGAACCTTCCTGATTAATAATAGGAAGGACTTTGTGCATATCGTACTTAAAATACTTCGACTCCATGGTTTCTTCCCGCGCCATCATCTTATCCACATTGCCGCGGATGGTGTTGATTTCACCGTTGTGGACGATAAAACGGTAAGGATGAGCTCTCATCCAGCTTGGATTGGTATTAGTGCTGAACCGGGAATGCACAATGGCGATCGCTGATTCATAATCCTTGTCCTGAAGGTCTGCAAAGAACAGACGCAGCTCACCTACAAGGAACATTCCTTTATATACGATGGTCCTGCTGCTTAAGGATACTACATAGGTATTATCATTACTCTGTTCAAATACACGGCGGACTACATACAGCTTTCTGTCAAAATCCAGACCTTTTCTTTACAATGTCCGGTTTTTGCCACAAAGCCCTGGGCGATATAAGGCATAACGTCTACTGCCTTTTTGCCTAATACTTCCGGCGTGTACCGGAACATTTCTCCATCCAAGGAAGGTAAGTCCCTCTTTCTTGACGATGATCTCAAACATCTTCATGGCCTGATTTTTCTGGCAAGTTCATCCTGTGGGAAGAAGAACATACCAACGCCGTATTCTCTCTCACCGCCTAAGGTAATACCAGCCTTGTGCTGCTGCTTTCTTAAAGAAACGGTGGGAGATCTGAAGCATGATACCGACACCGTCACCGGTCTTTCCCTCTGCGTCTTTACCTGCTCTGTGCTCTAAGTGTTTCTACAATGTGGAGTGCCTGGTCAACTGTTTTATGTGTTTTGATACCTTTGTCCTATTGGCAACTGCACCTGCCCTGCGATCTCGATCATCTCTACAATATGGGCATCCGTAAGGGGAAGTTCCTACAATATTCATTCCCTTCTCCTGGAGTTCTTTACGGAATGCATTGTTTACTTCATAACGATGTCTGTGACGTTCCTGGATTTCTTTTTCCAAAAAGTTCAAGGGATCTGGAACCTTCTGCAAGAATACATGGATAACTTCCAAGTCTTAAGGTTCCACCGATATCTTCGATATCTTCCTGATCCGGCATTAATGCACTTACCGGATGCTTTGTCTCCGGATTCAGTTCAATACTGTTTGCATCTTCGTATCCCAGAACATGTCTTGCAAATTCAACAATTGCCATCTGCATGCCAAGGCAGATTCCAAGATACGGAATTTTGTGTACACGGGCATACTGTGCTGCCAGAATCATACCTTCGGTACCTCTGTTTCCGAAACCACCCGGAACCAGGATACCATCTACATTGTGAAGCTGCTGATCCAGATTTTTCTCTGTTCAGTTCTTCGGAATCAATCCAGTCAAGCTCTACTTTTGCTTGCATGAAATCCCACCATGTTTCAGTGCTTCCTACAACACTCAGATATGCATCGTGAAGCTGTGTATATTTTCCTACAATTGCGATCTTTACTGTTTTATTCGGGTCTCAGACTTTCTACCATTTCCTCCCAGTCACTTAAATCCGGTTTTCTTTTCCAGTCTTAAAGATTGAAAGAACCACATCTGCAAGCTTCTCTCTTTCCATTGCAAGAGGGCTTCATATAAATATTCCACATCCAGGTTCTGAAGTACATGTGACAGGTACGTTGCAGAATAAAGCGATTTTTTCTTTAATGTCCTCTGTCAGCTGGACATTTCACTTCTGCACACCAGGACATCCGGCTGGATTCCCATTCCCTGAAGTTCTTTTACACTGGCCTGTGTGAGTTTTGTTTTCAGTTCTTCAGATGCTTTTAAATAAGGAATTAATGTTACGTGGATCAGGATTGCATTGTCATGTCCTGGCTACTGAGCTGGAACTGACGAATTCCAGGAACTATGTTGGCTTTCAATATCACCGGACTGCCTCCACCTCGATAATGGCAATCT
>VOFH01003773.1_pt1 | contig 20239 bp, 25 predicted proteins | sample 5384091 | NCBI WGS metagenome assembly VOFH01 (sample SAMN12384727, study PRJNA508395) | human gut metagenome | isolation source: healthy gut G | host: Homo sapiens
CGATGCCGCTTCGTTCAGTTACATGTGCTGTATGGGTGCTTTCTGACGTAGTACATGCGCTTGAGGCAGTTCAGAACCACATGCCCTCCTTGCGTTCCGGCGTGATGACAAAGGCCTCTGGATGGCGGAAGTCAGCAGGGGCCGCATATTTTTCTGATTGGAGACTTGAAACAGATTGGTCAGGAACTGCGGGGAGAAACGCCATTGTAGCCAATGGCGTTTGAGGAAAGCGCTTTCATCATATGTACGGCTTCCGGCGCGATATAGATAGCGCTGCCCTCGCTAACTATATAGCGGGTGCCGTTGACCCGATATTCCGCATTTCCTTTCAACATGATCTGAAGCTCAAACTCATTGTGCCAGTGGCTTGGGAAACTGCCGTCTGCAAACGTGTCGAAAATGGTCCACAAATTCGGATAGGGAACATCTGGTTCAAATAGGTCAATTCCTCTTTTACTGCGCGTGCAGCGCGCTGATATTTTCCATACAGGGCTTCCTCCTTTGCAAGTAGTTTTAAAGTCTCATGAAGGGAAAAAGGGCGTTGTGATGTACAATAGGAAAACGAATTTTGCGTTTTAACCACGGATATGCCTATAAATAGTTAAGAAAAAATCAAAAAACAAAAATGCTGTTGTTCAATGTGACGATAACAGGACTGGAGGGATAGAAATGACGTTGGATTTGCTGCTTTCAAACTGTTGCGATATTCCCAGTGGCGTGGGAGGATAATTACAATTTCCTGAAATTAAATTGATTGAACCCCTTGTGCTTTCATACTATACCAGTATAAAAAGAGTTGCCGGTAATTTTCAAGAGCATTATCCTAAATGAACGGAAGATTGAAAGGGGTTTAATAAAAGTGGGAAATCAGAACTTTTTCCTCGGAGAAGCAGAAAAGGACGACCTGCATCATACCGGCATGGATTATGGTCGGGGCGGCAACCGGAAAACGATTGATGCAAGCGGTCCCAGTTGGCATAGTTCCGGCTACGATTTTCCCAGCTTGCACAATGCTTGAGGGAAAACGGATTGCCTTGGGGCGATCCGATTGTGATTGAAAGAGAAAGGAGTTTTTCAGTTGGAGCATACTTCGAAATCCAGCGGAGCAGAGAGGACGCTGTCAGCCTGCGGGAAAAGATATGCTATGGTTTTGGGCGATTCGGCCTGTAACGTGGTATACGGCCTGTGCAGCACGCTGCTTACCTTTTTTTATACGGATTATGTGGGTGTCAGTGCCGCGCCTCGTCGGTATCATTTTCCTGATTACGCGTGTGTTTGACGGTGTTTCGGATATTATCATGGGTTTTATCACGGACCGGACGAAATCCAAGTACGGCAAAGCGCGGCCGTGGATTCTGTGGATGGCGGTGCCGTATGCGGTGACGTTCGTGGCACTGTTCCTCATTCCGGCGAATGCGCCGGTCATGGTGCAGGCAGTGTATATTTTCGTTACCTATAACCTTTGTAAACACGGTCGTATATACCGCGCTCAACCTTCCGTATTCCACTATGGCTTCGCTGATCACGCGCGATCAGAAATCCCGTACCTCCACCCAGGCGATCCGCATTTTCTGCGGGCCGATGGGCAAGATGGTGGTTACGGTTTCCACGATCCCGCTGGTGCAGGCGTTTGGCAACACCCAGCAGAGCTGGATCATCGTTTCGATCATCTTCGCCGTGATCGCGCTGGTTCTGCTGCTGGTCTGCTTCTTTAATATTGAAGAGCGCGTTGTTATTGAAGCTGCACAGAATAAGAAGGTTTCTGTCGGTGAAAACTTGAAGGCACTGTTCTCTAATCAGTACTGGGCGATCTGCCTGGGGCTGTGGGGCTTTATGGTCATGATGAGCACTGTCACCGGTACCATTACGACTTATTACTGTAAATATATGCTCGGCAATGAAGCACTGTACAGTCCGGATCTACGCGGCGGAGCTGATCGCGCAGAGTATCGTTGTGCTGATCGTTCCGCAGTTTCGTAACCCGCTTTGGAAGAGAAATTTGACACTTGCCGGTATCGTGCTCGTAATCGTAGCACAGTTTGTATGGATAACCAATCCTCTGAGCGTTACAGTGGCCATGACCAGCGCCGTGCTGCGCGGCATCGGTGTTGCGCCGCTGGGCCTGCGTATTCCCGATGATCGCGGACTGCGCGGAATTCGGTCAGTGGAAGACCCACGTCCGGCAGGACGGCATGATTTTCAGCGCCGCTTCGGTTCGGCTCCAAGCTGGGCGGCGGCCTTGCTTCGGCGGGCATCGGCCTGCTGATGGATTCGGTCGGCTACAACGGTCTTGCAGCGACTCAGACTCCGGAAGCTATGTCGATGATCCGTTCGATCTGCATGTATGCGCCAATCATTTTCTCTGTCATCATCGTGATCCTCTGCCTGCTTTACAAGCTGGATAAGCTCTATCCGCAGGTGATTGCGGATCTGAAAAAGCGCGACGAGCAGGGCATCCTGTAAGAAAACGGAACACAACCCGGACAATAGATGCAGGCGGTACTACCTCTCCTGCCGCCTCGGCAAAAACAAAAAGCAAAACAACAAGAGGTGTTAGTATGATTGATTTTGCGATCAATGTTGAAATGCTGTATCCCGGCATGGATATCTGTGAAAAATCGAACGCGTCCACGCTGCCGGTTTTCAGGCCATTGAGTTCTGGGGCTGGCAGGACAAGGATCTTGCAAAACTCAAGGCGACCTGTAAGCATCAGGGCGTCAAAGTGCGTGCCTTCAGCGGCACGGGCGACTGGTCGCTCTGCGACCGTGAGCACAGCCGGACTGTATCGACTGGATCAAAAAACCATCGAAGTCGCCAAGGATCTGGAGTGTGATACGCTGATCCTGTTCCCGAACCATTTCACGCCGAATGGCTGCGCCGATTTCCGTAGTAAATACAGCCATGAAGCAATGATAGCCAATATCACCGCATACGCTTACCAGGCTGGCGCCGGTGCTGGAGGCGGCGAATATGACCGTGCTGTCGAGCCGATCTGCAACATTGGCAGCGACGGCGGTATGTCGGTCACCGATACCTCGGTTGGCGCCGATATCGTTCGCGCGGTTGGTTCGCCCAGCGGGTCGGTCTGCTGTGCGATGTGTTCCATATGCAGTTGATGCACGGAAAACTCCTGCAGAACATCACGGATAATATGGACATCGTGCCATACGTGAATTGCGGATGCACCTGACCCATGAACCGGGTACTGGTGAAATCACGACTATCTGCTCCCGCAGCTCAAGGCGAACGGCTACGACAGTACGATCTGGGAGATGTCCCCCCGGCAAGCCGAGGAAGGCTTCCTGCAATCAAGCGTCTGTGCGATATGCTCGCGTAAGCGCTGAATACGGGACGGTCTGATTCATTTCAAACTATCATCAAAATTAAGGAGGACATGGAGAATTGACTTAGCTTGGCGAAGCCGAGGAAGGCTTCCTGCAATCAAGCGTCTGTGCGATATTCGCGTAAGAGCAATCCGAAAATTTAAAACCAATCCGAATTCATTTCAAATCATTAAAATTAAGGAGGACGACAAAATGTTTCAAGGAAGTAACGTACGGTATGGTAGGCGGCGACCTGAAAGCTTGATCGGCGAGTGCCACCGCAAGGCGCTGGGGCTTGATCCCTGCAAAGCTGGTCTGCGGCTGCTTTTCCGCAATCGATGAGCTGAACGACGAGTGCGCAGAGGCGTATCACGTGGATAAGTCCCGCGTGTACTATGATGCGGAAAAAGATGGCAAAGGCTGAGGCTGGCAAGATCGATTTCGTTTCCATCTGCACGCCGAACTTTGTGCATTACTCTGCAGCCAAGACTTTTCTGGAGCACGGCATCAACGTCGTGTGTGAGAAGCCCCTCACCCTGACCGTGGAAGAAGCCGAGGACCTGGCCCGCATTGCCAGGAGAAAAAAGCTGGTGTTCGCGGTGGACTACTGCTATCCGGCTATGTTATGTGCAAAGGTCATGAAGCAGATGATTGCGCGCGGCGACATCGGCCAGATCATCGCAGTCAATGCCAACTCCATCGAGAACAGCTTCCTCAGACCTGCTGGCCGAAAAGGACAGGTCAACGGCCGTATCTGGCGCACTGATCCCAAGTATGGCGGCATTTCCAACACCTGCGCGGACGATGGCACGCATGTCGAGCATCTGGTACACTATGTCACCGGCCTGAAGATCAAGCGCCTGCTGGCCACGACTGATACGTTCGGCAAAAAGCTGGACCTGAACGACAACATTATTCTGGAGTATGAAAACGGCGTTCACGGTGCTTACTGGTTCACCCAGGTAGCCTGCGGCTGCCCTCAACGAAATCGACCTGCGGATCATGGGTACGGGGCTGCTTGGAGTGGCACCAGACCCGTCCGGACGAAGTGGTTTACATCAAAAGGGCGAGGCGCCCCGCACGCTCTGCCGCGCAGGCGACGGCATCGACGTACCCGCAGGCAAGCTGGCGCGCGTGCCGTTCGGCCATCCGGAAGGCTACTATATCGCGATCGCCAATATCTACCGCAGCGTGATCGACACGATCCTCAAGCTCAAAAACGGCGGACCGACCGAGGAGGATCTGGACTTTCCGGATGTGGAAACCGGCGTCAACGGCGTCAAGTTCTTCCATGCCGTTATTGAGAGCGCGCAGAACAACCCAAGTGGGTGGAGATCAACTAAAGAGCAGAGCGGCCTGGCATGGGGCAGGGCGGCCGGTTCCCTGTCCGTGCCGGACCGGAACAGGAGGAAAAGACAATGGCAAACATGCAGAAGGCAATCGTTTACAAGGGGCCGCCAATTTCGCCTATGAGGACCGCCCTATTCCCGAGATCAAGAACCGGAACGATGTCAAGATCAAAAGTTACGGCTGCGCGGTCTGCGGTACGGACGTGAATATTTTTGCCACGCCCCAGAAGCATCCGTGCAAGCAGGATATTATTTTCGGCCATGAGTTCTGCGGCGAGGTCGCGGAGGTGGGCGAAGGCGTCACCGACCTGCAAGCCGGGCGATAAGGTGGTCATCGACCCACACGGCCCCTGCGGCGAGTGCGACAACTGCCCTGGCCGGCCTGCCCGAAGCCTGCCAGCACGTCAGCTCACGCGGCGTGTTCGCGGATGGCGGCCTGACCAATTACGTCGTACTGCCCAAGCAGTACTGCTATAAGGTAGCGCCGGAAACCAAGCCTGAGCTGATGGGCGTGGCCGAGCCGCTCGCGGGCTGCGGCTGCGCGCTGGAAAAGCTGAACGTGCATGTGGGCGATACCGCATGCGTACTGGGCGCCGGCCCGATCGGCCTGATGTTCATCGCGCTGCTCAAGGCGAACGGGCTGCCGCAAGATCATCGTTTCCGAGCCGATCGAACACCGCCGCAAGCTGGCGCTGGAGGTCGGCGCGACCCGCGTGGTCAATCCAGATACCGAGAACCTGGTGCAGCAGATTGTCAAGGAGGAAACCGGCGGTTGGGCGTGGACCACTGTGTAGAGGCGGTGGCCGCGATGCTGGTGGACTGCGTCTATCTGGTGCGGCCGCACGGCAAGGTGCTGCAGTTCGACACGATGAGCTGGCCCGCCCGGAATTTCCGGTCGCCGAGCTGCTCAAAGAACGAGATCGAGGTTTACGGCGGCTATCTGGGCAGTATTATATGCGCAAGGTCGCGCAGATCATAGAATCCGGCATTCTACCGCTCGATAAGATCGTGACCGATGTGATACCGGCCTCCCGTTATCAGGAGGCGCTCGACTGGCGGCGAGCCGCCAGTGCGGCAAGGTATTCGTTTCCATGGACCTGTGAGAGGACAGCGCGGAATGGTAGATAAAAAAGAGGTATTGCGCCTGACCGAGCTGGCATACCAGGCGCGCCGCGACCTGTGCAAACTGTGCGGGGCGTACAGCGGTAACATCCATATGGGCGGCGACATGTCCATGCTCGATGTGCTGACCTGCCTGTTCCACCGCACGATGAACATCTCTCCCGAACGGGAGCAGGACCCCACCCGCGACCGCTTCATTCTCAGCAAAGGGACACGGCGCGGTCGGCATGTACATCGTGATGGCGCAAAAGGGGTTTTTGATTACCAGGAGATCTGCGAGACCTACGGCGGTGGGCAGCAAGTTCGGACAACATCCCTGCAAGACCCGACTGCCGATGCTGGACGCCTCCACTGGTTTACGCTCGGCCACGGCCTGCCGCTCAGCGTCGGCCTAGCGGCTCGTCCCGCCAGAAGGGGCGCCGGAACCGCGTGTTTTCGCCTGATGGGTGACGGCGAAACCTGTGAAGGCTCAGTGTGGGAGGCTGCGATGGCGGGCCACGCGCTTGGCCTGGGCAATCTGGTGGCGGTCGTGGACCGCAACAGGCAGCTCATGACCAGCTTTTCCGAGGATTCGATTAAGCTCGCCCCCTATGCGGATAAATGGCGCGCGTTCGGCTGGAACGTGATCGAGATTGCGGATGGCAACGACATGCAGCAGGTGCTTCGACGCTCGAGCGCCTGCCGGAAAGCAGCAGCGGCGTGCCGACCGCGGTTATCGCGGACACGGTCAAGGGCAAGAATATTTCCTTTATGGAACGGGAGATCAAAATGGCATGCGGGGCATGAACGATGCGGATCTGCAGACCGCGCTGGCCGACCTGGACGCGGCGCTGGACCGGCAGAGAAAGGGTTATAAATGAAGCAGTCATATACTCTGGATGAATATAACTCCGCGCGTTCTGTGGTGGGCGACACGATAGCGGAGCTTGGCGGGAAAGGACAGCCGCGTCTGGCTGCTCACGCCGGATATCGGCTTCGGCTGCAAGGAGTTTCATGAGAAATATCCGGACCGTTTCATCGACACCGGCATCGCGGAGCAGGATGTGGTTGGCGTATCGGCCGGCCTGGCGTATGACGGGAACATCCCGTTCATCATCGGCATGATGCCGTTCATGAGCATGCGCGCGCTCGAACAGGTGCGCACGGATATGCTATCCCAACCTGCCGGTGCGCATCATCGCCAACTATGCGGGACTGACCGGCAACGGCGGCTCCACCCATTATGCGATGGAGGACATGGCGCTGTATTCCTCGCTGGTCAACATGACGGTCTGCGCGGCATCCGATCCGGTGCAGCTGCGCCAAATCATCGAGAAAAGCCTGTATTACGAAGGCCCGCTGTCCATCCGCATTGACCCAGGCAAGGAAAACCGCGTGCTGTACACGGCGGAGGACAGGTTTGAGATCGGCAAGGGCCACCGCGCGGGACGGAAAGGATATCACCATCATCGCCTGCGGCGAGATGGTGCTACGCGCTGCAGCTGCACGACAAGGCAAAGAAGGCTGGCATCGGTGTGCGCGTGATCAACATGCCCACCATCAAGCCGCTGGACGAAGAGATCGTGCGCAAGGCCGCCGAGGAAACCGGCCGCATCATCGTTTGGGAGGACCACTTGATGAAAAACGGTCCGCCAGCGCGGTTGCGGACCTGCTGTGCGACAACGGTATCGCACTCAAATCGTTCAAGCGCTTCGGCATCCCGCAGGTGTACCCGGGCTTTGGCAGCGCGGAGGACCTGTATCACCTGTACGGCTATGACCCGGAAGCCGTTTGGGAATATGTGAGCAAGCTGTTAGGATAAATGCGGTGCTTCGGTCGGCCCGCCCTGCGTGGCGGAGCGGCCGGAACGCGCAGAGGAGGACATAAGATGAGCGTTTATATGTGGAACACCTTTTTGCCCCACGCTGTTCAGGACGGGCGCTTCCGGGAGACAGGGGAGCGTGCAAAGGCGCTCGGCATGCATCGGGTAATGGTCTGCACCGAACAGGCGCTGTGCGAATTCGGTGTGGTAACGCCGGTCATCGATGCGCTGAAAGACGCCGGCTCTGGAGGTGTTCGTGTTCGACCGGTGCCGTGTGGACGCACCGAGCGATATCTGCGACGCGGGCGCGGCCTATGTGCGGGAGCACGCGATCGACGGCGTTGTGGCGGTCGGCGGCGGCAGCACGCTGGACACCGCAAAGGCGGTCGGCATCGTCATCAGCCAGAATGGCACGACCATCCGCGACTACTATGGGATAGGAGAGGCGGAGCATACCCTCAAGCTGATCACGCTGAGCACGACCTCGGGTACGGGCAGCGAATTGTCGCAGTGGGCGGTCATCGGCGATGTGGAAACCGGCGCCAAGGAAATGCCGGTGTATAAGCCGGATCTGGCAATCGTCGATCCGGCGCTGACCTACCCGTGCCTGCGGGTGTGACCGCCGCGACCGGCATGGATGTGCTGGCGCACTGCGTGGAGGCGATCACGAACCGGAATTACAACCCGTATGGCTATATTTTCGGCAAGGAGGCATTCGGCTGACGCTGCAGTGGCTTCCGGTCGCCGTAAAGAGCCGAAGAATGCGCAGGCGCGAGAGGCGATGTCCCTGGCCGCGAGCTGGGCGGCATGGCGATCTCCGCCTGCGGCTGCCAGATCGGACACAGCTTCAGCCAGACGTTCGGCGCGCGCCATCATGTGCCGCACGGATTGGGCTGCGCGTGGGGGTTGCCGGGCGTCATGGTCTATACCGCCAAATATGGTGAGCGCAGGAATCTGGAGGAAGTCGCCGAGGCAATGGGGGTCGCCTGCACTGCGGAAACCGGAACCATGGAGCTTGGCGGAGACGCTGGCGCAGCGCGTGGTTGGGCTGATGAAAGAACTACAGATCAAATCGCTGCGCGAATCCGGCTTCTTGCTGGAGGACTGCCCTGGCTTCGCGGAGCAGTTCGCGCATGACGGGGCGTTCGGCAACGCACCCGGCGCGCCCAGTATGGAGGAGATCAGGGGAATACATCTCCTATACCTATGCGGCGTATTGATGGAAAACGGCGGCGGCCGGCGCAGAGGGCGCAGCCGCCTTGCGACCGTGAAATAGCGGCCGCTTCTCTTCTTACAAAAACCGGTGTTTTATTCTCAGAATAAAACACCGGTTTGTGTTGGGTTGGAAAGGGTGGCGGGGCAGCCCCTGTGGACAGTACGTCGATATTGCGCTGGCATCCGGTTCTGGTCAGCCAGAGATGCGCAGTGTCGTCGATGCGGGTCTTGTCCCACGGGTTGCCGGGCAGGTGCCGGATTCCCCAGGCATAGCAGCAGGTATAGCCGGGGCGGTGACCTGCGGGTGCATCCCTTTGTAATCAGAGCTAGGCCGTTGTGGTGGGTCTCATACAACTCCCCGTCGCCCCAGCCCGCGCCAAAGCCGCTGGGGTGATCGGGAAATGGTAAAAATATACCTCGGGCTGGGGGTGATGATGCGGCGGGTAGGAGGACCATTTGCGGCAGGTTGACGACCTCGCCCAAAAACCATGTTGGAATACGGCGCGTTATCCAGATCGAAGCAGGTACGGACATCGCGCTTAGTGCAGCCCATCAGCTCGCCCGGTCGCCGCGCGGCCAAGTCGGTCATCCTCCGGCCCGTACATGCGGCAGGGAAAACCGTGTCGTTCTCTGTTTTTGAATGTAAATATGGCAGGCTCCATGAGCGGTGATCCGACTTCGATGCCCTTGCAGACGTGCCAGGCAGGATGGGTTGTAATCAAGCGGGTTAGGACGGTCCACGTCGCGGGCCTGCCCTTCCCATTCCAGCGTGCAGCGTCCGTCGAACACCAGCGCGGCCATCTCCCTTTGCGGTCCTCCCCAAAGAGATGGTGTCGCCGGCCTCCATGACAAGAAGCCCGACGTCCATCATTTTTTTTCCGTATCCTTTTTCTTCCAAACGGAGATATTCATTATATCCCCGCTTGACCTGCTTATCCATATACATATGCTGTCCCTCCATGCGGCATCGGTGGTTTTCTGGCCCGTGATTCAATAAAAAATATTTTCTGTCCGCGGATTGTAAAGACCAGTCTGTTATTCTATAATTATAGCAGATAATGCGGAAAATACTTGCAATATATTCTCGGTTAATAACATGATTTTAAGGAGGGGGATGGATGGAAGCACAAAGTGAAAAGCAGAAAGAGGCCGCTGCCGGCATTCCTCCGCATATATCCCGCGCTGGACGGGAGCGAGGCGGACGTGGTTGACCGCGTGCCGTTCCACTGGCATACGGAAAGCGAGATCGTCATTGTCGATGGGGGACGGTTTCGCTTTGTCATAGCCGACCGTGCATACCAGGGAACGCGCGGAGATATTTTTTCATCGTGAAGAACTGCATGAAATACGGGCGACAGGGCAGGGGAACCAGTTTCACTCGTTCTTGTTTTCGCTGGAACTGTTGGAGTTTGCCCGCGCCGACGATGCTGAAAACCAGCCTGCTGGAACCGCTGGCCGAGGGACATCTGCGCTTCCCCGTGCAAGTACGGAAAGGGAGGCGGGCAAGAGGCGCTGCACAGGCTGCTGGCCCGTCTCGTTTGTGCCTGCCTTCGGCAAAGCTTGGGTTGGCGGCTGACAGCCAAGGCGGCCCTGGGCTGGAGATCGTGGCGGTGTGCGCGACTATTCGTTGATAGAAAAAGTGGACGCGCCCTGCGGCACGGATGAACGACTGCGGCAGAAAAAAGCGATCGTGGCTTATCTGGATGAGCATTTACGGATGCGCATGGAGGACAGCGCCTCGATCGCGGAAAGGCCGACGAACGAGTCGGTCGTGGGGCTGTAAATACCGCCGAGCGAAATGATGTTGAGGTTATCGTATTTGGAGGCCTCGCTCAGTGCGCCGAGCGAGTGCGTGATGATCGTGATGCGCTTTTTTCGCCACGAGAAACCGCAGCAGACAGAGCGTGGTCGTGCCGGAGTCGATGAAGATGGTGTCGCCGTCCTCAACCTCCTCCGCCGCCAGACGGCCGATGAGCGATTTGTCCACGGTGTTGAGGCTGGAGCGGATGGGGTCGGCACCGCGCCCGAGGGCACGGTCGCGGTCACGCCGCCGTATACCTTTGTAATATGGCCGCGCATTTCCAGCTCGTTCAGATCGCGTCGAATGGTATTTTTGGACACGCCGAAAACCTCGCACAATTCGTCGATGCTGACGGTTTCGCGCGAGATCACATACTGCTCTATGGAGTTCAATCGGCTGACCTTCATTTTCATGCTGCTCCTTGAAAAATATCCAAACAAGTCCACAATGTACCTTTATAGTTTATCAAATTATGCGCAAGTTGTCTACTGCACAGAAAGCCAGAAATCAGGGGTAAAATTTGGTGAAAAAGCAAAGAGACAGGCGGCACAGGATGAAAAACTGGTGAAAATAACGAAAATACCGGGGTTTAAGGGCTGTAAAATTTTATTTCGAAAAATAAAAAAGGTGAGATGATGGGTAAGTTATGGTTTTTCGTGACTGCACGAATATACAGAAAAGTGCAGAGTTTCGCAGCAAATGGCGGAAAACAGGCAGAGAAGCCCCGGGATTTTCCGTAAAAAGGACGGAAAACGCGAGACGGGAGACGGATGAAAAAATACGTTTTTTGCGCATTTCCGCGGAAAAACGACGCAGCAGCGGCAGGGGATAGCGGAATTTTTATCTGAAAAAACACGATTTTCGGTTGAAATCTGAGCGGTTTGGTGATACACTGTAATCGTATACAGCGGTAAGGCGCCGCTGTGCGCCGGCGCGGAAAACTGCGTCACGGCGCGATAAGAGAAAATACTTATGAATTAGGCAGGTGTATGCAATGCAGAAAGCAGAAAAAATGCAGGAGCTACGCGTATTTGCTCAGGAAATCCGTGTGGAGACCCTGAAGACCGTCGGTTCGCTTGGCTTCGGCCATGTACCGGGTGCAATGTCCGTTATCGACGCGCTGGCAGTTCTGTACGGTGAGGTTATGAAGGTAGATCCGAAGAACCCGCACTGGGAGGATCGTGACTGGTGCGTACTGTCCAAGGGCCACGCAGGTCCGGCTATGTACGCTACCCTCGGCCTGAAGGGCTTCTATCCGGTCGAGGAGGATTATACCCTCAACCAGCCGCACACCAACTTCCCGTCCCATACCGACCGTACCAAGACCCCGGGCGTTGACCTGACCACCGGCTCTCTGGGCCAGGGCATGTCTACCGCTACTGGCGCAGCTCTCGGCAACAAGCTCGACGGCCGCGACAGCCACGTATTCGTATTCGTCGGCGACGGCGAGTGCGACGAGGGTCAGGTTTGGGAGGCAGCTCAGTTCGCTGCTCACTACAAGCTGGACAACCTCATTTGCTTCGTAGACGACAACAAGTATCAGCTCGACGGTGCAGTTGACAAGGTCATGAGCCATGGCAAGGGCATCGGCGCAAAGTTTGACGCTTTTGGCTGGAACGTAATCGAACTTCAGGACGGCAACGACGTAGAGCAGATCTACGACGCAGTTCAGCTCGCTTACGACACCAAGGGCGTTCCGACCTGCATTGTGCTGAATACCGTTAAGGGCCTCGGCGCAACGTTCGCTGAAGGCACCGGCGCGCACTCCTCTCAGCCGAGCAAGGAGCAGTGGGATGAAGCCATTGCTGCTGCTGAGAAGAAGCTCGCAGAGATCAAGGCACAGTAAGGGAGGTAATAAACATGAGCTTTACTCTGATTGGCAAGCACGAGAAGGACTCTCGTAACAACCGTGACGGTTTCGTTACCGCTATGCTGGACCTCATGGAGAAGGACAGCAAGGTAATGCACGTAGACTGCGACCTTGAGAACTGCATCAACACCGGCAAGCTGGCAAAGGCTTTCCCGGAGCAGACCGTAAACGCAGGTATCGCAGAGGCTAACGCTATGGGCGTTGCAGCAGGTCTGGCCGCTACCGGCCGCACCGTATTCATGCACTCCTTCGGCTGCTTCGCATCCCGCCGTGCATTTGACCAGGCTTTCATGTCCGCAGCTTACGCTAAGCTGCCGGTACACGTGATCGGCTCTGACCCCGGCGTATGCGCTGCATACAACGGCGGCACCCATATGCCGTTCGAGGACTGCGCTCTGTACATGTCCGTACCGGAAGCAGTCGTTATCGACCCGGTTGACTACGCTCAGATCAACTGCCTGACCAAGAAGCTGGCAGCATCCGGTAAGTTCTCCTACATGCGCATGATCCGCAAGGGCTTCACCACTGTTTACGGCGACGGCTCTGACTTCGAGATCGGCAAGGGCGTTACCCTGAAGGAAGGCAAGGACGTTGCTATCATCGCTTCCGGCATCATGGTCGACGAGGCTCTGAAGGCTCAGGAGCAGCTGGCTGCTGAGGGTATCTCCGCCAAGGTCATCGATATGTTTACCTGGAAGCCGCTCGACGAGCAGCTCATCCTCGACTCTGCTGCTGAGTGCGGCGCTATCGTAACCGCTGAGAACCATCAGGTCAAGGTTGGTCTGGGTTCTGCTGTTGCTAACGTTGTTATCAAGAACAACCCGGTTCCGATGGAGATGGTAGGCGTAGAGGATCGCTTCGGTCAGGTAGGCGCTGAGTCCTTCCTGCGCGAGGAGTACGGTCTGACCGCTGCTCACATCGTGGAGGCTGCTAAGAAGGCAATCGCTCGCAAGAACGGTTAATTTCCTTCCGCAGATACGCGAAGTAAATATTTGCATCGAAAGCGCTCCGGCTTTGCCGGAGCGCTTTTTTGCCGTTACTTTGCACAGAAGCAAGCGCAGATTTTGCATGGTCTGGAAATAGACAATATCACCCAAATCTGCTATACTGTAAGCACAACAGTAAAAGGAGGCGATCCGTATGAAAAAACGGCACGCAGCGTTAGCGGCACTGGCTCTTGTGGGGATTTTGAGCGGGTGCGGACAGACAAAGACACAGCCGGCGGATAATACGATTTCCATCACGCCGGTGGAGCAGGCTACGACAGAGAAACAATCGGGTGCGGTTGTAGAGTATCATTTTTCTGGCAACAACACAGAAGCCAACGGAATAACATTCAACAGCTACACATGGGATGGCAATGCGTGGCAGAACATGGACAAACCCATCGGTGTGTATGGCATGGGTCTGAATAACGGCACCGGCAAAATCATTTTCCGGCATGATGCAGATACAATCAATGTGGCGTATGATATTGAGATGACGTTCCCGAGCGGCGGCGCTTCGACCCAGTACGGAGATTCGTCCGAACTGAGCAAGCTGCCAACGGACAACCTGACAGTGGCTGTCACGGGACAGGAGAAGCCAATCGACGATTTAGCAGTCGATGTAGAGATACCTCTTGTTGTGCGTGTGTTCAACACGGATGGAGCAACGCACACGGTAGAGGTCAATGCGTTTATCGAACCAGATAGCAGTGATGCACTGAAAAACTGCATCTATGCGGATGCCATTACGGCAACATTCGTATATGATAACAGTGTTTCCCAATAAACCGCGAATGCCCTGACCTCTCGTCAGGGCATTTTTCTCTTTACGCCTGCGGCGAATTTCACTATAATAGAGGGAGCAGAAAGGGGAGAGAACCATGTCCCAAACAGACAGCCCACTGGGCACAGCACCGGTCGGGAAGCTGGTTTTGCAGCTCGCGATACCGGCGATGCTGGCGCAGTTTGTCAATATATTATACAGCGTCGTGGACCGTATGTACGTCGGCCACATCGCGGGTGCAGGCGATGCGGCACTGGCCGGCGTCGGCGTCTGTGCGCCGGTGGTGACGATGATCACCGCACTCGGCGCGCTGATCGGCTTCGGCGGCGGTCCGCTGATGAGCATCCGCATGGGGCGGCGCGATATGGACGGCGCGCGGCAGATCGTTGCGAACAGCTTTTATCTGCTGCTCGCGCTCAGCGTTATGGCAACCGTGCCGCTACTCGTGTTCCGGCGGCAGATTTTGTTCACCTTCGGGTGCAGCGAGGCGCTGTGGGAGTACGCCGAGGCGTATTTTACGACCTATGTCTCGGGCACGGTGTTCGCGGTGATGAGCTACGGCCTCAACCAGATCACGATGAGTCAGGGCTTTTCTTCGACAGCGATGCGGTCGGTCATGCTCGGCGCGGCGGTCAATATCGCGCTCGACCCGGTTTTCATCTTTGCGCTGAACATGGGCGTGCGCGGCGCGGCGCTTGCGACCGTGCTTTCCCAGATCTGCTCGACGGCGTATATCCTGCGCTTTCTGCTCGGCGGCAAAGCGGCGGTCGGCATCACCCGGCAGCCGGTCAATCCCGGCTGGATGCGCCGCATCGTGCAGGTCGGTCTCTCGCCGGCGCTCATTATCGCGCTGGATAACGTGCTGCTCATCTCGGTGAACATCATGCTGCGCAGATACGGCGGCGCGGACAGCGATATGCTCATCGCGTGCGCGGCGGTCATGCAGAGCTTTATGCTCATCATCACCATGCCGCTCGGCGGCATCACGGCAGGCACGCAGTCCATCCTCGGCTATAACTACGGCGCAGGCAATACGAAGCGCATCGCGCAGGCGTTCCGCGGCATCATCCTGCTGTGCGTGGTGTTCTGCGGTCTGATGTTCGTTCTCGCGCAGACGGTTTCCGGCTCTTTTGTACGGATTTTCACCAGGGACCCGGCGTATATTGACATGGCGTCATACATGATACGCACGTATTCGCTCGGCGTGCTCGGTCTCGCGATACAGTACCCGGCGGTGGACGGCATGACCGGCATGGGGCTGATCCGGTGGGGTCTGACGTTCTCCATGCTGCGCAAGGGGCTGTTCCTCGTGTGCGTATTTGTCCTGCCGCCGCTGCTCGGCGCGACAGCCGTCATGTTCTCCGAGCCGATTTCCGACATCACCGCCGCGATCGTATCCGCTTGCGGTCTTGCCTATGTCCTGCCGAGGCTGCTGCGCAGGCAGCAGGTCTGAGAGCAACAGCGGGTTGCTTGCCTGCCGGCCTTGTTTGTGATAAGGTTCTGTCAAGGAGATGATACATATGGAAACGAAGGATGTTCTGCTGCGTCTGAGAACGGAAAAGAAAATGACGCAGGATGAGTTGGCGGAAAAGGTTTTCGTGACTCGTCAGGCGGTCTCGCGATGGGAAAAAAAGGGGAGACCACGCCGAATGTGGAGACGCTCAAGCTGCTTTCCGGGGTGTTCGATGTTTCGATCAATACACTGCTGGGTTCTCCGCGACAGCTGATCTGTCAGTGCTGTGGCATGCCGCTCGAGGACGGGACCATGAGCCGGGAAAACGACGGCTCGTTCAATGAGGATTACTGCAAATGGTGCTATGCAGACGGCGAATTCAAATATGACAGTGAGCAGCAGCTGATCGACTTCTGCGTTGAGCACATGGCGAGCGAAAGCTGGCCTGCGGAGCAGGTGCGGGCACATATGGAAGCGGTCGTTCCGCAGCTGCGGCACTGGAAAAAACGGCAGCAGGAGAGCTGAAACAGCGGCATAGGAGACCGGTCTCGCTATATGCGAAACCGGAAAGGAAACCGGTCTCGCAGTCTCGCAGCCCGGTGCGGGGGATACAGAGGATGCACGCTTTGTACAAACTTCCTATTTACGAAAGCGAACGCGACCGTTATAATAAGTATAGATATGAATTTCCGCCCGACGGAACACAGAACGATAACGGAGGAACAGAACATGGACGTAAAAGAACGCGCACTCGAGGCACATGAAAAATGGGCAGGCAAGATCGAGGTCGTTGCCCGCTGTGAGGTGAACAGCAAGGACGATCTTTCCATCGCCTACACGCCCGGCGTAGCCGAGCCGTGCCTCAAGATCAAGGACGATCCGTCCCTCAGCTATAAATACACGCGCCGCCACAATCTCGTTGCGGTCATCACGGACGGCACGGCTGTGCTTGGTCTGGGCGATATCGGCCCGCTCGCCGGCATGCCGGTCATGGAGGGCAAGTGCGCGCTGTTCAAGGCGTTCGCGGACGTCGATGCGTTCCCGCTCTGCGTTGCATCCAAGGATGTTGACGAGATCGTGCGCACGGTTCAGCTGATCTCCGGCTCGTTCGGCGGCATCAATCTTGAGGACATCGCCGCTCCGCGCTGCTTCGAGATCGAGCGCCGCCTCAAGGAGGTCTGTGACATTCCGGTATTTCATGATGACCAGCACGGCACGGCGGTCTGCTGCGGCGCGGCGCTGCTCAACGCCTGCCGCCTGACCGGCCGCAAGGTGGACGAGATCAAGATGGTCGTCAACGGCTGCGGCGCGGCCGCGATCGCAGTCACCAGATTCCTGATGTTCCTCGGCGTGCAGCATATCACGATGGTGGAGCGCTTCGGCATTGTCTGCGAGGGCGACGAGCGCCTCAATCCGGCGCAGGAGGAGATGGCGAAGGTTACCAACCGCGGCCACATGACCGGCACGCTGGCCGACGCGGTCAAGGGCGCGGATGTATTCTTCGGCATGTCTGCGCCGCAGGTGCTGACTGCCGAGATGGTCTCCACCATGGCGAAGGACCCGATGGTGTTCGCGATGGCAAATCCGGTCCCCGAGATCTGGCCGGAAGACGCAAAGAAGGGCGGCGCGGCTGTTGTCGACACCGGCCGTTCGGATTATCCGAACCAGATCAACAACGTGCTCGCGTTCCCGGGCATTTTCCGCGGCGCGCTCGACGTCCGCGCAAGCGGAACGCTTGAAAAGCAGGAAAAACGCGCGGCGGCACGGCTATGAAAAGCAAAGCCGTCTGTTTGCCACCGTACAGGACAAGATACCGGACGGCCTGCGGCGTGGAACTGGCGTTCTGCAAGGTTCCGGCTGGTGTTTGAAAAGCGGGGAGGCTGATCGGCAAAACTTATGACGCCGACCAGCTCTGCGGACGCTATGGAGCAGTATGCCGCCGCAGTGCGGACGAAAGCGACAGGGGCGCGGCTGCGCCCGGTTTGCGCCGCGCGCGCGGTCGGCTTGTGCGGGGGGGCGGTACGGCGTCGTCTGGCGGAGGGCGCGGCGCGCTGGGCGTGCTGGGGATCGGCCTGCCGGATATCCCCTTGTTCCTGGCGGTCTGCTGCGGCTTTACTGTATCGCGCTTAGCTATGGCTTTGATTGTCACAGCGACAGGGAGCGCCGCTACCTGTCCTGTTGGTCGCGGCTTCGCTCAGCAAGGGAGAGGGAGCGCGAGCGGTTTGCGGCGTCCGCAGGCGGTGGCGGCCGGCGGCGCCTTACCCTCTTTGGAATGGGCGCGGACGCGGGGCCGGACGGCTTGCGGAGGAGATGCTCACGGCAAAAGTTCGTGCAGGGGCTGCCGCTGGTCGGTATCCGGCGGCGGTTTGCGGAATGTCTCTGGTCTACCTGGCGCGTTACGGCCTGCGCTGCACGGGCATACGAGCGGCGCTGGCTGCTCGAACAGGAGAACAGGGAAAAAAAGCGGACGCACCCAGTTTGGCTGGGGTGCGTTTTCCTATGCGACCGTGCGCAGATAGGCGCGTATCGTGATCTGGTAGCAGATAAGGTAAAACAGCGAACACCAGCACGGAAAGCGCGATGCTGCCGTACAGCACCAGCGGCGTGTCGATCGAAATGAGACCCATGAAGGTGGAGAGGAAAGGCGTGGCGAACGCAATATGCAGCAGGGTCCCGCCCAGCGGCGCAGGAATACGATCGCGAAGCTGCCGGCGGCTGTGCGCACCGTCATTTCGTCAGACAGGCCGATCGAGCGCAGGATGCGGAAGCGGGCCGGCGTCCTCCATGCCCTCGGAAAGTTGCTTGTAGTATAGGACCAGCGAGGTGCAGGCCAAAAAAACCAGTACGAAAAAGACGCCGAGAAAGGCGAGCGTGGTGAACATCATGGTGATGTCCTCCACGGTCACGTTGGTAAAGTTGATGCCGGACTGGCTGTTTGTGATCGTCTGCCCCACGCGGGCGATCACCGCACCCTGTCCGAACAGGACGCAGAGCGAGCAGCAAAGCGTGAACAGGCGGCGCAGCCGAACAGGCAGATATTAACCAGCCCAGCCGCGTTTTTGCGCAGCCGGTGCTGCAGGCCGGAGACGACAACTCCGAAGCGTCCGTGCAGGCGGCGCAAAACCTCGGCGATGACGCCGGTGAACACGCCGTAGGTGCCGAGGATGACTAGCAGCAGTGCCAGCGTGAAGCTGGCCAGCGTGGCGCTTTCTTCCGCTGGTCAGGGAGAGAAAATATGCGGCGAACAGACAAGATGAGCCGAGTATGGCGGCCAGCAGGCGGCCGCGCATGGGACGTTCCCCTTGGGTCTGTTCGCGCAGCAGTGAGCAGGGCTGGGTACGTGCCCGTCAGTCGCCATACGCCGATCACAACGAGTACGGCGAAGCAGGCGGCGAAAACCTGACCGTCGCGAGCAGGGGTGGAAGAAAGCGCCCCAGACAAATGCCGGACGGGATGCCGAGCGCAGCCAGCAGGCCGCGAAAGACGAGTGGGCAGACCAGCGCGCCGCCGCAGCGCCCAGCAGGATGCACAGCGCAAAGCAGAGCGTGTTTTCAATCAGCAGGATTACGGCGATATGGCGGCGGCCCAGCCCGGAGAATGGCATACAAGGCCAGCTCGCGGCTGCGTTTTGAGCAGGTAGCTGTAAATATAGACCAGAAACGGCAGGAGGACGACCGGCATCGAGGAAATACCCCACGCTCATAGGATTTGGATATTCCGCCGTTCGGGATGCTCCGCCCGAACGATTCGTTATATACAAAGGCGGCGATCAGCCAAAATACACCATTGCCATGAAAGCGGTTGCGCAGGAACGGCAGGTACCAGGCGGCGGTTCCGTACAGGCCGCGCAGGGCGAGGCGGGGGAGCAGCGTTACTGCAAGACGGACACCTCCCTGCTGCAGCGCGGTCTGACAGGCGGTGGCCAAGGCGGGGGTAAAAGTCCGCGCGCCAGCCCCTCTCGGCACGCCTCGCCCGCAATCAGGCCGTCGTCGCGCAGGAATAAACGCGCGAGGCATGGCTCGCCGCGTCCAGACTGTGGGTGACCATGACGGTGGTTTGTCCCTCCGCGTTCATTCGTCCAGCATGCCGAGCAGCTGCGCAGCCGAGTTGAATCCGATGCCGGTCAGTTTCATCCGCGGAAAGGTCGGGCGATGTGATCGGGCAAGGCGGGCTGCAGCGGGCGCGCTGGGCGCTCGCCGCCGGATACCTCGTACGGAATTTTTCGAGCAGCGGTGGATGCCCAGCCGTCCGGTCAGAGAAGCAGGCGGGCTTCCATCTCGCTGCGGGCGGTTCCCGCCAACACAAGCGGGAAAAACGATATTTTCCCGAAGAGCGTCCAGCAGGTTGCAGCGTCCGAAGATAAAGCCCAGCCGGTCCCGCCGGAAGGCGGAGAGAGCGCGGCTGGGGATCGCGGCCATCCTTCCATTGAGCAGATCCGCCCATCCGTCGGTCGGTCGAGCGCGGCGAGCAGGGGCAGCAGTGTGGTTCCTGCTGCCGCCAAGCTTTCCCCATTACGGCAGCAAATGCGCCTGTTT
>VOFH01002480.1_pt1 | contig 20216 bp, 50 predicted proteins | sample 5384091 | NCBI WGS metagenome assembly VOFH01 (sample SAMN12384727, study PRJNA508395) | human gut metagenome | isolation source: healthy gut G | host: Homo sapiens
CGTCCGCTTCACCACGGCTTCCAGCGTCTCAAGGACATGATCCCATAGTTCACGGTCTCCCGGTTTTACGCATCTCATCGTAATAAAAACAGTATTTACACCGCAGGTTGCAGGAACCTGAGGCCGGTTTAATCAGTAATTGTATCGGCGGCATTGCCTCTCTCCTCCTTCATCTTGGCCGCGGGTTTTGCCGTGCCGGTGGACATCCCGCCAGTCTCTATTATCCGGCTTTCCGGCCGCCCCGTCAAGCAGATTTTCCCGGCCATACGCCACATGCCGAAAAGGGCGGCGTGCTCTCGCACACCGCCCTCTCGTCTGGGATTTATCGAATCATGGGGTTCCAAATGAACCTTTACTTGAACTCGTAGTTTTTGACCTTGCGCACAACGTCGATCACGCTGCCGTCGCGGGCCTCGATGATGCCGACCACCTGGTCGTCAAACTGCACCGGATCCGGCTCTCCAACGATGGCGTACGCCTTGTCGCGCAGCTCCTCGATGGTGCAGAAGGGAAGCTTCACGCCCTTCATGGCCTCGATCAGGTCCTGTCTGGCCGGGTTGATGGCGATGCCGTAGTCGGTGATCACCACGTCCACGGTCTCGCCGGGGTGGTAACCGTGGTCACCTGGCTGCAGATGGCCGGAATTCTGCCCTGAACAGGGGCGCGATCACGATGGTGCACTTGGCTCCCGCCGCCGTGTCGGGATGTCCGCCCTGAGCGCCGGTAACCACTCCGTCGGAGCCGACCACCACGTTGCAGTTAAAGTGCACATCCACCTCCAGAGCAGCTAAGATCACGAAATCCAGCTGGTTTACATACGCGCCCTTGTTGAAGGGGTTTGCGTACTCGGACGCGGAAATTTCAAAGTGACGCGGGTTGTTCTTGATGGACTCGATGGCGATGGTGTCGAAATCCTGGGTATCCACCAGAGTCTCGATCAGCCCCTCCTCCAGCAGCTTGCACATGGGTCCTGCGATGCCGCCCACGCCGAATTTCATCTTGATGCCGCGCTCCTTCATGATCTTGCCGAGGGGAGATGGTGGAGGCGATGGACGCGCCGCCCACGCCGGTCTGGTATGTAAATCCGTCCTTAAAGTACGGAGTGTTGATCACGAATTCCGTGCAGTAATCCGCCATCAGGATCTTGCGCACGTCGGTGGTGGGCTTTGCAGCGCCGGTTGCGATCTTGGCCGGATTTCCGATCTCGTCCACAACCACCACGTAGTCCACGTTCACCTGGGAGATGCTGGCGGGCAGGTTCGGGAGGGGAACCAGGCAGTCGGTAATGGCAACTACCTTGTCCGCATACTGCGCGTCCGCCATGGCGTAGGACAGCACGCCGCAGTCGCTCTTGCCGCCGTTTGCGCGCATGTTGCCGTACTCGTCGCAGGTGGGCGCTCCGATGAATGCGATGTCAATGTGAACCTCGCCGCTCTCGATGGCTCTCACACGGCCGCCGTGGAGCGCATGATCGCCAGATTTTTAAGCTTGCCAGCGGAGATCGCCTCGCCGATCTTGCCGCGCACGCCGGAGGACTGGATACCGGTCACGGTGCCGTCCTCGATCATGGGAACGATGGGGTCGTGGGCCTTACCCATGGAGCTGGCGCAGATGGTAATGTCCTTAATCCCCATCTTGTGCACTTCCTCCATGACCATGTTCACCACATAGTCGCCCTCGCGGAAATGGTGGTGGAAGGAAAGGGTCATGCCGTCCTTAATCCCGCATTTTACCAGCACATCGTGGATGGACTCCACGAGCTTGCTCCTGTTCGGGTCCATGTAGGCGCGGACGGTGGGAGCCGCTTTCTTATATTCGTAGCCTTCCTTCGCGAAGGTGCCTCTGAAAATATCTTTTACCGGTTGCCTTTAATACTTCTTCCGGAATATCTCTTCCTACTGCGTTTATCATAATTACAGATCCCCCTCATATACACCAGATGCTTTGGCCAGATCGATGGTTCTCTTTAGCTCCGTCATAGAATGCGATATCGATCATCTTGCCGTCTACGGTAAACACGCCGATTCCCAGCGCCTTCTTCTCATCGATTTCCCGGACTACCTTCTCAGCGAAGATAATCTCCTTCTGGGTGGGAGTGAAAATCTTATGTACAACAGCGATCTGACGGGGATTTACAAGGCTCTTTCCGTCGAAGCCCATCATCTTGATCATGCGCTCTTCATTCTCGAAGCCTTCCATGTCGTCAAGGTTTGTGAACACTGTATCCCAGCACTGTACGCCGGCCGCTCTCGCCGCCATAATCATGTGCTGTCTTGCTCCCTGCAGCTCTACTCCGGTACCGGTGATCGTTGTCTGAAGGTCCTTTGTGTAATCTCCGCCAGATAAAGCGATTCCAATAAGTCTGTCAGAAGACTGACATACCTCCAAGGCATTTGAAAACACCTTTGCAGGACTCTAAGAGCTGCCATTAAGAGCGTGCTTCCTCCGGACGTCCAAACTCGCGCTCGGCAGCCAGAACATGCTCTTCCACGGTCTTTACATCCTGCGCACACTCGGTCTTTGCGATACGGATGGTGTCGGCTCCGCCGGCCACGCAGACACGGATGTCTTCTTTCCAGTGGGGAGTGTCCAGTCCGTTGATGCGGACAACACGCTCACTCCCCGGTAATCAATCTCCTGCAGCGCATGATACAGGGAGTAGCGGGCGCGTCCTTCTGGTTCTCGGCAACCGCGTCCTCAAGTCCAGCATAATCGAGTCGGCCCGTAGATGTACGGGTCCTTGATCAGGCCCGGCTTCTGGCAGTTTAAGAACATCATGGAACGTCTCAGTCTCTTTTTATTCGGATGCATTATTTGATTACACCTCCCCACGGCAGATTCTCAGTCATATCATTGGAACGGTATACTGCGCACTCCACACGCGCTTTTAACGTGCAATCCAGGGCGCCCTTTGTCCACCACGGTCACCTTGGCATCTTTCACATCCAGGCGCTCCAGTGTCTCGAGTACCGTCGCCTTAATCTGCCTTCCAAACTGGTGAATCACGCTGCTCTCGATTGAGAGCTCAATCCCCTGTGCGCCGGGCTCCACCGTAACCTGCGCATCGCTGGATTCCAAGGTTCCGGCCATAGCCGCTTTCTTGATTTCCATTTCCATTCCTCCTTGTGATAATTGCTGGGGGTCCCCTCCAAAAAACTTTGTATCAGCCTTTTACATTTGCTATACATATTTTATTCCTTTTTTTTAAGCTATTAGGCAAATACTATATTCCTTATATGCAATATAGGTTTATCCTATATTTTTTTTTTTAAAAATCGGGGGGCGAAAGCGCCCTTTCGTCCCCGAAACAGCCGTCCCTACAGGATCGGCAAGTAGCCCAGAAGAAGGCCCATGGCCATGAAGATCACGAAGATGCCGATGCACCATTTGAAGATGTAGCCCTGATACTGAGCCAGAGTGATCTCGGTCTTGTCCATCAGCAGGTAGATGAAGGGAACCAGGGGGCTCAGGAAATGGAAGGCCTGGCCCATAAGGGCGGCAAAGCCAATCTGCAGGTTGGTAAACCCGTAGGCCTGAGCCGTGGCGGCCAGGGGAGGCAGCACCCCGTAGTAGAACGCGTCGTTGTTGAGCAGGTAGGTGCCGGGGGCGCTGACAACCGCAATCACAACGGCGAAGAAACGGCCCATGGACTCCGGGATAACGGATACCAGGAACTGTGCGATGGCGTTGGACATGCCCGCACCCTCCGGGCCGTTGAGCACGCCCATGAGCACGCCGGCGCCCAGCACCATCATGACCACGTTGATCATGTCGGGGGCCACCGAGCTGATGACCTGCCGCTGGGTCTTCTGATTGGGGTAGTTGACCAGCAGGGCGATGGCGGTGCCCACGCCAAAGAGAATGGCGGAGGAGGCCAGGCCCATCACCAGGGATACGAACGCCGCGGTCAGGATGAGGTTAAAAAGATCAGTTTCGGGCGTTTTCCACGCGCCTCCTCCTCGGAAACCTCCACCTTTATTGACGGTGTTCTCACATCTTTCGTGACGCCCAGGCGCTTGCGCTCTTTCAGGCCCAGATAGTAGGACACGCCGATCACGTACAGTGCGGAGACGACCATGCCAGGGACCAGAGGAGCCAGGATCTCGCCGGCGTCCAGCTGCATCACCGACATGACCCGGGCGGTGGGACCGCCCCAGGGGATCAGGTTCATGATGCAGTTCTGCAGGATGATGAGAGTGGCCAGATAGATCTTCTTGATATGCAGCCGCTCATAGATGGGGAGCATGGCGGTGCAGCAGATCATGACTGTAGTGGTTCCGTCCCCGTCCAGGGAGACGAAGGCGGCCAACACGGCGGTTCCTACCAGTACCTTTAACGGGTCACCCTTTGCACCAGGAAACCACCTTGTCAACCATGGGGTCGAACATGCCTGCGGTGAGCATGACTCCGAAGTACAAGGATGGCGAAGGTCATCATTGCGAAGGTGGACGCCACGCTCTTGATACCGTCCATGGCGTATTTGAGGGTGTCCCAGCCGTAGCCGGCCAGCAGGCCGAACACGATGGGAATAATAATTCATGACGTAAAAAGGGACTCAGTTTCTTTGCCATAATCCAGCCCCATGAAAACAACGATCATGGCAAATCCAAGTGCTAAAGGCATAATTTTCCTCCTCGTGGAAAATAGTCATTTATCTTTAACTCAGATGGAGCGAGGGGCCGGCTTCCCTCTTCCAATGAGCTAAATTCCATCTGTGGACCCGCCCGTCAGCCCAGTTCCCGGTTGACGGCGTCGATCAGCGTCTGGCACTCCAGCGGCTTTAACAAAGCGCATGGATCAGGTTTTTCTGGTAATACTCTAAAACCTGGTCCTCCACCAGACCGGTGATCAAAATCACCTTACAGCGCAGTCCCAGCTTTCTGGCCAGGGAGGCAATCTGCGCTCCATTCATCTTCGGCATGGCGTAGTCGGTAACGATCACGTCGATGCCTCCCCGCGAAGAATCTCCTCCGCCTCCAGGGGGTTGCCGATGGCCGTCACGTCAAATCCGGCGGTCCTCAGCGCTTTATCGAAAAGTTTAAGAATTTTCTTGTCGTCCTCCACCAAAGAATCCGTCTGGCGCCGTCCCCCCCGAGCGCTGCCCCGAAGGCCGTTGCCGCCTGACTTTTTCCTTGCTCTCCTCACAGAGACGGGAATACAGAAGGTAAATCCCCATGACCGGTACGGCTCTCCACATGGATTCCGCCGCCCAGCGATTCCAGGATACCGACGACGGTGGAAAGCCCCAGCCCGGTGCCCTCCCCACCTGCTTTGTGGTAAAGAAGGGATCGAATATATGAGCCTGTTGCTCCTCGGGGATTCCCTCCCGTTATCCTCCACCCAGAAGCTGGCGTAGGCCGCCTCGTACCGCGGGCGTGGAACAGAAGCCCCGCCTCCTCGCCGGTGATGACCCTGCCGCCCAGGCGTAAGACCCCATCCCTGCTGCGCATGGCGTAAAATGCGTTGGTGCACAGATTTAAGACGATCTGGTTGAGCTCCGTCTCGCTGCAGAGGACAAAACAGTCGTCCCCCCCACTCGAACGAGATGTTCATGTGGACGTTGGGCGGAATCACGGTGTCGATGATCTTGAGCAGGCGCCCGCCGCTGCCTTTAAGTTTAACGGCTTCACGTTGCTCCCCCTGCTGCTTCTCGAGAGCGCCGCGATCTGGCGGATGATGTCCTTGGCCTTCTCCGCCGCGCTGTAAATCTCCTGCGCGCTGTCGTAGACATCCTCGCTGGGATCGCTGTCCGCCATGATCATGCCGGAGTAGCCCATGATCGGGGTCAAGAGGTTGTTGAACTCGTGGGCGATACCGCCTGTGAGCGTCCCCATCAGCTGCAGCCGCTGATCGTGGGACATCTGCTCCTGCCTGCGGCGCAGCTCCTCGAGCTTTGCTGTTCCAGTTCCCGCAGGTACTCATTTTTCTCGCTCCGCCCGTGTCCGGGCGATGGAGGAAATTGAAGTTTATAGAGAACCACCACGAAGGTGGTCATAAGCGCAATTGTCAGTAAGGACACGCTGATCATGGCCTTGCTGATGGGGGCCGCGATCTCGTCGTAGTCGATGACCGCGCTGACGATGATGAAATCGTCCTGGAACCAGACCGGCGTGTAAGCCGCGATCTTTTTCACCCGCTTGGGCACCTGGTCGGTCCACCAGTAGGGTGGTAAATTTCCGCCGCCTCCGCCCTCTTTTCTGATGCTCGATCAGCTGCTCCAGTTCAGTCAGGTCAAAATCCGGGTACATGGCCTCGCGTCCTGAGATCACATCCTTGCCGATCTGCTTCTTCACCGGGTGCATGAGGATGCGGCCCGTGGAGTCCTTGATCATCACATAGCCGTTCTGGCCCACCTTGATATAGGAAGCCACCTTCTGGTACATGCGCTCGATGTTGATCACAAAGTAAAGGCGCAGACTTCCGTCCAGCGTCGGCATGGACAGTCCCAGATAAAACTGGTTCTCCTCGTCCCGCAGAATGTCGATCCGCGAGTCGCTTCTCCTTCCGTCGAAGTGGTTGACGCTGGTGTAGGTCCGGTCTCGCCGCCCTGGATCAGGACCTCGTGCTCCCCGTCGTTCTCCGGGTCGCTGCTGACTAAAAAAGTTGGACACATCCTCGTTCTGGATGCGCATGTGCTCGGTCAAAAACTTCCGAACTGGCCCTTCCTCCCCTGTCTCCAGGTACAGCCGTCCTGCCGTCTGGTACTCATCGTATGTATTCACATCCACCAGATCCGCAAAGTAGAAATCGGTGTATACGGAGATGCTGTTGGAGACAGCCTTGGCAATTGTGAGGAGCTGCTCCTCCTGCTCTTTGATGATCTGGCTCTTGTACTGGTTAAAGCTGTAGACCAGCGCCAGGGCCAGGGCCGCCAGGGCGAAGGCGGCGGCGATTCCCAGATGGAACCGGACATTCATTTCCTTCCATCGTTTCATAGCAAATTTACCTCCCGTTTTTCGACTTGTATTTCTCAATTATATCCATTATACTATAGTCACGTTTGATAGGGTATTGGGGATTTCTTTTGCTATGATTTTATTATAAATGTCCGATCTTAATATCCCATAAAATAGTCTTAAAATTTTTTAATAATTTAGTTGATTTGTTTGATTTTAACACAAAATTAACAGTTGATTTTCGTGTATTTTCCTATATAATAGGAGGAGACAAGTGGATATTCCACAAAAGGGGGACAATAATTATGGCGGACGAAAAGGTGCTGATCGTGGATGACGATCCGGCCATACGCAAGCTGCTGACCAAGGTGGTGGAGGGAAACGGGTTTAAATCCGTGACCGCCCAAGCGGTCAGGAGGCGGTCGCATTGGCTCAAACCGCAAATTTGACCTGATTTTTGCTGGACATCATGATGAACGGGGTGGACGACGGGTTCGACGCAATCCGGAGCCTCCGCTCCATCGGGGAACGACATCCCCATCATTATTTTAAGCGGACGCACGGAAGATTTCGACACGCTTTACGGGTTAGACATCGGGGCGGACGACTATATCACCAAGCCCTTCAACCCGGTGGTCCTAGGCGCCAAAATCAAGGCCCTGATCCGCAGGAACCGGAAGGCAGCCTACAGCGCGCACAATTACATCACTGCCGGCCCCTTCCGCTACAGCAATATGACCCTGGAATTTTTTAAGAACGACCAGCTGATCCCCCGCTCTCCTCCAAGGAGAACGTGATGATGAAGCTGTTTATCAGCAAGTAGGGCGGGTTTACCAAGGAACAGCTCTATGAGCTGGTGGGGCAATTCCATCGTGGATGAAAACGCCATCATGGTCTATATCAGCCACTTGAGAAACAAGATCGAGGACAATCCCAAGAGCCCCCGCTACATCAAAAACCGTGGGGGATTGGGTTACAATTTACCGTAAATGAAGGAGAATGATTTATGTCGGATTATCATTTCAGCCAGATCCGCTATCGCGACAAGCTGGCCGTCCGTCAGATGGAACAGCTTCTGGCACAGGAGGGCATCGAGCGGGACGGGAATCTGGACTACACCGTGGGCCTCTACGACGAGGACTACAATTTAGCCGCCACCGGGTCCGCTTTCGGCAACACCCTGCGCTGCCTGGCCGTGGACAATCGCCATCAGGGCGAGGGCCTGTTAAACCAGGTGATCAGCCATCTGATCGACTACCAGTACCGCCGCGGCATCCTGGATTTATTCCTCTATACGAAGTGCAATACCGCGCTGTTCTTTAAGGATTTAGGATTTTACGAGATCGCCCGGGTGGATGGCAAGGTGGTCTTTATGGAAAACCGCAAGGGCGGATTTTGAACGGTACCTGGACCGCTTAAGACAGGAGACGGAGGCGGCCGGGCTTACCGGGGACCGGGTGGGCGCGGTGGTGATGAACGCCAACCCCTTCACGCTGGGCCACCAGTACCTGGTGGAGACCGCGGCTGCGGCCTGCGACGTCTTACACCTGTTTGTGGTCAGCGAGGACCTCCCTCGTCCCTTCGCGGTGCGGGAACGCCTGGTGAAGGAAGGCACTGCCCACCTAAAAAATATCGTGTACCACCGGACCGAGAGCTACATGATCTCAAACGCCACCTTCCCCTCCTATTTCTGAAGGATATGAGGACACGGTGATCCTCTCACGGTTCTCGACATCACAATTTTTCGAGAAGATCGCCAAGTCCCTGGGAATCCGGGTGCGCTATGTGGGCGAGGAGCCGTTCAGCGCCGTCACGGGAATCTACAATCAGGTGATGGCCACGGAGTTGCGTCCGCGGGGTCTCGCTCAACGTGATCCCCCCGCAAGGAATCCGACGGCCAGCCATCAGCGCCTCCAAGGTCCGGGAGCTGATTAAGGAGGGCGATTTATCCGGGCTTAAGGGCCTGGTGCCCGGGTCCACCTACCGCTATCACCTCCGACGAGGGGGCCAAGACGGTGGAAACGATCCGCGGCTGTGCAGATGTGGTTCACTACTGATGGGAGGTAACGGGCTCTATGATTATGGAAGAAGTCGTTCTTTGCGACATGCTTGACGCCAGGGAGCGGCGGGCCGCTCTGCAGCGGAGCTGCTTGAAGCGCACCGCTGCCCCTGGTCTGCCTCACCCTCAATATTCCGGGGCCGGTGAAGGTGTTGGAGCTGGTTCCCCAGGCCTTTGAGGAGGGGGGAACGCCGAATCCGCGAGGCCCTCTCTCCTGGCCGGACTCGCCGCCGGAGGCTGCCGGGAGATACGCGAAAAACGGGTACGAGGCATTTTTCTGGGTGGACGGCGATCCTCGCCATCAAGCGGGCGGTATCGGCCGCAGAGGATAAAGACCGCTTGGGGCGGCTCTTTGACATCGACGTGATCCGCCCGATGGCGAGAAAGTCAGCCGGGAGGACTTTAGGACTCCCGCCCAGGACCTGCTTACTCTGCGGACAGCCGGCCCACGCCTGCAGCCGCAGCCGCAGCCACAGCGTGGCAGAGCTGGTAGCAGAAATCCAAAGGATTTTGGCCGGGAAGTTTGGCTGAGACGGTACGACAGGAGAATTTATGAATCAGGAATTACACAATCAAGAACTCAGAACGCCGGATGAAAGACTCCGGCATTTTTAAATCAGATGGAGGCGGCGGCCTCCTACGGCCTGCTGGAGGAGGTCCGCACCACCCCAAGCCCGGCCTGGTGGACCACACGACAGCGGGCGCACCGGGACATGTGCTACCAGACCTTGTGGACAGCACCCGGGCCGTGGTTCCCTACCTGGTGGAGATGGCTGAGACAGGATGGCGCCACAACGGGATTTGCAGGGGTGTTCCCCGGCGATCCGCCCCCGTAGGTGTAAAAGCCGAGCAGGCCATGTTTGCGGCCACCGGAGGTCAACACCCACAAGGGGCATGATCTTTTTCCCTGGGAATCATCGCCGCCTGCATGGGCTACATGCTGCGGCAGTGCCCGGAGGATACCCCCCTCCTTTGATCCCCACGCCGTCCTGGAACTGGCCGGCGAGGCGGTCTGCGGCTGGCTGGAGCAGGATTTCGACCGGATGAAAGCCCGGCCGCCCGTGACGCACGGGAGCGGCTGTTCGCCGAGTACGGCTACCGCGGAATCCGCGGCGAGGCCCAGGACGGCTTCCCCTCCTGCGCCTTTTCGCCGTCCCGGCCATGGTGCGCGCCTTAAAGGAGCAGCCCGACGCCAACCGGGCGCGACTCTATGTGCTGCTCACCCTGATGGCCAACGTGGACGACACCAACATCCTGATCCGCTCCAACCCGCGCACCCTTGAGTACGTCCAGAAAAAGCCCGGCGCCTGCTCCTCTCCCACCCGGTAATCACCGACGAGGTGATGGAAGAGCTGGCGGCCATGAACCGGGACTTTATAGAAAAGAACATCAGTCCCGGCGGGTGCGCGGATTTGCTGGCGATCAGCATTTTCTTTGCGCGGATTGAGGGGAGGAGTTTTAATATATGTTCTGGTTTTCCCGGTACGATCTCCACACATTCTCAAAGAAATCGTCCTCGCTGGGAATGGGGCGCACCTTCCGCCATGTGAATTCGCACCGTCCGTCCCTAAGGCGCACCTCCTGTACCTGATCCGCAAACCGGCCGCCGTCCAGCGAAAAACCGGAACTCCTCCGGCAGCTTTTCACTGCACAACGCCCCCTCCCGGTCATAGTACGAGGGCACTTCCACGGCTCTTTCCGCCGTGATCCGCAAAATCCGCCATCGCGCTTAGATAGACGAACTGGGAGATCAGCACATCCTGCAGCCGGTAGGCCTTCTTCAGTTCCCGGGGCTCCTTCACCTTCACAAGCTCTGAAAACTGTTCCAGCTCCCGCAGGGTTTCCCTCAATGCCTCCCGAATCGCACCGCTGTCTCGGATCGCGGCGCCGAAACGACTCATTCGCCGCGTCGCCCGCTCCCAGCAGGCGTCCACGGTGCCTCGCCGCCGTCCATCATGGCTGCGGCCAGTTCTACTGTTTCCCGCAGCTGCCGGCGCGGCTCCTCCCCCAGCTTTCAAGCGCCTCCGGAGTTTTTTTGCACCTTCCGGCAATGTAGGTCGCTGCACGGCTGGAGCCCACTTGGCCTGCGTTTAACGCGCTGCCCCCTGGCCTGTATACACCGTGGCTGCCGCAGACCTCCCCGGCGGCAAAGAATCCCTCCACCGCCGTCTGCCACCAGGCGTCGGTCGCCAGGCCGCCGTTATTGTGCTGGGTGCAGACAGCCACCTCCAACATCTCCCGACTCAGATCCACACCCTTATCCATATAAAAATCCACCGCGGGCTGGTTCATGTGGGCCAGACGCTCAATCGGAGTCCCGCAAGCGCCGGCGCGGCTCAAATACCTCTCACCTCGGGCAACAAATTCTCAAACTCCACGGCCTGCCCTCCCGGGTTGTCACGAAAGTCCAGGAACACCCGGCGCCCCTTCCTACAGGTTTCAATATACACCAAAAAAGATCGATGATACTGCTTCCCCGTCGATCTTTCGCACGTCGAAGGGCCACTGGTAGCCCTTTAGGAATACCATGGAGAGCATCTCTCGCCCGGTCTCCGAAAAAGTCGTTTAAAAATTCCTTTGGATCACTCCCGTCCTGCTCGGTGGACACAAACCTCGGCAGCACCTGCATGTAGGTGCCGGACACATTCCACCGCGGGCGCACGGACGCCAGGCCGTACTGCCACTCGGTCAGATTCTTGCCCGCAACCCCCGCCAAAAAGGCGAGGCCCGAGGCCCCAAAATGCCCGTTGGGGTACACGCTGTCCGCATACATCCCCGCCGGCCCGCCGGTGGCATAGATCAGATTCCTGCACAAAAACAAGGCGTAGCGCTTCTCGGGATCATCCATGCTGTCCAGCTTCAGACAGAGAAGGCCGCGCACTCTTCTCCGTCCGTAAGCACCCGTATAGCCTGAAAGGGCTCCAAAATAGGGATATTTTTTCCATCACTGCCCGCTCCAGGCGCTCTGTCATAATTCGTGAGGTGTACGGCCCCACGCTGGTGGCCCGCTTGCTGGGGTCGTGGTCCGTCTTGTAGCCCACATACTCGCCGTAACGGTTTCTCGGGGAAGGGCACTCCCAGCTCTGCAAGCTTTAAAAGCACGGCGCGGAGAGCGCGGCCTCGCAAAGAGCCAGATCCCCGTCCACGCACTCTCCATGAAACAGCACTCCCGCCAGGGTCCCGGACGCTGTCCGGCGTATCCCCGGCCGGGAAAGCTTTGTAGTAGGTCTGCTTGTCGGAGCCGGTGTTTCGGGACGTTCCGGAGAGCCGGTGCTCCGTCACCACCGCGATATCCCTCTGTCCCTGGCGGTACAAGCAGTCCGCCGCGTTGTACCCGGCTGCGCCGCTTCCCACAATCACCGTATTGAACGAGTAGGTCGGTATTCTGTCTTCGATCATCGCTTCCTCCCTACAGCCGTTTGATATGGAATCCGCCGTCCACATCCACGTAGTTTCCGGTGGTGTACAAAAATTTGTCGCTGCAGAAGGCGCTGACCGCCCCCGCGATGTCCTCCGGCGTCCCCCACCTCGCGATTGGGAACAGACCGTCCGCAAACATTTTATCATACTTCTCCCGGACCGCGCTTGTCATATCTGTGGCGATGACGCCCGGGCGCACCTCGTGGACCAGGATGCCCTCGGGCGCCAGCCGGTCCGCGTAGAGGGTCGTCAGCATGCTGACTCCCGCCTTGGAGATACAATACTCGCCCCGGCTGATGGAAGATACCTCCGCGGAGCAGGAGGACACGTTCACGATGGTCCCCCCGCTTTCTCCCCTCGACCGGCTGCTTTAACATCTGCTTCGCCACCGCCTGGGTGAAGAACATGGTCCCCTTGGTGTTGACGCCGATCACCCGGTCAAAGCTCTCCTCCCCATCTCCAGCAAGTCCGCGCGCACCCTGGGGGGCCACCCCCCGCGTTGTTCACCAGCACATGGATGCCGCCGAAGCGCAAAACCGCTTCGTCAATCACCCGCTGTCTGTCGCTCTTAAGGCAGATATTCCCCTGGATGTACAGGTACTCGATGTTCTCCGCCGAGAGCGCCTCCATATTTTCCCAGTAATCTTCTTCCCGGTTCATATCCACGATCACAATCCGATAACCGTCTCGTCCCAGTTCTCTGGCGATGGCATAGCCGATTCCCCTGCTCGCCCCGTCACTACCGCTGTCTTCTTCATCTCACTTTACCTCATCTCTGCTCTCTGCTTCACTTCTGGCTTCCTTTGTACAGCGGCACATAAATCTGCGAATCACGGATCACGCAGCCGGTCCGTCCGTGGTCGCATGATCTGCGTGCATTTGCTGCAGGTTACACAGCACTTTTTCGGGTCCATCTCCTTTAAAAGAATATCCCGGGGCGCCTGTGGGTAGGCGAAGCTGGACCTGCCAAGTCCCACAAAGCTTGCAGGAATTGTCTGCAGGTTTGCCGCCCCCTGCATAGGGATGAACTGGCGCAGCCAAGCATAACCGTTGCCCACCACGGCACTCCCCCCGCCGCCTTCTGAATTTTGCGCGTAAACTCAAACAACCGCGCCACGCTCTCAAGCGGGTGTTCGTCCGGGGTCGGAATCCCCATGCTGGAGGTGTCGAAGGTCTCGTCACCTGCGGGTAGATGAAATAGGATTCCCCTGCAGAGTTGGACAACAGCCCACCCCGCCTCACACATCTCCCTCACCAGGCGCAGGGGCTCCGACTCATCGAACACCCAGAAGTCCTTCTGGTCGCACCGAAGCCGTAGGGATAGGGGTGGGCATCAAACACATTAAACCGGCTGGCCACGATAAAATCCTTTTCCGCCGCCTCTTTCACCGCCCGATAGTCTGGAGCAGGAAGCGGCTGCGATTCTCAAAGCTGCCCCCTGTATCTCCCGCTCCTGGTATGGCTGGCCAGAAGCTCGCTCACCAGGTACCGGTGACAGGCCTTGATGTCCACGCCGTCAAACCCGGCCTTCTTCGCCAAAAGAGCGGCCCTTCCATACCTCCCGCTCAGCTCGTCCAGGCATGCATCCGTCACCACCGGGTAGCTCTCGTCGATGCCCACCCTGGGATCCAACAGCGGGTCGTGCTGCGGGATAATCGGCTCCGGCTTAGGCCATGTGGGCGGCTGTAGCGCCCGGAGTGGGTCAGCTGTAGGATATTCACCGGCACATGGCCCGCCCCGTTTGCATCTGCGGCCGCCCGTTTCGCTTCCGTCACCAGATCGGCGAAAGCTCCCACATTGTCGTCCGTGAGCATCATGGAGAGCGCATTTGCCCTGCCCTCCTCCACCACTGCGTTGGCCTCCCCACCAAAGGAGCCTGGCTCCCCCGGCCGCAAAGCGGGTGTATCTCCCTTCTCACCAGGTCGCTGGGAGAGCCGTCGGGGTTGGAATCGCAGCCCTCCATAGGCAAAACCGCCATAGCGTTCGGCGCCACCTTGCTCCCCACCCGCACCGGATGTCCAGGGGGAGACAGATCTTTTTCAGTCGGATGTCAACACCCAGAACGTCGATTTTTTGTATTTCTTCCAATGTATGAAAATTAAATTTTTCGTGCGACGACATTGTTATTTCCTCATCTTCTTCAAAAATATACATTTTTTTTGCTATACTAAAGCCAATAAACCATCAGGAGGAGCCTATGATCTCTCAGTTTCACACCCCACAGGATACCGCCATCCGCTATCGGCAGGACGAAGTGAAAAATTATATGTCTCCAAGGACCCTCAGCGTAAAACCGCACTTTCACTACCAGCACGAGATTATCTTTATCACGGACGGCCGGGCTGATTTCATCGTGAACGGGAAGACCTACTCCCTGCGCAAGGGCTCCTTCCTCTTTATCAGCAACCTGAGGCCCACGCGATCTCCTCCAGAAGCCGCATCTACAACCGGTATTCTCTGCTGATGTCCAGCGAATTCTTGTCCGCCTGTATCCGCATCCCAGTGCTCCTTTCCATCTTCAAACAGCGTCCCGCCAATTTCTGCCATCACTACCAGTGCAGCCCCGGCGAGTTCAGCTATTTTAACCACCTGATGGAGCTAATCCTCTACGAGGTGAGCAATCAGCAGGACTCTGGGATTCCATGGCGGTCGCTTCAAAAATCTGCGATCTGTTTGTCCGCATGTTCAGGGAACAACCGCAGCTGTTCCCCGGCAGCGAGCCGCGTCAGGGGACAGAACGTGATTCTCTCCATCCAGAGCTACATCGAGAACCATCTGGGCGGGGGACTTGAGTCTGAGACTATCGCGGACCGCTTCTTTCTGAACAAGTACTACCTCTCCCACATCTTCAAGGATGACGGGCTACAATTATAAACAATTTGTGATCCTCTCCAGGCTCTCAAAGGCCAAGGAGCTGTTACTCAACACCGGGGATTCGGTCCAGGACATCGGGGTTATTGTGGGCTTTCCCAATGTGTCCCACTTTATCCGGGTATTCAAGGCCACTGCGGACTTAACGCCCCTCCAGTATCGTAAAAAATACTCAAAGTCCTAAAATCCGGACCGCGTTTCTATACAGGATATCCTCCTTCTGTTCCTGCGGAATGGGCAGATTCTCCACATCCCGCAGCGTCCGCTGGATGTAACCGGCTCCGTCCTCCGGATCAAAGGGCATGTCGCTGGCAAATACCATGCCCGGTCCCATAAAAAGTTGATCGCGCACTCGATGGCGGCCTGGGAGCCGAAGGTGGCGCAGTCGGCGTAAAATTTCCGGAAATAGTCGATCTGTCTCTTATCCTTCACTGGGCTCTCCACCATATCTTTAAGCTCCGGGGCGGTCCGTGTACCGTAGAGCTTTAACCCGTTTTCCAGCCGTCCTTCCATCATCGGTATCATGCCGCCCGCATGATGGATGATTACCTTAAGATCCGGGAAGCGTTCATAGAGTCCCGCGTACACCAGCCGCGAGACGGCCATGGTGGTCTCGATGGGCCACATCATAGTCCACCAAAGCTCATACCGGCTCAAAGTCTCATTTTTATAGTAGGGCTCCCTCACGGTCCGGCTGGGGGTGAATCCAGAGGGCAGTGCCAAGTTGGTCTAACTCTTTGTACAGCTGAAAGAATTCAGGCTGTCGATGGGATTGCCATACTGGTTGGTAAAAATCTGCACACCGCGCCCCCAGTTCCTTCACTGCGTACTCCGCCTCCGCCATGGCCTTATCCATGTCGTCCAAAAAGGCAGCACCGCCACAAAGGAGGGAAACTTATCCGATATTTCTGGCACAGCTTATATCCTCGTTGGCCGTCCGGGCCAGCTGCGCCGTGTTCGGGAGCCACAAGCTGCCCTTTAACATTGGCGAAACGATGCAGGGGATCTGGCTGTAGCCCTCATACCGCTCCATGAGCTTCAACCGGTACTGGATATGGACATGCCCGGCATGCGGTGGCTGGCCCGGGTCATCATGTGGGCCTTTCCGCCCAGCTCGTTGATTTTCTCGTAAAACTTGGGCGGCAGATAATGGTTAAAATAAATCGATCACTCTTCTCATACTTATTCCACTTTCTTTTTTTCATTTTAGAAAACGTCGTCTCCAACACCAGGGCCGCTATAATAAGCGCGGCGCCTGCCACATCCGTCACGGTACCGGGCTTCAGCATGAGCAGCGCGGCCGCCCCTAAAAGCACTCTGGATGGCTTACTCCAGAAACGGAACATACCCCTCCACCGCCGCGGCCAGGCAGAATACACCAAGAATCGAAGTGATCACCGCCACCTCGGAAGTCTCCCCCACCATCAGAATTGCCGGAGAGAGCAGGAAAATAAAGGGAATGATGTAGGCCACAAGCCCCGCCTGAAGGCCGTAAAGCCGGTTTTATTGGAGTCCGCCTTGGCGATGGCGGCTGCAGTGTAGGCGGTGATCGCCACCGGCGGCGTCAGCGCCGATGCAGGAAAAAATAAAGATAAACATGTGGGCCGCGATGGGAGCCACCCCATCTGCGTCATGCTGGGGGCACCAGCACGGTGGCGAATTACGTACACCGGCGTCGGCGGCATGCCGCAGCCCAGGGCGATGGTGATTACCGCCGCCAGCACTGCGGCGATGTACACGTTACCGCCCGAGATGCTGACTAACGTGTAGCTGAGCTTCGCCCCCAGCCCGGTCATGGCGATCACGCCTACGATGATTCCGGCCGTAGCGCAAACCACGATGCTGGACACCGACTTAACGCCGCTCATGAGAGCCTTAAGCACCAACTTTATATTCGGCTGGCCGTGGCCTTGCTGAGGCAAAGCCACCGCCAACACCACAAAGATCGCCCAGAACGCCGCCTTCCGGGGGGCTCCAGCCCCCGATGATCGCCGCGATAATAAACAGGATCGGGACACATCTGCCCCTCTCTGGCGCATGATCTCGGAGGTTTGGAAGCTGCTCCTTTGGAATTCCCACCAGGCCATCCTTCACGGCGATGGCGTCGATCACCAGCAGCACCGACATATAAAACAGGATTGCCGGCATGATAGCGGCCTTGGCCACCTCACGTAGGAAATTTGAAGATACTCCGCCATCATGAGGCCGCCGCCCCCCATGATGGGAGGGTGAACATTCCGCCGGTGGAGGCCACCGCTACGGCCCCCGGGCCACATAGTCCCTGTAGCCGGTCTTTTTTCATCCAGCGGGATCGTAAAGGTGCTGTGGTCACCACGTTTGCCGCCGGGGAACCGGAGATCATTCCCATCAGGGCGCTGGAAGCCACCGCCGTCTTGGCTGGGCCGCCCCTGAACCGCCAGTGACCGCATAGGCCATGTCTACAAACCACTGCCCCGCCCCGAAGGTCTCCAAAAAACGCCCCGAAAATTACAAAACAGATAATGTATGTGGCCGCGATTCCCGCGGGAATTCCAAAAAGATTCCCTCGGTGGTCACATAGAGGAAGTTGACCATTCGGCTCCAGGTCTCGCCGCGGTGCGCCAGAAACGACGGCAGATAGGGGCCTGCCATGGCATAGATGATAAACGCTACGCTGGTGATGACTAACGGGGGCCTGTGGTCTTATAGGTGGCGGCCAAGAGCGGTATCATCATCACGCTTCCCATGATAATATCGCTCTCCGGGCACGCCGCCGGTCTTTAAAATCCGTCCTTCCACACCATCATAATACTTATAGATCCCGGTACAGAAATGCGCCGGCAAGCGCCCAGTCCCGACGCTCTAGCTTCCGGTTTTTGAGCTTCACGGGCTTTGTCAGGAAAACCGCCAGGCCGCAAAAGGAGATCAAAATCCCCCGCTGCACCAGATCGGAGAACGTCCCCAAATCCGGCCGTGTAGATGTAAACCAGCCCCAGAGCCACGTACACAATTTTTACCAGATTTACCACGAATCTTTTCTTCCATTCCCTCCATTATTCGAGCTCCAATCTCTTTAAAATACCGTTCTGCTCCGGGGTGCAGCGGGAATCGAGTGCGCACCGCCCCCTCTCAGGTTCAGCCCCTTGGCCGCGGCGTGGAGAATTTTTCACCGTGTCAATATTTTCAAACGTCGCCTTTGTAATGTCGTACACCAGTTCCTCGTCCAAGATCCGCCGGATAATCATCATGTTAGTGATAAACATGGTGTTGGTGTCCTCTTTGGTCCCGTACACATCCGCCTTGATGTCGCCGTGACCAAAATATGCATATTTTCTTCCAGCTGTTCAGCCACCGTTTCCTCCACCGGCAAAAACGGAAGCCCTTCCGGAAGCGGCCAGCTCCTGGATGGAAGAGGAAGGCATAGCCGCCTGTACCACCACCGCGTCAGTTGCCGTCCGTCAGACTGCTGATCCCGTCGCTGTAAGCGATATAGGTGGCGTTGATATCGTCTATTCGAATCCGTACTCCGACCATATGGTCTCCGCCACGGAGATCGCACCGTTACCAGCAGGCCCATTACCACTTTCTTGCCCTTTAAGTCGCCATGGTTTAATGGAACGCTGTCCTCGGAACCACCACCTGGAAATATCCTTCGACAGACCTCCGAACAGCGCGCTTATGTTGGTGTAGGGGGCTCAAACGCCCCACTCCCCTCGTAGGCTTCCTGGGCGGAATTTCCCATGGTAATTCCCATATCACGGTATTTTCCTGAACCAATGTCAGGTTTTTTCCATGGCGCCTCCCGTCCTGTGCAGTCGTCTGTATTCCCAGCTGGTTTGTCACAATGTCCCGCCACGCTGATGCCGATGGGATAGAATGCCGCCCCGGCCGCCCCAGTTCAACGGTTAAGAATTTCGGCCGGTCCGCGTGCATTCTTTGCCTCAGTGTCCTCTGCCACCGCGCTCTGGCTCTGACCGGCTACCGAAGCGGCGCCGCTTTGCGAGGTTTAAGCCCCCTGGTTTGTGCCGCAACCGGACGATAGATGCTGCCGCGATACTTGCTACAAGTATGATCCTATCCATTTACTCTGTTTCATAATTCCCCTCCTTGGTTTGATAATTTGATTATAAAACAGAAAAAAAATTGCGTCAACGAAACGGAGGGACCGGGCAAATGGAGGGATTATAGCGCAAGTTTTGCATATTTTTATAGGGGGGAATAAAGATTGCAGACTAAGCTCACTTAATATCCCCAGCACTAAAAAAGGAGCCTTAAATCTGCTTTTCACCGCAGATTTAAAGCTCTATTCTTTAAATCAAAAGACCATTCCTCATCTCCCTTCCTCCACCTCCGCTCCAGTTCCTTTAAATCGATCTCCCATAATGATACACCGTCGGTGAGCCCCCAGTGTCCTGTTTTACTTTAGCCCTTTATAAGCCAAAACATAACATCCCGCGTCAGCCGCCGGATGCCGTTGGACGAGTCCTCGAGCACCACGGATTCCTCACGGCCTCACGCCCAGCCGCCGCATGGCCTCCTCATAGAGGTCCGGGAACGGTTTGGAGCGCCCGGCCGCCTCCCGGCCGATGAAGCACGTCAGAAATCGTGCTTGGATGCCCAATTGATGGCACGTGCTCTGCAGTTTCTGGTCGAGGGAGGCCACCGCGGTCTTTAGCCCGGCGGCCCGGAGCTTCTGCAAAAAGGGAACCAGGCCGTCATCGGCTCTAAGGTCTGCCGTAAAACTCCCGGTGGAACAGCGCCCTCTGCCCGATCGATCGCGTCTGGGCTCGTAGTCCCCAGATCGTAGTCCCGCTGCGGCTATAAAGCGATCCGCCAGGATATCAACTCCACCAGGTAGGCCAGCTCGTCGATCGGCCTCCCAGCGTCTAAATACTTGGGGCCGCAGGACAGGTGCTCTCGCTGTCTAGAGCACCCGCATCATGATCAAACAATACCGCTCCAGCATGGCTCCTCCACATTAAAGGCTGGCA
>VOFH01003039.1_pt1 | contig 20203 bp, 34 predicted proteins | sample 5384091 | NCBI WGS metagenome assembly VOFH01 (sample SAMN12384727, study PRJNA508395) | human gut metagenome | isolation source: healthy gut G | host: Homo sapiens
AACTGGTGGCCGCTTTCTTCGGCCCACTGCATCTTCCTCAGATTATGTACTAATTACGTTCTAATCCTTCTCTGCTTTTCCAGCCCCTCCACAATGCGGCAGCTGATCATGCACGCCTCTTTTTTTCCCCGGCCACAACACTGACTGGGCACGCGCGTATGCACGTAGCAGTTCATATTCCGGTTCCAGACGAGGCTCGATGCACTGGTCCTGACGGAATCCAGAAGCGAAGGGGACAGCCCTCCGCACATCCGGGTCGGCTCCAAAAATGCCGGTAACAGACGCCGCTTTAGCCTGAGGATCCCGCCCTGCACCTTTACTGGTGTAGAGAAAGCCACGTCTCCATATCGAGAATATAGAACCAGTCCCGCCTCCTCCAGCGCCGCGAAAATCCGTTCATCGCCCCTGCAGAGACGTTCCTGGGCTTTTCCTTCATCAAAAAGATACCGAGAATCCTGAAATCGTCTGAAGCGCCGGATCGCGTCCAGTACCGGTTTTCCTACATTCATCGAAACCAATGAAGCCCCTCGGCTTTCCTGGTCCATGATCCGGCACTGCAGCACCGACTTAATCCCCTGACTCTTCCAGCAGCATGCTGATGTGTCAGAAGCGCATCGATTATCCGCAGAAAAAGATCCCTTCTTCACTGAAATTATCGTAGTAATGATCAAGAGAATCCATGTCTATGCTCTGCAGGTTCTCTCCTTTTCCGGCTGGATCCCCTTTTGCACCACTCAAAGGTGTTGGATGAGATGCTTCCCATCCTCGTCGTCTTCGAAAATATAAACACGGGACACATCCACCTGTCTCCCAACGATCTCCAGCAGCTGGTTGATCGATTTCTCCATGCTGTGTGATCGGCTTAGGATATCCAGCACATAACCTGTCAGGTTCTGGTCTGCCAGTTTCTGATCCATCACCGCTGCTTCAGCCACATCAGTCTGGCTCTCCGGCTGAATCACGTCCTCCAGGTCTCCCGCATAGAAAGCATATCTGTTTTTTCCCCTGCCTCTTTTGCCTGATAGAGGGCTGCATCGGCATTTTATAGATGCTAGCAAAATTATCGCCATTTTCCGGCGCAGTGGAAATACCGATCGAGCAGGATATCATATCGTTCTGCTGCTTTTAAGATTGACCGGAAGCTTTTGAGAATTTGGTCCGCTTTCTCCGCCGCCTCCTCCATGGTTTTCATGGTACAGGAGAACCGCAAACTCATCACCGCCGACTCTCGCCAGCACCGCATTTTCCGGAAACAGCCTGCGAAGCATGTCCGCAATATCAACTAACATCGCATCACCGCTCAGATGGCCGTATATATCATTGACTTTTCTTAAAGTTATCCACATCGAGAATCATCAAAAACGCGCTGGTCTGACGGCCGTGCCTTTACCACATACCGCTGTATCAGCGTCTGAACCGCCCCCGGATTTGTAGAGGCCGGTCAGAGAATCCTGTTCCGCCAGCTCCAGCAGCCGTTCCTTTTCCGCTTCTCCCTGTCGATGTCTGCAATCAGCCCCAATCGCCCGGACCGGCCGCTTCTCCTGGTCTGTCTGCAGAGTGTACCGCACCCTGCACCAGATGTAGCGGCCATCCTTGCAGTACCAGTAGATCTCATTTTCCCATAGGGGGATCCCAGAAGGACCTCCTTCTGCATCTGTATGAATACTTTCTCGTCATCACTGTGCAGATTGCCCCCGTTTTAACATCTTTCCGATATGTGATCGCTCACCGCCTGATAGCCAAATTTTTTAACCCAGTTCGGGGAACAGGTCAGCGTATCACTCTTAATATCCCACTCGAATATGATGTCTGTCGCCTGATTCCAGGATAATCTGATACCGCTCCAGACTCATCTTCAGCTCTTCATCGGCCTTTCTGCGCTCTGTAATATCTATCAGAATACAGTAAAAAGGCTGGCCGTCCCGCATGACCAGCTGGCCCTTGTCCTGAATGACAAGATAATTTCCATCCCTGCAGATCACACGGTATTCGATTTCCTTGGTGTTCCCGTTCTTCATCTGGCGTATCACCTCAAGACGGGTGCTCTTAAGATCCTCCGGCACGATCATACGGCTGAATTTATTTTCAAAGATTGTCTCCATCTCATCTCTTGTGTAGCCGAACATCTTTAAAAACCGTCGCTGTAGAAGATCAGTTCCAGATCTGCATCATCCCCTGCAAGCAGATAACGCCTCCGGGAATATTCTGAATCAGCGCGTCCAGGTTGGAATTTTCTCCTCCAGCTCTTTGGACTGCAGGCCAACCAGGCTCCGGAGAGCCCACACCTCCTCCTGTGTCATGTTGCAGATCAGACTCCCCATGCGCGGTTTGGAAGAGAATGATGAAGTCTCATCATGTATCCGGCTCCGTCCTCAAAACGGCAGATCCCCGACACACGCACCACGCGTTTCGCCATCCTCCTGCTGCCCGCCTGCATCTGACATAGCAGCTTCCTGAAAAGGAATAGATATGTCCGGCAAGAGCAGATGCCGTGTAATCCGCATTCAGAATCTGATATTCATGGAGATCACTGTTCTGATTCGCTGCATAAGCGTTCAGGACATTCTCCCGTCCCTTTATTCTATTGTAGATTCCCGCACCAGTCCATTCAATATCGTCAGAAAGCATCTGACCGATCTGTTCAACATCCTGCTGTTCCAGGCAAGTCTGGTGAAACCGCCTGACAAACTCTATAACCTGCCGCTCTTCTGTCATCCCTTATCCTTTCCGGATTTCCCAAAACCGAAACAGACATGCTTCGTATATTGATTTCTATTTTACTGGTTTTCACTGTTTTTTACAAGATAAAACCAATTATATTTTTGTGTATTCCATATAATAATAAGGAATCATGTATTTTTACAGGAATTATCAGTAAATGAAAAGGCCGCCATCAGGATTTTACTGCCTGATAACGGCTCTTTTATATGACTGTTATTTAAAATACCTTTTTTCTGTGCTTCGCCTTCAGAGCTGTCGCCGCCCATCGCCTCATCGAACCTGCGCAGCGCCTCCTTCTGAGCCTCATTCATACGCTCCGGCACCTGAACCACCAGTGTGACATAATGGTCGCCGCGGACTGCCTTGTTTCTCAGAGACGGAACACCCTTGCCCTTTAAGCGGACCTTGGTGTCTGTCTGGGTTCCGGGCTTCACCTCGTATTCCACGTCTCCATCCACCGTCTTGATACGGATCGGACCACCCAGCGCCGCCCTGGTAAAGGAAATCGGCACGGTGGAGAATATGCTGGTATCCTGGCGCTTGAAGATGGGATGGCCGGAAACTACGGCCTCAACCAGTAAGTCGCCCCGCTCTCCGCCATTGGTTCCCGGTTCACCGGCTCCGCCAGACGCACGCTCTGCCCGTTATCGATGCCCGCAGGAATCGTGACCTTTAAACTTCTTACGCTTCGTGATATATCCGGTTCCGTAACAATCCGGACATTTTTCTTTTATGATGCGGCCTGTTCCGCCGCAGTCCGACACGTCTGTACATTCTGAATCTGACCAAAGAACGACTGCTGCGTGTACATGATCTTGCCTTTACCGTTACATTTCGGACAGGTCTGGGGGGGTTCCCGCCTTCGCCCCGCTTCCGTGACATGACGCACAGCTCTTCTTTATAATTGAGTTCAATCTCTTTTTTCACATCCGAAAATCGCATCCTCAAATGTGATCCGGACACTGGTCCTGACATTGGCGCCCCCTCGATGGTCCATTATAACGGGCACTGCTTTCTGGATCGGCCGCCGCCAAAAATATCTCCGAAGATATCTCCGAAAATGTCTCCCATATCGCCGCCGTTGAAATCAAAACCACCGAATCCGCCCGGTCCGCCGTTTCCGTCAAACGCAGCGGAACCAAACTGGTCGTACTGGCGTCTCTTATCGGGATCACTGAGCACGCTGTACGCTTCGGATGCTTCTTTAAACTTCTCCGCCGCGGCAAAGATCGCCGGGGTTCGTATCAGGATGGTATTTTTTTGCTAATGCCCTGTAGGCCTTTCTTAATCGCCGCGTCGTCTGCGTCTTTGGGAATGCCGAGGACTTCATAATAATCTCTCTTTTCTGCCATCTTAGGTCTACCTTTCACTCATCGCTTGCCTGGCACCGGCCATTCATGTCTGCCGGACAGCCAGATAGCGAAAACTGCGGAAAAGTGCTGTATCACTACAACACTTTTTCCAAAGCCCTGCGGGCTGACCAGACTATCTTACACCCTTTGTAGTCTCCGTCAACTATCATCGCTGTCCTGATAGGAAGCTCCGCCGCCGGCATTCCCCGCACCGGCGCCCATATCAGGGCCGGCACCTGCAGAACCCTGGGCAGCCTCGATATACTTTTGCAAACAGTGCCTGAGCGCTGTTCATCAGCTTCTCTTTGCCTGCCTTAATATCTTCGATCTGCGCGTCTGTCATCTCTTCGATCGGAGCTCTGTTGATGGCTTCTTTTAAAGCGTTTAAATCAGCTTCTACGGGTCCTTATCATTGGCGTCAATCTTGTCGCCTACTTCCTGTAAAGCCTTCTCTGTCTGGAATACCATGGAGTCGGCGTCGTTTCTCGCATCGATGCCTTCCTTGCGCTTCTTGTCCTGTGCCTCGTACTCAGCTGCTTCTTTCACAGCCTTATCGATATCATCGTCGGACATGTTGGAGCCGGAGGTAATGGTGATGTGCTGCTCCTTGCCGGTGCCCAGATCCTTAGCGGATACGTTTACGATGCCGTTGGCGTCGATATCAAAGGTAACCTCGATCTGCGGAACGCCTCTTCTTGCAGGCGGAATTCCGTCTAAACGGAACTGGCCGAGTGTCTTGTTGTCTCTTGCAAACTGTCTCTCACCCTGTACAACGTGGATATCAACCGCTGTCTGGTTGTCAGCCGCTGTGGAGAAGATCTGGCTCTTCTTGGTCGGGATTGTGGTATTTCTCTCAATCAGTCTGGTTGCTACACCGCCCATAGTCTCGATGGATAAAGGACAGTGGAGTAACATCCAGAAGAAGGATATCGCCTGCGCCTGCATCGCCTGCCAGCTTACCGCCCTGGATGCTGGCACCGATTGCCACACACTCATCCGGATTTAAGGTCTTGACGGTTCTTTTCCTGTTAACTGTTTTACTTTTTCTGAGCTGCCAGCATACGGGTGGAACCGCCTACCAGCAGAACTTTTCCAAGCTCGGAAGCGGTGATTCCGGCATCTCTTAATGCATTCTGTACCGGAACAGCCGTGCGCTCGATCAGATCCAGTGTCAGCTCGTCGAATTTTGCTCTCGTTAAGTTCATATCGAGATGCTTCGGGCCTTCTGCCGTAGCAGTGATGAACGGTAAGTTGATGTTGGTGGTTGTGGAGGAGGATAATTCCTTCTTAGCCTTCTCTGCAGCTTCTTTAATCTCTGCATAGCCATCTTATCGCCGGATAAGTCTACGCCCTCTGTCTTCTTGAATTCGTCTACCATCCACTGCGATGCGGTTGTCGAAATCATCGCCGCCCAGACGGTATCGCCGTTTGTGGAAAGTATTGATAACGCCGTCGCCGATTTCGATGATGGAAACATCGAATGTACCGCCGCCTAAACGCCGCCGGGTTACCTTCCTGCCTAATAACCTCACTGCCACGGGGTGTCGGCGGATCGATTCGCTTAAAATCGATCACTTCGCGCTGATTAGACGGTTTCACTTTCTCTCTTCAGGATAACGACGGACATTCAATGGTATTTTCAGAGTCAATATAATGATCTTACCTGGTTTTTTTTCTCACTGAGAACTTGGAAAGGTTCAGTTGGGCATTTCACTGCAGCGATGGAGCACAGCCGCGCGGACAAGCAGATGAAGCCATACTTTTAGATCAGGCACATAGTGTTTCCAACTGTTTCATTCATGATCAAACAGCCAGTCTCTGACAGATTTCGAACTTGTCAGGATCTTTTTTCTCCTTTTCTTTTCGAGTCTTTTCTTCAGGTTCATGGTTTTTCTTTTCAGCACCGTTTGCTTGCTTTTCCTTTCTTCGTTCAAACTGCCGCGCTTTTCATGGCTGTTCAACGCTTCGCACGCCAGTTCACTCTTCTAATTCATGCTACTTTACCGCTCCGCCTTTGTTCACCTTTCATCTTTTCGGGTCGATGTCCGTGCGATTTTCACGCCATTAAAAACACGCCTGCCAGACCGATGATACCGTTCCCTCAGCGCGGCTCGTAATTCTTTGTCCACACGATCAACGGTCCTCATCGTCTGCACCCGCGGCGCTGCTGAGCTTTGCAATCTCAAACCAGGATGGATTCCAGCTACATAAATAAGCTTTAGCTTTGCTGATGGATCCATGGTCAGTTTCTTGAAATGTTCCGCTACAACATTGTTACAGAGCTTCCATCACTTGGACGGCTGGACTAGAACTTCAGCACTTTGTTTCTACAGAGGCTTGGGCTCAGCCGCAATTTGTTCTGCGCAGGATTCACCATACCTTTGCTCGACGTTCCTGGCATGGTCGCGTTTCGGCCTTTTCTTTGGCTTCTTCTCTCCATGGTCTGATCTGCCAAAGCAGTGCATCACCTCAGAATCACCAATGCATCTTGGAAACGGCGCAGTAACTCAGCCGCCAGGTCGGGCATCTCATTGGAAGCTGGATGTCGTTCGGCCATGCAAAATCGTTTTGCAAAGCAAGACATAATGGCCACAACCTGTCGACTCACGGGGTCGCCAGGCGTTTCCAACATTAGATTGGGATGAGATCATTTGATACCGAGCTTCTGGGGAAGTTCAGATCGGCCCCAGGAACTGGGCAGAACTATACAAAGTAGAGCTGAGGTAAAAACGCTGTACCGACTTGAATGCAGAGCAGAAACATGGGGTCTTTGAAGCGGAGCTCAGGCGATAGGCCAGAAATTTGAAAAATACCTTCCGACCGGACCGAGCAGCTTTGAAGCTACAAAGGGGAACTTCAAGACCACCGGATACTGCAGCTGCGCAAATGTTCCGCGGCAGCGGTCTCACCTATTCCGGTACCGTGCCGCAGCCAAATCCCATATCCGCAGAATATCACAGTACTTCCCCTTGGAACAAAGGTGATAATCGGCAGAAACGGTTTATACCGTGGAGGATATCGGGAGCAGCGTAGACGGCCATACCGTGGATCTCTACTTCTCCAGCCACCAGGAAGCACTGGCCTATGGGTAAAAAACAGGAAGTATTTCAGGCAATTGAATAACAGGCATCAATGACCATTCCGTATGGCATGCGGTTTTAAATAAGATAAAAAAGAGAGACTCCTCATACACAATCAGGAATCTCTCTTTTTCATAGCAGAATATCAATTCTCAACCTTTTTCCACTCCCGGAACCAGCCTCTCACCAACTCAATCTCCTCCTCACACAAGCCTGCCACATCCTCTTCTGTCATACCCCGTAAATACATATTTTTTGCCACAATCTGCTCCGCCTCTAATTTTCCTTCTAGCCTTCCATCCTCAATCATTCCCCGTATCGCTTCGCACATGTTGATTTTTTCCCTCTCTCTGTATGTTTCCTTTACTGCTTCAGTTCCTTCGATCCGGACATCACGGTGATTACATCGTATGCATCTTCACTCAGCTGCTCAAAGCTTTCCCGGTGTCCAAACACATAACTGCGCTCTGCTTCCTTATCCCCGGAAAACCCTATAAACCCAAATACTTCCCGCAGATCGGTCCGAAAGAGATCGGTATCTTTAAAACGTCTGACCTCCAGAACATGCAGCCTGTAGTTGTTAAACAGATTCTTCAGACCTTCCGGTATCTCCTTAAAATTAATAAGCGAATACAGATCCCCTGCGCCATCCCACGGTTCTGCACCGTAGTACAGAACGATGGTAAAATTGCGTTTAACCGGTCTTCTTCCGAAAACCGCCGAGAAACTCCCCTCGACAGGCCCCTGGCCTTTCGATTCTTTTTTCTGATTCTCCGCATCTGTTCGTCGTATCCGGCGGCATCCTCGAGCATGACCGGACCGGCATCCCATAATGAACCAGGTCCTGATGCTCCAGAGCGATAACCGCAAAGTTCATCCCCATGACTACCCGCTTTACCGCATCACGGTATTTCTGGACTGCAAACCACTTTCTCACTGTCCCCAAAACACCGGTCACCAGGATATTTTTTTCTAAGATATCCGAGCCGGATACTACCTGTTCCCCGGAAAACACGTATCCGTTAATCAGATCCGCATATCGGTCCTCATCTTCAAAATATCTGGCCAGGGCAATATCCTTTTTCCCATACACATGTACTCCCGCTTTCAATTTACGCAGGAAGAGAAGAATTCCATACCATAATTATAGAGGGCATCTACGTAAAATACAAGTGTTGGAGCTCTTTTACTCTTCCTTTTGTTATTATTTACTTTTTAATAGTTTTGCTTTATTTTGGATTCTATTGGCGAAGTGCCGAAATTAAGAAAATCTGATCGAGCAAAATAACTTCATGCCGTAATGATTCACTTCAAATTTTATTATATAATACCACTTTTAATAGTAAAACACAAGAAAATAAATATTATCTCACAAAAAACGAAAAATAATTGTTAGTCCCCCTCGTCCAGGCCACCGCAATCCCGCCTGAATCCTAATTAAAGTCCACATCTGAGCCAGCCCTCGCTGTCTTTTTTTTATTCATATCCTTGACAAATTTGGAAAATAGTGTAAAATGTGTACTTGTACCTCATTTATTACAAACTGTTACATATATTTATTATATATTAAAATATGTTACAGTCAGTAAAAAAGAAAGGATGTATTTATTACATGAAACGATTGAAACGAAACCAACTGTTCTTCGGAACTTTACTTATGATGACATTTTTATTAGGCTCCAGCCTGCCGGCGTTCGCAGGGCAGACTCCCGGAGTCCTCGATTGCGTGGAAGGTGACAGCGTCCGTGGCTGGGCCTGGAACAGCCCGGATCCGGCTTCCGCGGTAGAGGTTAAGGTCACAGTCACCAACCAGGCCACGGGCCAGACAGAGGCTGAATACACGGCTCCTGCCGACGACTACCGGAAGACCTGGTAAGGAAAGGCACCGGAACCGGCAATTACGGTTTTGAAGTGACCGTACCGTGGGAAACGTATGAAGACGGTTCCTATCTGGTTGAGGCCTATGCGTCCGGCATGAAGCTTTCCAACCCGAAAGGCACAGTGTCGGCGATATACAGGCCATGGCTCTGGCGGAACCACCGGGACACCCGTTCCTCGGTGTCTTAAAACTACCGGCTACTGCCCATGTTCCATCTGTTCGGAGGGCTGGGGACGCCATACCAGTACGGGAGCCATCGCCTCCGCCAATCATACCATCGCGGTTGACCCGAGAGTCATTCCTTACGGAAGTAAGGTCATGATTAACGGCGTGATCTATACCGCAGAGGACCGCGGCGGTGCGGTTAAGGGAAACCACATCGATATCTTCTTTAATACCCATGGGGAGACGAGGGCCTATGGTACCAGAAGTGCAGAGGTATTCCTGGTTCAGTAAAACGGGCAGTCAGCCAAAATAATTAAACCCGCTGTCAATTTGGAACAGATCCAATTCTGACAGCGGGTTTTCAAATTCTCCTGATCGTTCCTTCCGGCCGGCACGAAATCCGCCTCCGTCAATCCAGCAAAAACAAACTCATCGCATAATTACTCAAATCGAGTCCGCGCTCCGTCAGACGGTAATAGCCATTTTTATGTTCCAGAAGGCCCTCACGCTCCAGCTTGTCAATCACACCGCCGTAGACATTGCGTATGCTCTGTCCGAACCGGGTAATAAAGCCTTCTGCCGATACACCCGGGTCAGGCGGAGTCCCAGAAACATGAACTCTTCCATCTTGGACTTTACGCTCAGCTGCTAAAAATCCTGTCGCAGCGTCTGATTGAATTCCGCTTTGTCGTCGAAATGGGCCGATACGTAGCTCTGGAAATCGGACGTATTATGGAAACGGCAGCCCCTCCAGATAGGAGGAAGCGCCCAGTCCCAGTCCCAGATATCCGGTTCCGGTCCAGTATCCCACATTATGGCGGCATTCGAAGCCCGGTCTGGCATAATTGGATATCTCATACCGTTCATATCCCTGCTCACCCAGACAGTTCCTGGTCATGTAATACATTTCCCGTTCCGTGTCCTCGTCCGGAAGATCCGGAAGCGCCATTAAGCGGCGGCGTTCCTCCTGAGACATCTCATAGCTCTCCATCTCCACATGGCCGCCGTAACGATCGTAAAACGGCGTTCCTTCCTCCACGATCAGGCTGTAGGCAGATATATGTTCCGGCTTCAGCATGGCCGTCTTCTTCAGCGTATTCCTCCAGGACTCCGGAGTCTGCCCCGGAATGGCGGAGATCAGATCCACGTTGACATTCGTAAATCCCGCCATGCGCACCCTCTGGAAGCTCTTTAAAAACTCGTCATAGGTGTGAATCCTGCCCAGATAACGGAGTTCCGTGTCATCTGCCGACTGAAGCCCCATGCTGACACGGTTGATTCCGGCTTCCCGGTAGGCAGCCAGGCCTTCCATCTTCACCGTACCCGGATTGACCTCGATCGTGACCTCTGCATCGGGTGCAATGTCATAGTGCTCCTTCAGAGCCCCCATGATGGCCGTAATATCAGCATGGCATCCAGGATGGAAGGCGTACCCCCTCCCAGGAAAATGGTATCAATCTGATACTCCCGGACAAAAGGCGCTGCTCTGAATGCGTATCTCTTCCAGCAGCTTGTCCGTATACTCCCGGCGCATCCGCATGTTACCCGGAAACGACAGAAAATCGCAATAGGCGCATTTCTTTGCACAGAAAGGAATGTGCACATAGATTTCCAATTTCTTTTTATTCATCATCTAACTTCAGTACGCTCATAAATGCCTTCTGTGGTATCTCTACGTTACCAATCTGGCGCATACGTTTTTTACCTTCCTTCTGCTTTTCAAGGAGTTTTTTACGGGTTATATCACCGCCGTAACACTTGGCAAGAACATCCTTGCGCATGGCCTTGACGGTTTCTCTTGCAATGATCTTTCCTCCTACGGCCGCCTGGATGGGAATCTCGAACAGCTGTCTCGGAATCTCCTCCTTCAGCTTTTCACACATCCTGCGTCCCCGGTCGTAAGCGGATTCCGCATGTACGATGAAAGACAGTGCGTCCACTTCTTCTTTATTAACCAGAATATCCAGCTTCACCCAGTTCGGAACGCTCATATCCCTTTAAGTCATAGTCGAAGGAGGCGTAGCCTCTGGAACGCGACTTCAATGCGTCAAAGAAATCATAGATAATCTCATTGAGAGGAAGCTCGTACTTCAAAAGTGCGCGGGTTGCCTCCATATATTCCATTCCGAGATAGACGCCGCGCCTCCTGGCACAGCTTCATAATCGCTCCCACAAACTCGGTGGTCACCATGATTTCCGCGCTCACGATAGGCTCTTCCATATACTCGATTTCCGACGGATCCGGGAGGTTCGACGGATTCGTCAGCTGAATCATCTCACCGTTCTTCTTATAAACCCGGTAAATAACACTGGGGGCCGTGGTTACCAGATCCAGGTTATACTCCCGCTCCAGACGTTCCTGAATGACCTCCAGATGCAGAAGTCCCAGAAAACCGCACCGGAAGCCGAAGCCCAGCGCCAGAGACGTCTCCGGCTCGAAGAACAGGGAAGCGTCATTCAGCTGAAGCTTCTCCAGCGCGTCCCGCAAATCGTTGTATCTGGCGCCGTCCGCCGGATACATACCGCAGTACACCATGGAGGTGACTTTCTTATACCCCGGAAGCGGTTTATCACAGGGATTGTCCGCATCCGTAATCGTATCGCCCACAGCGGTATCCTTCACGTTCTTGATACTGGCTGTCACGTAACCAACCATACCCGCGGTCAGTTCGTCGCATGGGATAAACTGGCCCGCGCCGAAATACCCGACTTCCACCACCTCTTCCACCGCTCCGGTCGCCATCATGCGGATCCTTACTCCCTTTTTCACACGGCCTTCCATGATACGGCAGAATACGATTACCCCTTTGTAAGAATCATACAGGGAGTCGAAGATCAACGCCTGAAGCGGCGCATCCGCATCTCCCTTCGGCGCCGGAATCTTCTTCACGATCGCCTCTAAAACCGCCTCAATATTCTCGCCGGTCTTAGCCGAGATCCTCGGTGCGTCATGGGCTTCGATTCCGATGACGTCCTCAATCTCTCCCACCACACGTTCCGGCTCCGCACTTGGCAAATCGATCTTATTCAGTACGGGAAATACGTCCAGATCATGATCCAGCGCCAGATAGACATTGGCCAGCGTCTGGGCTTCAATTCCCTGAGAGGAATCCACCACAAGCACAGCGCCGTCACAGGCCGCCAGACTCCGGGACACCTCATAGTTAAAATCTACATGGCCCGGCGTATCGATCATATTGAAAATATATTCTTCTCCATCTTCGGCCTTGTAATACGGTACGGACGGTCTGGGCCTTAATGGTGATCCCGCGTTCCCGCTCCAAATCCATGTTGTCTAAAACCTGGGCCTGCATTTCACGGCTGGTTAAAAGACCGGTCTTCTCTATGATTCTGTCCGCAAGGGTTGACTTCCCATGATCAATATGGGCGATAATGCAAAAATTGCGAATTTTACTCTGGTCAACAGTTGCCATTTGCTTTCCTCTTTTCCATTTTTCTGCAGTTGATGATACAAATACAAAATGACACGGCAATGATGTTCCTGCTTTAAAAATATACCATTTTTTTAATTCCCTTGCAACACCATATTCAGAACTTCCGCCAGCGGCTCCATGGCATTTCGCGCTTCCTGGTAAGTATTTGTCTGTGCACCGACCTCAATCAGCACGGACCTCGGACGGAGATGGAGGTTATAACGGAGCCCCTTAATATATATTTTCCTGGTCAGGCCCGGAAAATAGGCTGCCGCATCTAACTGCATCTGAAAGCTGAAGGCCAGATTGTCGCTCCGGTACGGATTGGGCAGATACTCGATCGGTCCCTCCGGAGTCTGGCTGACGCCATTGAAAAACATGATGGGAGCCGTCGGCTTTCCATTCACCTCATTGACCATGTGAAGGCTTTCATTGACCCCATCCCGGTGCAGATCCAGGATGACCTCGATGGAGGGATTCTCCTGAAGAATCCTCGTGACCCCATCCAGGGCATATGTATACGCTTTATTCCGGTCCAGCTTCCCGTTCTGGAGATCGTAGACCGATTTGTCATGGATCACATTGTACCCCTTTGCCGTTAAGAGCTCCGTCAAATAAGTTCCGATCCCGATTACGGTTGCTTCCTTATTATTAGGTCCATAATCGGAAAATTCCTCCTGAGAATGGGTATGGTAAATTAAAATCTGCGGTTTATCATTCCTTCCTTCCAGGGTAAAATCCTTAGCCAGAAATTCATCCGCCTTCATCAGATCACGCCCCGCGGTCGTCGAGGTATGCACGCTGTAGAAATGTTTCATCATATAGTCGTAGTCAGCCAGCTGTTCTTTTCTGTATGTGGTTCCTATGAGCGGCAGAACACTGGCCGCACACGTCATATTCTCGTTTTTTTGCGGAATGCCTGCCGCGTTTGCATCGGCGCTGCCGCCTGCAGCACCGGCCTCTGAAGCCGGTGATCCCGCCATTGCGCCATTTTCTGCATTCCCGCCTGCCACGGTTCCCTGTCCGCCGGTGTTTCCGTCTGCTCCATTGCCGCCTGCAGCCAGCACCGTCGTGCCTGCCTGCTCCATGGTACCGGCTCCGGTCTCTTCTCCGCCGTCATACATCAGATACTGGTGCTCTTCATAGAATTTTCCGCTTTCCAGATATCCGGCAAATGCCGGATCCTCTTCCCTGTAGTTACGTTCGCCATCCTCTTCCCTTCCCAGATACCGGTACAGCGGTGACTGCCCGAAAATCAACCGGCAGATAAAACCACTGATGCTTTCTTCTTCCGCCTTCCCCGCCTCTGTCTCACGTTCGTCATTGTGTCCTGCTGCCGGATAATTCATACGCCAGATCCATTCCAGCCCGGCATCGGCCTGGCCGCTTAACAGGGCTGTAAGCCGTTCCCTGCTCTCCGCCAGCCCGGTTCCCGCCGCTCCCCTGATCAGGAGGAGGACGGCAAGTACCAGGCCGGTTATAAGCATCATATGTCTGATGAGCCAGTTAATCCTTCCGCCCTTCTCCTTCATAAACACCTTCCTGCATTTCTTTCACGGCGCCCCGGAAAGAAAAAAGTCCCTCGCTTATATACTATGCAGGAAAATCACCGTTTACCCCTTACTCCTCTTCCTCCCATAAAAGCGAGATGGATTCCTCGGAAATGGTATAGCTCAATTCCTTAACCGTCTCGTCAATATCCGGAGACATAAAGGGGCCGAATTCCGGCTCCAGCAGCTCCCGGATCAGGTCATACTGCTCGTCAGAGCTCATGCTTCCCACAAAATCCCCCATCCTTTTGTCTCCATCCCCTTAGACAGGGCGGCAATCATGGCGGATACGGTGTCATGCACGATAGCGCCGCTCCCACCACGGTAGGGACACCGATCGCCATAACCGGAACCCCAGACTTTCCTTCGTTAAGCTGTGACGGTGGTTGCCAACGCCGGAACCCGGTGGATCCCGTATCGGTCAGCTGAATGGTAGTTCCCAGACGTTTTACGCTTCTTGCCGCCAGGGCGTCGATTGCGATGATCAGATCCGGCTTCGTCTCATGGATAATCCCTTTAAGATCTCGGCGCTTTCCATCCCGGTCTGAGCCATGACCCCCGGAACAATACCGCTGATAACCGGCATGCTGCGTCCACTCCAGAACTCATCGCCGTACTGCACCTTCAAATGCCTCGTAACCTGCAGATTATGAAGCACTCTTGGCCCCAGGGAATCCGGCGTCACCGAGCTGTTGCCCAGACCGACGGCCAGAACGTGGTAGCTGGAGCTTCTGTAATTTTTTCCTTCCAGCAGCCTCCCGATCTGCCGTGCCAGTTCCTCCGACACCTCTCTGTGGTAATCTTCGTCCTTTCTGGACAACTGATCGGCCTCCAGTGTAATATAGGACCCCATCGGTTTGCCCATGGCCTTTTCGCCCTTTTTATCCAGTATCTTCACTTCCGTCATCTTGATCCGGCTGCCGGCACGTGCCATTCTCTCAGAGATACCCCGCTGATCTCTCCGCCGTTTCCCGGAAAACTTTCCGTTTCTTCTACCGCAAGGTCTGTCCGCACCCCAAATGTATTTTCCATATTTCTCACCTTTCATTATAGTTCACGGTGCCGCCGCACCTGCTGTCTGGTCTCGTCCGGCCGGATGTCCGGTGCCTGCAAAGCCGTGAACCGCCGTTTTCTTTCTGTTCTCTGGTATTTTCTGCAAAAATTCAGGAATTATGTATTGACATTGGAAGCTTTATTCGTTAAAATACTAAGGTATGTTTACATTGAACTGTCCGTGTCCAGGCTTTGATGCAAAACAAAGAATAACCATATATCATTTAAATTGGAGGTGTACAGATTTGGCTAACATTAAATCCGCGAAAAAAAGAATTTTAGTTAACGAGACTAAGGCTGCTAGAAACAAAGCGATCAGATCCAGAGTGAAAACATCGATTAAGAAGGTTGAGGCTGCTGTTACTGCCGGTGACAAGGCTGCTGCACAGGCATGTTTAACAAGCGCAATCGCTGAGATCGATAAGGCTGCTACTAAGGGAGTATATCATAAGAATACTGCTTCCAGAAAAGTATCCCGTATCTCTAAGGCTGTTAACGCAATGGCTTAATTTATAGACGACGATAATACAAATTCGGAATCCCGTTCAGCTTAACCCACTGGACGGGATTTTTTTGCTTATCAGAGGCGCCTCTGGTTTCCGGGACTTAAGAAAGGATTTCACATATTTTATCACATTCTTGCTCTAATTTTGAAACATATTGTTCATTTCAAAATATTGCATCACAAACGCGAACAAGATACGTTATTATAGTGAGTTGTATTTTGCAGCTCATCCCCCCAGGGGCGGAGGTTATCCTTCTCCTCCTCCGCCCTTTAAAAATGAACTTCACTTCTCACGGCGTTCTTCCCGCCTGCATATGATAAAAAAAGCGCATAAGGAAATTCCCCTTGACTGATCTTACTTATCATTATCCATTTACCAATCCCCCACTGCCATATGCTTATATCAGGCGCTGGAGCCTTATATCGATGAAAAACCATGAAGCTCCATCACGACCGCCATCTTCAGACTTACATGATAATCTGAACAGGGCGCTGGCCGATGATTCCCGTTTTCACAGCTGGACACTGGAACAGCTTCTCTATAATATTGCCAGCCTTCCGGAGGCCATTCAGACAGCGGTTCGAAATAACGGCGGCGGAGTTTACAACCATCTGCTCTACTTTGCCGGCCTGGCCCCCGCATCGGGCACTCTGAAGGGCCATCCGGCGCTCTGTCCGATGCCATCCGCAGTGACTTCGGAAGCCCTGATGCCTTTTTCAAGAAGCTGAAGGGAGGCCGCATTATCCGTTTTTCGGTTCCGGATACGCCTGGCTGGTTGTCGCCGCAGACGGTTCCCTTTATGATAACCACCACCGGGAATCAGGATACCCGCTTCCCACTGGGATTGTGTCCTGTCTTAAATATCGATGTCTGGGAGCACGCATACTATTTAAAGCACTATAACGTCAGAGCAGACTATATCGAAGATTTATTCCGCGTAATAAACTGGGAGCAGGCAGGCCGGCGTTATCTGGCATGTTTTCAGATGGGTAACGTTTCGCGCCTGATATAACAAAGGAAGGAAGATCACCGTCACCAACGGTATCTTCCTTCCTTTTCATTCCGTACAGCCCTTCCTGCGATCCGTTTACACAGTCTTTTTCAAAACTGCCTTGTAATCAGCAGTTCAACCGCCATCCGGTCATTCAGCCGGCCGGTCTTCACCGCTTCTTCCGCTTCCACGCACTGAGTCACACAGGAAAGGATCTGCTCCCTGGTAAATGTCTTGGCCTGGGGCATCATCTTGCCAGCCACAAACGGCGGCACCTTGATCCTGGAGGCGATTGACCCTTTGTCCATTCCCTTTGCCATCAGTTCCTTTACCTGCAGAATCTGATTAAACTGTCTGGCTATCAGAAACAGAATTCTCATGCGGTGGTTCCTTTGAGTGTCAGGAGGTCCTCATATAAATCCATGGCTTTTTTCGTCTGACGGTTCACAATAGCCGTCACCATATCGAAAATCTTGTTGGTCACCCGAACCGTACAGACTGCCTCCACATCCTCATCCGTGATGATCTCACGGCCCAGAGTAAAAAGCTTACCAGTCTTCTCCAGTTCCATCCGGATATTTTCCATGTCATCTCCGGTCATATTTAAGAAAGCTCCATGGTACGCCCGGTAATCTTCTTCCCTCTCTGGCCAGAATCCCTCCTGCCCATCTGGAAAGCTGCAAAATCCTGTCTGGCCATCTCCGCCGCATAGCCGATTTCCTTCACCTTCTTAAACATGCGGCTGCGCTTGTCCACTTCAGATTCCACAAAAATCATGCAGGTCGTATCCGGCATCTGGGGTAAATAGGCGACAAGTTCGTCTGACGCCCCTTGAAGAATCCACTGTCTTCCACCATGATCAGACGTTTTTCGGAGAAAAACGGCATCGTGTCTGCGAGGCTGATGAGCTCGTTCAAATCCAGCCCCTTTCCTCGAAATAATTATAATTCATGGTATCATCGCCTGATATCGCGTTTTTCAGCTGATTTTTATAGCTGTTTTTAAAAATGCTTCATCTCCGTACAGCAAATACACCGGTTTGAAGCTGTGATTTTTAATATCCTGAGTGAGATTCTGCATGATGTCTTCCTTTCTACCTGCTCTTTCGTCACTGGTACCATTATACTAATGGATTTTGAATGCGTCAACGAGCAAAAACGCCTTCAAAACAGCTTGCACCATTTTCCCATCTGTTTTCAGCGTAACTGCTCCCCCTTTTGCCGTTTCATAGATCTTCACTCCCCGCTCATGGAAACGGTCCAGTACCTCCTGATGCGGATGTCCATAGGAATTCCTCTCCCCGTAGGAAATCACTGCCCACCTGACGCCCATCGCGTCTAAAAATTCCGCTCCGGAAGAAAAACCGGGAACCGTGATGGGCGGTTTTCAGAATCTGAATCTCAGAAAGCACGCCCTGTTTTTCCGATAAGGCGTCCAAAGCCGCAGTTCTCCGTCCCCGCTCATATCTCCCGTAAACAGAATATGGCAGTTTCCATAGTCCACCTTCAATACCTCGGACTCCTCGTTCTTATCCGCGGGGATATCATGGATTCCCGGATAGAGGCACGTGATCGCCAATCCCCTCCACAAAAAGTGTTCTCCCCGCTTCCAGGAAGGCCACCTTCGGGTCCCCCGCGCCCTTGCCAGCTCAGCGAGATCAGACAGCGCCTCATCCTCCTGTCCCTGACAGGAAGAAGCAGATTGCGCATTCTATTTCTTCACAGGACTCAGAAGTAGCGGAATGCCGCTTATATGGTCCAGATCGCCATGACTGACAAAGGCATACTCAATCACCGATACACCGCAGCTCTTCAGACACGGCTCCAGACGATACTCTCCCAGCTTCTTCTCTGAGGTGCTGCCTCCGTCGATTAAAACTGCGCTGCGCCGGAACGAAGCAGGATCCCGTCCCCTGTCCCACATCCAGAAACAGAACCTCCATTCCGTCCACGGGGCGCGGCATCAGTATACAGGGGAGCAGGATGCAGATCAAAAAAAATACAGCGGTTCTAATCCATCTGTTTCCGTCTGCTCTGCGGTTCTTCCTCCCCGTCTCTCCGGATGCGCTTTTTTCCCTCCTGCTCTCCCATCATCTCTTCATCGTATGGCCGCCGCCAGCACCATATAATAGACAATCACAGCCGCTGCCTCCGGTCTTCCATCACCAGCGTATGATACGGAAGGCGTTCCGTCCCATGGCAGAGCCATTCATAAAACCGCAGGATGCAGTGGCCTGCCCCGCGGCCACAACTCCCGCTTCACCGGAAATCCCTCCAAACAGAGCCGCTCCGATCCCGGAGCAGACGACACCTCCCATCAGAGGAATCACCAGCAGATTCAGAAAAATCCCATAGACAGGCAGCTGAAAGAAATCCCACAGGATGACCGGAAGAGTCCAGCTGGATCGCAGCGCTCACCGACAGCGCCCCCAGACCGTTTCTTTCCCAGATAATTTTGAATCACCGGAAGGACGCTGCCCACGGCAAAGACCGCGCCGAACGACATCTGAACGCCTCCCTGCGTCAGAAGTTCAGGCGTCTCCCATGCCAGAAGCAGTAGCGCCAGGGACAGCGCAGACAGAAGATCGTAAGTCCGTCCCAGATATGAGGCCAGGAATCCGGTCCCCATCATGATGACAGCCCGGGTCACGGAGGGCGATCCACCCGTCATCGCACCGTAACAGAAGATAAACCCAGCCCCGGCCAGTCCGGCCCTTATACCCCAGTCCGGCTTTGCGGCGACCTGTAGACGCCCATTCCGATCAGTGAAAGATGAAGCCCGCTGATGGCCAGCAGATGGGCGATCCGTTCTTCTGGTATAAATCCTTTTTCTCACTGTCCAGCGCCTTCTTATCCCCGAGAACTGCGGCCAAAAAGATCCCCGCGTCTTCTTCCGGCACGGATCTTTTGATATTCTGCTTCGCCTTTTCCCGAATTCTCCGCAGACATTCCGGAATCGGAGAGACGTCACCGCCGGAACGCTCCACCTCTTCCCGTACAGGCGGCAGTCCACCCCCCCCCGGTAATAGTTCCTGGAATCGAATTCACCGGGTTCCTGGCGCGGGCAAAACAGCGCCAGCTGTCCTCTTACCGTAACTTTGCTGGCCCAGCTCTTGAACTCCCGGGCCTCCGGCATCTCTCCGTCGCCGTCCGTCTTCCACGATACCAGAACGCGTGGAATCTGCCGCCCTCCGCTCACAGACCGGTCCCCTCCGGCTAAAGCGGCTTCTCTCTCCTGCCGCAGGCCGCACATCATTTCCCTCCAGCGTGAGCTGTAGTTCCCTCTGCCTCTTCCACCGCACCCCGTGCCCTGTCAGTTCCACATAAGTCCCGGCCAGCTCCCGCACAGCCGGTCGCGCGCCTCCCACTCCTGTTTCGTATATCCGGCTCGCTATCCCAATCAGCATAAAAGGAGGAACACAGACGCCACGGCGCCTCTGCTCCTCCCTTTCATGAAAATCCATGCTCCGATC
>VOFH01003261.1_pt1 | contig 20126 bp, 19 predicted proteins | sample 5384091 | NCBI WGS metagenome assembly VOFH01 (sample SAMN12384727, study PRJNA508395) | human gut metagenome | isolation source: healthy gut G | host: Homo sapiens
GCGGTTGATGACGCGGCGGTACAGGTCATTGAGGTCGGACGTGGCAAAGCGGCCGCCGTCGAGCGGCACCATGGGGCGGATCTCGGGCGGGATGACCGGCAGCACGTCAATGATCATCCACTCAGGGCGGTTGCCGCTGCGGTGGAAGGCCTCGACGACCTCCAGACGCTTGACGATCTTGGCCTTCTTCTGGCCGCTGGCCTCCTCAAGCTCGGCGCGCAGCTGCTCGGAGAGCTTGGCGCAGTCGATCTGCTGCAGGAGCTTCTGATGGCCTCGGCACCCATGCCGGCCTCAAAATCGTCCTCATATTCTCGCGCATATCGCGGTACTCTTTTCGGACAGGATCTGGCAGCGCTGCAGCGGCGTCATGCCGGGGTCAGTGACGATATACGCACCGAAGTACAGCACCTTTTCCAGAATGCGCGGGGTCAGATCGAGGATCAGACCCATGCGCGACTGGGATGCCCTTGAAGTACCAGATGTGGCTCACGGGCGCCGCCAGCTCGATGTGACCCATACGCTCGCGGCGGACCTTTGCGCGCGTGACTTCCACGCCGCAGCGGTCGCAGATCTTGCCCTTGTAGCGAATCTTCTTATACTTGCCGCAGTGGCACTCCCAGTCCTTCGTGGGTCCGAAAATGCGCTCGCAGAACAGGCCGTCACGCTCGGGCTTGAGTGTGCGGTAGTTGATGGTTTCCGGCTTTTTCACTTCGCCGGAGGACCAGGAAAGGATCATCTCAGGGAGGCAATGCCGATCTGAATTGCATCAAACGGGGTGTAGCTCATGTTTTATTCCTCCTCCTTATCAGCATCGTCCGTGTAGTCGTCACCGTCATCGGCAGCAAATGCGCCGAGGTCGTCCTCATCGACCGGCACGTCCTCGATCGTGAAGCCGCTGCCGGTGATCTCGTCATCGTCGGACTTGTAGGACATCTCGTCCCGGTGCTGCGGGCGTGGATCTTATCATCGACGAGGTGGTGGAGCTTGAGGAAGTAGACCCAGCCGACCGTGACGTCGTTATCGAATTTCTGACCGGTGCGGCCGTCATAGAGCTCACTCTTGCCGTCCTCACGCAGACCGGCCTTGACGAGCGTCTCGCGGATTGTTTCCTCGTTCGCGCCGTTAAAGACCGGCGTAGCGACCTTCCAGCCGAGCGCCTGCGCCGCATAGCCGAGGTGCACCTCGAGCATCTGACCGATGTTCATACGGGAAGGCACGCCCAGCGGGTTGAGCACGATGTCGAGCGGTGTGCCGTCCGGCAGGTACGGCATATCCTCGCGCGGGAGGATGCGGGACACGACACCCTTGTTGCCGTGGCGGCCTGCCATCTTGTCGCCGACGGAGATCTTACGCTTCTGCGCGATGTACACGCGCACGACCTCGTTGACACCCGGGGACATCTCGTCGCCGTTTTCGCGGGTGAAGCGCTTGACGTCGACCACGATGCCGGCCTCGCCGTGCGGTACCTTGAGCGAGGTGTCGCGGACCTCTCTCGCCTTTTCGCCGAAGATGGCGCGCAGCAGGCGCTCCTCGGCGGTCAGATCGGTCTCGCCCTTCGGCGTGACCTTACCGACCAGAATATCACCGCTGCGCACCTCTGCGCCGACGCAGATGATGCCGCGGTCGTCGAGATACTTGAGCGCATCGTCGCCGACGCCGGGGATGTCACGGGTGATCTCCTCAGGGCCGAGCTTCGTGTCGCGCGCGTCGCACTCGAACTCTTCAATGTGAATGGAGGTGTAGACGTCCTCCATGACCAGACGCTCGTTGATGAGAACGGCGTCCTCGTAGTTGTAGCCTTCCCAGGTCATGAAGCCGACCAGCAGGTTCTTGCCAAGCGCGATCTCGCCCTGCGAGGTGGCCGGACCGTCAGCAATGACGTCGCCCTCGCTCAGGCGGTCGCCGACGGCGACGATCGGGCGCTGGTTGATGCACGTGCCCTGGTTGGAGCGGGCAAACTTGATGAGCTTGTAGTCCTTGATCTCGCCGCTGTCGTAGCGCACCTTGACGTTGTCGGCCGACACGGCCAGCACAACGCCATCGCCCTCGGCGAGAACGACCACGCCGGAGTCCACGCACAGCTTGTGCTCGATGCCGGTAGCGACGATCGGCGCCTGTGTGACCATCAGCGGCACGGCCTGACGCTGCATGTTCGCACCCATGAGGGCACGGTTCGCGTCGTCGTTTTCCAGGAACGGGATCATGGCCGTCGCGATGGAGACCATCATGCGCGGGGAGATGTCGATGTAGTCGACGCGGTCGCGGTCGACCTCGACGATCTCGTCGCGGTGGCGGCAGGTGATACGGTCGTTGATGAGGCAGCCGTTTTCATCGACAGGCTCGCTCGCCTGCGCGACGATGTAGCGGTCTTCGACGTCCGCCGTCATGTACTCGACGTCGTCGGTCACGCGGCAGGTGCCCTTTTCCACACGGCGGAACGGCGTCACGAGGAAGCCGTACTCGTTCACGCGGGCGTAGGACGCGAGATAACTGATCAGACCGATGTTCGGACCTTCCGGCGTCTCGATCGGGCACATACGGCCGTAGTGGCTGTAGTGCACGTCACGCACATCGAAGCTTGCGCGCTCACGCGACAGGCCGCCGGGGCCGAGCGCGGAGATGCGGCGCTTGTGCGTCAGCTCCCGGGGAACGCACGAGCTGGGACACGATCACTCGCTCGGTACCACCGATGATGAAGGTGCCGTGCGGGGTCTGCAGCGGGAAATCGCCCATGAACACGGTCTGGGACTTGATTTCGCCGGTGTCGCCGTTCTCGAATTCGGCGTTCACGTACAGCGGCGCGGAGTAGGTGTAATCCTTCTCCTTGCATTCCTGCACGGTGTGGCGCGGCTCTTCGAAGTACGGATCGGAGAAGGTCAGGCTCATGGTCTGAGCGAAGTTCTCGATCGGGGAGATCTCCTGGAAGACCTCATCAAGACCGGAGGTGTGGGGCACGGTGTTGGTGCCGTTCTCCAGATCCTCCTGGACTCGCTTCTGCCAGCGCTCGTTGCCGATGAGCCAGTCAAAGCTGTCAGTCTGTACACCCAACAGGTAGGGTACATCAATGGGCTCGCGGATGGAGCCGAAGTTCACACGGTCCGACGCTTTGTGCAGATCAATATCATGCTGGTCGGCGCGTGCGATGATGGTGGTGGTGTTCGTCGTAGCCTCAGCCAATGGACGTTCCTTATCGCTCGCTAATCGTATCGATATGTTTCCCCGGAAGCGCTCTCATTGGCCACCATATGCCTAATACGCGGGCGCCTCTTCCTTGTCAGCGTGCCCGCTATATGACACGCATCTACGCAAAGTCATTAGAATAACATAACCTGTAGATTTTATTCCACTGTGATGCCGACCGGTTCCGACTTGGTTTTCGCATGGCCTTCGACCGACAGTTGGGCCGAATACACGCCACGGTCCACGTTCGGCAGGTCCGCCGCGTCGGCGCATTCGCTGCCGGAACGCACGCCCGGCCAAGTGATCGTCTGCTTGACCTCGTCGCCCTTGGCTATCAGCCGGTAATCCGTGTCCACGGGGCATACGTTCGATTTCCAGACCACGTCCTTGCCCGACTTGATCGTCAGCACCATGCCCGCCTGGGACACGTCGATCAGACAGCCAGCCTTGCCGGAACCGTTGTATTTCACGGAAGCGGTGAAGTCCATCGTGCCGCCCACACCGAAGCTCGATGCGGCCGGAGTAAGCGACAGCGCGACGTTGGATGCGTCGCAATCGGGAACGCTGCTTTTCTGCTGTTGGGTCGGCGACGGCACCTCCTTGCGGGAGATCGCGTAAACATCGGCATGGTGGATTTCGCGGTTGACAGCGACGACGCCCTGCGTCAGCGAATACAGGCAGAATACGATGAAGCTCAGCACCAGCACCGTCGCGATACCGAAAACGATGCGGCGGCGGCGATACATCGCCTGCTGTTGTTTCGTACGTTTCTTACCGGTCCGCGGGGAGGTCTTGTGAGCCATGGCTCCCAGTCTAGCGTGTCATCCTCCGTGCGGCACCACGGCCGCACGCACCACGCATGCCGTGTACGTTACACCGGCAGCCGCACCCCTCCCCCGGGCAGGATTTCGATCAGACCGTCCTCGTCAAGCGACGCGATGCATTTGTCCAGCTGCACGTGGTCTTTCCACAGCCGTTCGACGCTCTTGCGATCAAGCACCGTCTCGCCATCCGGCAGGCCGCGCAGCGCGTTCAGCACCAGCCCGCGCACCTGCCGGTCCGTACCTTGGAATCGTTGGCGTGGTCGCGTACGCCGCTGCCCCAATCCCGGTCTTCCGTTGCGTAGGAACGCGCATTTTCCGGCGATCGGACAGGCTTCGCATAATGGCGATTTCGCAGTGCACACCGTCGCGCCGAGTTCCATGACGGCCTGGTTCCACACGACGGACGGGCGATCGAAACGACGGCATTTCGCGGAATCATCGTCCGGCAGCAGCCGTTTCGCCAGCGCGCGTTCCGCGGGACTTGCGCTGCCGCCGAGCGATTCGACGCCGACGAACGCACGTGACAGCACACGGCGGATGTTCGTGTCGACCACCGCGATACGTTCGCCGAAAGCGAACGACAGCACCGCGCTTGCCGTGTAATCACCGATGCCGGGCAGAGCAAGCAATTCGTCGTACGTATGCGGCAGCTCGTCGGCGTAATCGTATGCGATGACGTGCGCGCATTCCTGCAATCGCAGGGCGCGCCGCGGATAGCCCAGCCGCCCCCATGCGGTGATCACGTCGGATTTCGGGGCGTCGGCGAGCGCGGCTGCGTCCGGCCATCGGTCCATCCATGTGGTCCAATACGGCACGACGCGGCCCATCTGCGTCTGCTGGCTCATCACTTCGGAAACGAGCACGCCCCACGGTGTGGTGCGGCCGAATCGCCATGGCAGGTCGCGCGCGTTGGTCTGCCACCATTGCGCGAGCGTCGTTGCGATTTCGTCAGCATCAGAAGCATCGGAGGTGACGGCGGTGGCGGAATCGGCAAAGTCGTCAAAGTCGGCGTCACGTACGGCGGTGTCGTATGTGGTGTTCGTGTCGTTCATCGTTCCTATTCTTAGCATTTATGACGAACGAAGAACATACCGATAACGCGCAGGGCGCAACGCGCGACGCCGAGCACGGCGGTGGTCTTGGAGTTGATCATGCCGATAGCCATTTCGTCGGCGATGATGCCGGAAATGGTGGCGGCGGGCGTGTCGCCGGGGATGGCGATCATGTCGAGGCCGACGGAGCACACGCTGGTCATGGCTTCAAGCTTTTCGAGGGACAGCGCGCCGGAACGGGTGGCCGCCTCAATGCTGGAGTCCTCGGAAACCGGGATGAACGCGCCGGACAAACCGCCCACATGGGACGAGGCGAACGCGCCGCCCTTTTTGACGGCGTCGTTGAGCATGGCAAGCACGGCTGTGGTGCCGGGCGCGCCGATGGAGGACAGGCCCACGCTCTGGAAGATTTCGCCCACGGAGTCCCCCACGGCGGGCGTCGGGGCAAGGGACAGGTCCGCGACGCCGAAGGGCAGGTCGAGGCGCTGCGCCACTTCCTTGCCGATGATCTCGCCGACGCGCGTTACCTTATAAGCTGTGCGTTTGATGACTTCGGCCACTTCGCCGAGCGTGAATTCGCCGGGCTTGTGGTTTTCCATCGCGCGGTCGATGGCTTTCTTGACCACGCCGGGGCCGGAAACGCCCACGTTGATCACCACATCGGGCTCGCCCACGCCGAGGTACGCGCCCGCCATGAAGGGCACGTCCTGCGGAATGTTGGCGAACACCACCAGCTTGGCGCAGCCGAGGCCGTCACGGTCGCGGGTGGCTTCGGCGACATCAAGGATGCGCTGGCCGAGCAGGGCCACGGCATCCATATTGATGCCGGAGCGCGTCGAGGCCACGTTGATGGAGGAGCAGATGCGGTCCGTGGTGGCGAGGGCTTCCGGCAGGGCATCGATAAGATTGCGCTCGCCGGGCGTGATGCCTTTTTCCACCAGCGCGCCGAAGCCGCCGAGGAAGTCGACGCCCGCGTCCTTTGTTCTCGCAGACCTCGTCGACGCTGTCTGGCCGCGCAATCCAGCAGGCTGATGCCCATGGTGATGGTGCGCACGTCGAGCTTCTCCTGCTCGATCATCTTGTTGGTCTCGTGGACCTCCATGATATTCAGCATGGTTTTTCCTTACGATTGGTACGATTCGTGGCTTCGGTTGCTTGCATGGCTTACGTGTGCCGCGGATCAGACGCGGTGCATCTTGGTGAAGATCTCCTCGCGCTGGCAGCGGATGCGCACGCCGATCTCCTCGCCGAGCTTGTCGAGATCGTCGACGACTGTGCCGAATTCCTCGTCCGCGTTGGAATAATCCACAATCATCATCATGTTGAAGAAACCGTCGATGATGGTCTGGGAAATGTCAAGCACGTTGACCTGATGTTCGGAAAGGTATGTGCAGACGCGTGCGATGATGCCGACAGTATCCTGGCCGACGACGGTGATGATTGCCTTGTTCATGGAACTCCCTAAATGCTAGGTGCGAATATCCAGTTACCGTCTCGGCGAATTGCCGGACGTGCCCTCAAGTATAGGAAAGGCACGTGCCAAAACACCCCTCTCTCCCGCTTTTCGCATTACATGGTGAGACGCCACACGCGCATGTCAGTAGTCAAACGTTTACCTAGGTCGTCACCGCCCACGGATTCACCCGCGCCGTGTCGCAACACAGCATGACATGCAACATCCGCCGGCAAATTACAACGCAGCGCACATATCGTGCCCATATCGCGTACATACCCCTGCACATACGGCAGCGGCCCCGCACCCGCCGTGTCACAAGGAACACGCAGGAACGGGGCCGCCGGATACGGCTCTACGTCTTAGCGCCAAATACCGTTCAATGCACGCGCATCAACCGCATCGATCTTGCCGGACGACGCGATGCGAAGCTCACCGTCGCCATCAGCGCCTTGGAACAGCATGCTTCCTGCCGTCTGACCGCCATTGAGGAACACTTCGACAACATTGCGGTCGAAGAACACCTCCACCTGGCGAACATCGGTGATGCCGCTGTCGAAGTCGACATCCTCCACCGCAGTGCCCTTGGCCACCAGGCGGGTCACGCCATCAGTGCGCTGCAGCAGCAGTTCGGTCGGCCTGCCGTCCTGCGGGTTGACGCCCTTCGCCAGCACCATGATGGCATCGGCATCATCCGCCAGATGCACGTTCGCATAGTATGCGTTGCCGGGAGCCGTAACGACCATATCCCCGCCATCGCCGTGCACGGCAAGACGCTCGCCGAGCAGCTCGCGGTACACTTCGCTCACCGGCTTGCTGTACAGCCTGCCGTCACGCACATGCAATTCGCGCGGCAGCGACATCATGCCGTTGGCCAGGCACGGCTGTTCGACACGCATCTCCGGAAAATCGGTGAACCAGCCGAATACGATGCGACGGCCGTTATCGTCGGCGAAGCTTTGCGTGGCGTAATATCCGGTGCCGAAATCGCACCAGTCGCTGGCCTTGACATCCAGTTTCGGACCATTATCGGTATTCACCAAGTCGCCGGCATACCAGCGCACCTGCTGGAAACGTCCCTGCTTGTCGCGGTAATGCATCAGCGCGCCCACGGCAACGGTCACGCCGTCGACCTGGAACAGGTCAGGGCATTCGTAGGTGCGTGCGATCTGATGACCGAAATCGGCGAGCACCGGCCCTTCGTAGCGCCATGTCACATTGCGCTTGAGCGGTTTCTTCGCGGAGAACAATGTCATGGCGGGAACGGTGGCGTTATTCGGCTGGTCGACCCCCGGCTTGCCCTGAGGAGAATAAGTGAACCAGCCGCCGGTGTTCTGGGTGCTGATGCCGGGAACCGCACTATCGGCGGCGTCTGCGCTAAATTCCGATACCGGCAGATTGGTGGCGGTTACCATATAGGCACGATCCGGGTCGAGCGCCTCGCCGCCCATGCCGCATTCAACCTTCGGATCACGGAAGTCATAGCCAAAATCGTCATTCGCGCGCAGCGCCACCGGCGATTCCACGCGAACATGCACGCCGTCCTCGCACAGGCAGGTGGTCTGGTATTCGGTGACGGAGGATTCGTCGCCGCGGGTTTCCAGATGACGGGTCAGGTACAGGCGGATGGCGTTTGCCTCGTTGCCGGCGACCGGATTGTCATGCTCGTCCACGGTCACGGCCGAACCGGAGAACGCGCCGCCGACGATACGCTCGTCGGTGTGCAGTTCGGGCTGCGGTTCCAGGAAGACTGGCAGATGAGTCCAATGCACCAGATCACGGCTTACCGCGTGCCCCCAATGCATATTGTCCCAGCCGAAACCATACGGGTTGAGCTGGAAGAACAGGTGGTAGCGCCCTTGGAACTGGCACAGGCCGTTCGGATCGTTCATCCAACGTGCGAACGGTTCGAAATGCGCGCCCGAACGCCCGAAACGGTTGTAGATCTGTTCCAGCGTGGGCTGTGCAGGCCAATCGGTGTCGCTTGGATTCATGTTCACGTAGCGAACGCCGTTGTCAAGCAGGTCATCGCATTCGGAAAGGTAGCCGAAGCGTACAACCAGGCCGCTTGCCGCCACGGTGACGGTGGATTTCTGCGGCACCGCAATGGAGAAATGATGCCTGCGTTCGGCGATGGGCATGGTGTGCGCCGCGATTGCGACGCCGTTGCCGTCCGCAACGGTGACGACGGCGTTCCCCTCGCCACAGCGTTCGGCGAACAGATCGAGCTGCCGGTAGCCGCCGGTTTCGACGGAGATGGAATAGGTATTCGACATAGTAGACCCCTCTACACGTGTGAAATGAATATGGAAAATGGATGGAAATACTCAAAGACGCAGTGCCGTCAGGAAACGATCGAATCGCGTTCGATGATGCGGCAACGCAACGGTGTCATCGGGCCGTTCTCCAAACGCCTGATCGAATCCTCACTGCGTGCAAGGCTTTCCGTGGCGGCTTCATCGTCGATCATGGCGACCAGCTGATGCACCGCTTCGAAGCCCATTTCGTAGTGAGGAAGCTCCAAGGTGGTCAACGCGGGTTTGAGCACGTCCGTAATGAGCGGCTGGTTGTCGATGCTGATCACGGAAACGTCTGTGCCGATGCCGACCGACCGCTCTCTGGCCGCCTCGTAGATGAAGGTCGCGCGCACATCGTTGAAGCAGAAGATGCCGTCCGGCTTGATCTCGTCGAACACGCGACCGGCTTCCGAAGCGGCGTTTGTGGCCTCTTCCACGTTGACGACCAACTGCTCGTCGAAGGGGATGCCCACGTCCGCGAGCGCTCGGCGATACCCGGCGAACCGCTCCCCCTGGGCGATAATGGTGATTGAGGAACCGTAGTAAACGATGCGTTTGCAGCCGGCCTGAATCAGCCGATTGGTGGCATCGTACCCTGCCATTTCGTCGTCGGGGTAGATCGAGGGAATCTTGCGATTCTCGTCTTCGCTGTCGACGACGACCGTGGGGCTGCCTTCGAGTTCGGCGGGGATCTCCACAACACGGTGGTACATCATGGCATACAGGAAACCGTCCACGCGGTACTGCCGCAGGCCGCGATCTCCTGGTTCTCCAGTTCCCGATCGTTTCCCGTATTGACGGTGAGCAGAATATAGCCGAGTTTGCGCGCTGCCTCCTGCGCTCCCACCAGTACGCGCCCGGCATATGGCGTGGTGGCGATCTCATCGGTGATAAAGCCGAGGACATACGACCTGCTGGTGCGCAAATGTACGCGCCACGGAGTTCGGCTTGTATCCCATTGATTGGGCCGTTCCGCGCACTCGTTGCGCCACCGCCTTGCTGACGCGATTGCGGTCCTTGTTGTTCATGACCAATGACACGGTGCAAAATGGAGACGCCGGCCTCTTTTGCGATGTCTTTGATCGATACCAATGGTTTTGTCTTGTCTGCTTGGCGGCTTTGTGAAGCGGATTCCATTGTATGCCCGCCTTTCTTTGGCGACACTCTGCCGTTCAGCTTTTCGCGTATCGGATGCCCGGCTGCTCCCGGTCATGGATGTCCATTCCCGGAATCCGGCCGAACGAGTACACGATCCACGCAGTGCAGAACATCGGCAGCGACATGCCGAACACCATGAGCAGACCCGGCCATTGCGCCCAGGCAAGGATCGCCAGCAGTGCGAGTCCGATCTGCAGCAGGGTGCACAGCGGACGGGCCACGATCATGGTCAGTGTTGTGCGGACGATCCACAGCGGACGTTCGTCATAGTTCGCGCGCACCACCCAGACCAGCATGGTGAAGGCCAGCAATACCAGTGCCAGCACGAACAGTACGCCGGAAACCGCCACGTCGAACGTTCCGCGTGCATGCCAGTTCATCATGTAGTAGTCGATGGCGAGCACCACCCAGCATACGGCCAACGGCCAGCCGAAGAGATTCGCCTGCTTGAGCTCGTTTTTCCATGCGCCATGGAAGATGCCCCATACTTCCTTGGCACGCATCGACCGATCCTCAGCACGCAGCCACGTGCGGAACGTGGTTTGCGCGGCGGCGCAGGATGGGAAGAATCCCAGCACCACGGCACCCAGCAGTGTGTGCACGAGCATGGCGATGTTCACCACGAAGATCGTGAGCAGCAGACGGCAGAACCGTTCATAGGCCACGGAAAAACGAGCGAGCATGGCGAATCCCTTTCAATCAGCCCCTTGACGGCGCCGAGCATGACGCCCTTTGTTGAAGTACTTCTGCAGGAACGGGTACAGCACCAGCAGAGGCAGGGTGGAGACGATGATGATGCCGAACTGATCTGGTCGGCCGCCTGCTGTTGGGCCGCGGCGTTGACGTTCGTACCGGTGCCTTGCGCCACCAGCAGCAACTGCTGCAAGACCACCTGCAACGGCTGCTTTGTGTCGTCGGTGATGTAGATCAAGCCTGTCATGAAGTCGTTCCAGTGGCCGACGAAGTAGTACAGGCCGATGACGGCGAGGATGGCGGAACTGAGCGGCAGCACGATCTTCATGAAATAGCCGAAGTAGCTCAGACCGTCGATCTGCGCGGCATCATGCAGGTCCTCAGGAATGGAGGTTTCGAAGAACGAGCGCGCCACGATCACGTTGTATACGGAGACAGCGCCGGGCAGGATGAACACCCACATGGTGTTGTTGATGCCGAGGGCTTTGTACAGCAAATAGTTCGGAATCAGGCCGCCGCTGATGAACATGGTGACGGTGAACAGGAACATGATGACGCGGCGCGGCTTGAATTCGCGGCGGGACAGCGCGAAGGCGCAGGGGATGGTCACGGCCATGTTGACCGCGGTGCCGACCACCGAGTAGATGATCGTGTTGAGATAGCCCTGCCAGATGCGATGGTTGGCGAACACCTTCGCATACCCGACGAAGGTCACGCCTTTGGGCAGCAGGGTCACTTCGCCGCCGGCCACGGCATTCGGGTCGGAGAACGATGCGATGACCACGAACCACAGGGGGTAGAGCACTGCGACCACGGTGAACACCAGAAGCAGCACGATGACGAAGTCGACGGCCAGATCACCTGGCGTTTTCTTCTGACGTACATGCTTGTTCCAGGGAATATCGTTCTTGCTTTGGGCAACGGCCCCGGTTGTTGTTGCAGACATGATGACTGCCTCCTAGAAAATGCTCGTATCGGAAACGCGCTTGGCGATCGCGTTCGCGGTGATCAGGAAGACGAAGTTGACCAAGGTATTGAACAGGCCGATGGCGGTCGAATACGAATACTGGCCGTTAATAATACCGATCTTGTAGGTGTAGGTCGCGATGACCTCGGTGGCCGGCATATTCAGCGAATTCTGCATCAGGTAGATCTTGTCGAAACCCACGTTGAGCACGGAACCCATGTTCATGATGAGCAGGATTGCGCAGGTCGGCATGATCGCCGGCAGGTCGACGTAACGGATCAGTTGCAGACGGCCGGCGCCATCGATCTTCGCGGCCTCGTACAGCGAGGTGTCCACGCCGGCGAGCGCGGCCAGGTAGATGATGGAGTTCCAGCCGACGTGCTGCCAGACTTCGGAGATCCAGTAGACGGCGGTGATGGCGCTGGTGGAGCCCATCAGCGATTCGTCGCCGAAGAAGCGGCCCAGGATGCCGGAGCCCGGGACAGGAAGATGTTGAGCATCGAGACGATGACCACCACGGAGATGAAGTGGGGCATGTAGGTGACGGTCTGTACGAAGCCCTTGATCTTCTTCGAGCCGATCTGGTTGATCAGCAGGGCCAGGATGATTGGGAAGATGAAGCCCATGACCAGCGTCCACAGGGAGATGCGAATGGTGTTGGTCATGATCTCGCCGAATAGCGGGTTATGGAAGAACTCGTTGAAATATTTGAATCCTACGAACTTGCCGCCGGTCAGACCCTTGGTCGGGTCGAATTCACGGAAGGCAAGCTGGATGCCCCACATCGGCACGTAGGCGAACAGGCCGACGAAGAACAGGGGGGAGCGGTGAGGATCCACAGCTGCCAGTAGCGGCGGAAGTGGTCGGCGATGCGATCGAGCAGACCTGGTTTCTTGCGGTCGGGAGCCGCTTCCATCGCCACGGTCCGTGCAGCAACGCCTTGCGATGTTTGTGCACTCATGTTGGTCTCCAATTTAGGATGATTGCTAGGGAACAAAATGCGGGGTCCGGCGGCAGTCACGGGGAGAGAAACGAACCCGTGCGATGGACCCCGCGGTATTACTTGGCTACTTGTGTACTTGTCGTACCACTTCTGCCAAATCTTGATGTTGGCGTCGAGGCCGAGGGTCGGTTCGACACCTTCTTCACGTAGGCATCCCATTCCTTGTCGATGCCGCCCTTCTGACCCACTTCGCGATCTGGTTGTTCGCGTAGTTGGAGATGGCGGTGTTGTTGTTTTGCAGGGGTGTTGGAGTCCTCGGTATTCGGCGCACGTAAATCGGTACGACATCCTTGACGCCGTCGACACGGTTGCGCGCCTCACGAATGGCCAAATCGGACGCAGTGACCTGGTCGGCGTTGGTGTCGTTGACCATCTTCACGTCGTCGCGAATCCAGCCACCGAAGCGGTCCTGCAGGGCGACGGCGCGGGTATCAGGATATTCGGCGTAAAGCTTTAGCCTGTCGATGGTGTACTGGTGGTCGCCGTCATCGGAGACGATATCCGGAATAGAGCCGAAGAATCCAGCCACGGAAAGCTTCTCGCCGTACATGGCGTCGATCACCTTGTAGATGGCGTCCTGGTTGGCTGCGTTCGGGTTGACGGTCAGGCCGGAACCGGAGTAGGCCCAGCGGCAGGCGTCCTGGGAATAATCCCACCCTTTTGACCTGGGAGTCGGGCGTGAGGCGTCCTTCTTCAGCGGCGGCAGGGTGACGTACTGGTCGCCAAGCGCGTTGCCGTATTCGGCGTAGTTGGACCAACCGAAGGAGACGCCGGTCAGCGCGGTCTTGCCGTCACTGACGGTCTGCGAAGTGTATTGCGAGGCGTCACGGGTGAGCACATCCTTCGGGATAAGGCCCTTGGCCATGAGTCCGTGCAGGTAGGAGACGACGTCCTTGAGCGCGTCGGAGGTGTAATAGCTCTTAACCTTGCCGTTGTCCACATAATAGCCCTGTTCGGAAGCGCCGCCGCCCATGAAGGAGGTGACCACGCCTTCGGAGTTCATCAGCGCCAGAGGGCTCCACAGGCCGAAGCCGAGGCTGCGGATATTCATCGGCACCTCATCAGCCTTGCCGTTGCCGTTCGGATCCTGGGTCTTGAATGCATCGAGCACGTTCTCGAGCTCGTCCCAAGTGGTCGGCATCTGGAGTCCCAGCTTGTCCAGCCAGGTCTTGTTGATGAACATGTGAGTGCCGGAAACCTCGTAACCCTTGCCGCGGTCGGAAGGCAGCATGGCGATCTTGGTGCCATCGGTGACGTACTTCGCGGCGCCCGGCTGGGCCTTGAGGAACTTCTTGACGTTCGGCATCTTGTCCAGATGCGGCTTGAAATCCTCGAAATAGGTGCTGTACTTGGCCGCATCCACCATGCTGAACAAGCTCAAGCCAATGTCCGGGAATTCACTGGCGGCCATCTTGGCGCTCTTCTGCTGGCCCCAAGCGTTGTCAGAGACTTCCTGCCACTTGATGGTGCAATCGCAGGCGGCTTCCAGATCCTTGGTGTACTGGGTGTCCTGCATCGGATGGTCGGTCACGTTGCGACGAACCAGAATATTGACGATTGGCTTGCCGTTCTCGTCTGTGGTGGCCTGCTTGTTGCCGCAGGCGGCAAACGTCGTGACCATAGTCGCGACTGCAGCTATTGATGCCAACAGGCGAACACTTCTTCGTGCCATGATTAGGCTCCTTCTTCCTTGATGTTTCCTCCTCGTACCGATGTAAGACGCACCGGTACGACCTCATCAGCCGCTTACTTTGCGGTGGTTAACACTATAAATCGTTAATCGTTTAATGTCAAACGTTAATCGTTTATCTCAATAGTTAACGCTCTCATCGACCAGTCCCCCCAGCGCCGCAAACGTAAACTTCGGCTCCATACTGCCGTTCTTGCAGAACACCGGAATCACCCACATCGCGACACGCCGTTAATCGTATAACGTATCGTTTTTCATCAAATACACGTACAACCCGTCCGTTGTACGCACAAAAGCGTAGCCGAACATGACGGCCACCAAGTCGACACGTCGCTACTTACGAAAGGTGCTCCCCTCCTTCAGGAAGAAGGAGGGGAGCACGAATACGATCACAGACAGCACCAGGCCAAACACGTAGCCGCACCGGGAGCCAGGATGAAGCATTCGGCATCGTACCTGTTGGTCATCGCCGTGGGATACGCTGTGCGTCATCTGGTCCACAGTAATGCAAAAATGCGCGTTGGCGCACGTCCTTTTTTATGGGCGTGCGCCAACGCGCATTTTTGCATCGGCTTCTGCGATCAAGCCTCGCGGCTCGCGGAAGCCGCAGCGAACGCCGGCAAGGCGCGAGGCGCGTTGAAACCTTCCTTTTCGAAGCGGTCAGCAATCTTCTGCGCGATCTCGTGGCCCTGGCCCTTGTTCACCAGCGCGATGATGGAGCCGCCGAAGCCGCCGCCGGTCATGCGTGCGCCGTACGCGCCGTTGGCACGGGCCACATCCACGGCAATGTCCAGCTCGGGCACAGTCACTTCATAATCCGCAGCGAGCGAATCATGAGACGCGTTGAACAGTCGGCCCGCTTCGTCGATCTTGCCGTTGGCGAAGGCACGCACGAAGGAATTGACACGGGCGATTTCGGTGATGACGTGGCGCACGCGCTTCTTCATCGTGTCGTCTTCCAACTTGTCGAGCGTTTCCTTGAGCGCCTGGAACGGATCGTCGGACTTGGCGATGCTGTCGGCGACCACACGCAGGTTGGCCACGCCGAGGATTTCTGCGGCCTTCTCGCAAGTGGCGCGACGCTGGGCATACTGGCCGTCGTTGAGCTGGTGCGGAGCCTGGGTGTCAAGCACCAGCAGTTCCAGACCGTACTTGTCGAGATCGAATTCCTGCTGGGAGACGTTCTCCAGCGGGCTCAGCTCTGGACGGCAATCAAGACGCAACGCATGTCCGAAAGTGCAGCGCATGGACGCGTTCTGGTCAAGGCCACCGGTGGACGCGCCCGCCATGTCGTTTTCCGACTTGATGGCGGCGTTGATCAGCGTCACACGACCGGCATCGGATGCGCCATAACCCAAACCGTACACATCATCCAGCGCCAAAGCGGTGGAGCAGGTCATGGCTGCGGAGGAGCTCAGACCGGAACCGAGCGGCACGCAGGAGGAGAATGCCGCGTCGAAGCCCTGCACCGCATCGAAGCCGGCTTCGCGCAAAGCCCAGGCCACGCCCACCGGGTAGGCGGCCCAGCCATCCACTCCCCCAGCTTCAAGTCCGTCGAGGTCCGCTTCGGCCACCTTGTCCGGGGCCACGTCGGATACCACACGCACCTTCGTATCTTTACGCGGTTTCAATGCGATGAACGTGCGGTGCGGCAGTGCGATCGGCAGGCACAGGCCCGCGTTGTAGTCGGTGTGTTCGCCAATCAGGTTCACACGGCCCGGTGCGGCCCATACGCCAGCCGGTTCCTCACCGTAGGTGGCGCGGAACAGGTCGGTCGCGTTCTTCACACCCTCGTCATGCGAGAGCGGCTCAATGAATTCAACAGCAGTCATTGGTGTTTTGTCCTTTGGGTTTTATCGGCTTTCAGCCTTCGATATCGATTGGTCCGAGCTCGTGGAAGCGCTTGGCGATGAGTTCCGGCGTGGTGTCGGACACCCATGCGGCCATGCCTGATTCGGAGCCGGCCAGATACTTGATTTTGTTGGCGGCGCGGCGGAACGAGAAGAACTGCAGGTTGAGGCGGTAGTTCTCGCGGCGCTTGTCGTGGATCGGGGCCTGATGCCAGGCAGCGATGTACGGCAGGTCCATGCCCTTGCCATCGCCCTTGTCGAAGAACGCGTTGCCGCGCTTGAGCAGTGTGGAGTACATGACGGCCAGATCCCAGCGTTCCTGGTCGTTGAGCTCGTCGAGGGTGAGCACGTCGCGCACCGGGGCCACATGAACCTCGAGCGGCCAGCGTGCCGCGGCCGGCACATAGGCGACCCAGCTGTGGTTGCGCATAACGATGCGCTCCCCGGCCTCGATTTCGGCGTTCATGAGATCCTTGAGCAGGTTGCCGCCGGTCTTCTCATGGTAGGCTTCGGTCTGCTTGAGTTCGGCTTCCATCTTCGGTGCGATGAACGGATAGCAGTAGACCTGGCCGTGCGGGTGCGCCAGGGAGACGCCGATTTCCTGGCCGTGGTTCTCGAACGGGAAGATCTGCTCGATACCCTCCATCTTGGAGATTTCGGCGGTACGGAACGCCCATGCTTCCACGACGGTGCGCAGGCGGGAGACCGGCAGGTCCGCCGGCAGGCCGTCTTCATCCGGGTCGAAGCAGATCACTTCGCAGCGGCCTGCAGCGAGCTTCTTCTCCCACAGCGGGTTACCGTTGACGTATTCCACGTCGCCGGAACGGCCCGGCACGCGCACCATCGACGGGAAACGGTTCTCGAACACGACCACGTTGTAGTCGGTGTCCGGCACTTCACCATCCTGGTACGGATCGCCCGGCTTGCGCGCGGCCAGCGGATTGCCTTTGGCCGTCGCGCCCGGACCGGCGGTGATCGGACGGTTCATACGTGCGGTCGCCATCGGAATCCAATCGCCGGTCAGCGGGTCGCGGCGCATTTCCGGAGCCGCGTACGGCACCTCCTCGCCCGCGGCGTTGAGCTGATTGGAGAAACGGTACGGAAGTTGGCGCGGATCCTTCAGTTCGCGAGTCTTGACGCCGGAAACGTATTCCGGATCGTCATCGAGATAGAAGAAGTCGCGGCCATCGGCAAGCGTGGTCGGCGTGATACGGATATGCTCTTCGCATATTCTCCCGGAGTGTAGTTGACGAAATCACCCATGTGATTATTCACCTTCCTGAACCGGCTCGGCCTGGCGCGCCAGAACGAGCTCTTTGACCAAATCCCTTGTTTTCGACACCGAATCGGGGTCCAATCCGTCATCGGTGATGACCGTATCCACCTGGTCAAAACGTGCGAACAGCGACAGTGACGTGCAGCTCCACTTGGTGTGGTCGGTCAAAATTATCGTGCGATCGGCAATGTCCATCATCGCCATATCGGTTGCGGCTTCCAGCGAGTTCGGCATGAGGAAACCGCGCGGAATGGACACGGAATGCGTGCCCAGGAATACGGTGTTGACGCGCAGCGAGGCGACCACTTTGTCTGCGATCGGCCCGACGAGCGAGTTGGAGCGCGTGGTGACGCCGCCGGTGACGATGACTTCCACGTCTTTCGATTCAAGCGCCTGCACCAGCTCCGCCACCGGAATGGAGTTGGTAAGAATGGTGATGCCCGACGATTGCTGCGATTCGAGCAGATGTTGCGCGAACACGTACGCCGTGGTGCCGCCGCCGATGGCGATCACGTCGCCGGGGGCCACGTATTTGACGGCTTCCTGTGCGATGGCGTCCTTCAGACCGATGTCCATCTGCGACTTTACGGAAAACAGCGGTTCGCTCAGCAGCGTGCTGGTGCTGACGGCACCGCCGTGCACGCGCTTCAGCAGACCCTTGTCCGCCAGATCGGCGATGTCACGGCGGATGGTCATCGCGGAGACGCCCAATTCCTTGGACAGTGCAGTGATGCGCACCGCACCACGGGTACGCAGACGGCTCAAAATCAAATGCTGGCGTTGTGACGAAATCATATGAACATTATCGCACATGTTCACTCAAAAATACAACTGAGTTGAGCGTTTCGCGCGTGTTTCACGCAAAGCCGCACCACAATCGACTCAAATTCAGCCTAAAACGAACAAAAACGAACGTCCTATATGCCGCACCGACACACATCGGCTTTTGCCCAAAATGCCATGCGAAACCAATGAAAACGTGCGAGAATAAGGAACCATGACATACGTTTCCGAAAACTTTTGGCACGACGCAGTGAACAAAGCCACCACCGACCTTTTCACGTTCGGCTACAAGCACATCATCAAACCGCATTTCATCTTCAACCAGACGCCCGACGTGGCCCACAGCCAGATGATCGATTTCTGCAAGGTCACCCGCAATATTCCACCGCTGATGTGGCTATGCCGCGAAATGCTCGACTACACCGACCCGATACTGGAAACCAACGTGATGGGCGTCGACTTCGCCAATCCGTTCGGCCTGTCCGCCGGCCTCGACAAGAACTGCGAGATGCCGGTGCTGCTCGACAACGTCGGCTTCGGTTTCGAAACGGTCGGCTCCACCACGTCGCGCCCCTGCCCCGGCAACCCGCGCCCATGGTTCCACCGCCTGCCTGAATACGATTCGATGATGGTGCACGTGGGCCTTGCCAACGAGGGTTCCGCGGTGGTGATTCCGCGCGCCGAGAACGCATGGACGAAGGCGAAGAGCATGCAGGTGTCGGTTTCGATCGCCCGCACGAACGACAGCAAGACCGGCGATCATGCTTGCCGAGCACAACGATGCAGGGCTGAGCATCGCCAGCGCCTCCAGACGCACCGGCCTGGATTCCGCAGCAGTGGGAGGGCGGCCTGTCGGCAGCCGGCGAGGCATCGCGGTCTACCGTGAATACGGCGGGCGTTTCCATCGCCGGCATCGGCGGTGTGCCCGCAGCAGGCATATCGCAAGATTCGCAACGGCGCCAGCTCGGTCATTATCAACGCACAATTAATGCCGCGGATGCCAGCAGATCACCGTACTCAAAGCGCGGCCTCGCGGCGCTCCAAGCGCGACGGCTTCCGAACATCAGCGACGCCGTCAGCCGAGCCTGATCGACACAGCCGTAGGCCACCTCATGCGTAGCATGAGCTGGAGGTGATCCCGTTATCTGCTTCAGTCATCAGGGAAGGCGCCGCGGATGTACTGCGGCTGGTAGGTGCCTTGGGGCAGAGCACGCCGAGCTTGGCGGCGCGCAACCCGGCAGTACCGGGTCACGCAGCGCGGCACGGCAGTCGGCAAAAATGGCCTGCCCCGCACGCAGAATCTTCGCCTGCTTCGGCTTGGTGATCAGGCCGACGGTGAGGTAATCGGTATTGCGGCGCGTTCGCGCACCTGATCGAAGAGCAGCAGTTGGCGCCCGGTAGCAGATACTCACGTCGGCGATGATGCCGCCGGTGGACATCCATCGGAATTACGCCGTGCTGCTTCGCGCACGCGGTATCGACCGTCTGATGGATCAACACCCGCGGCAGTCCGTGGCCGAAATGCGCACCAGCAGCGGCACCGAGTGTCGAGGAATCACCTCGCCGAATCGCATCGGCGACCTCAGCAGGGAACCGCGTAGAAGTAAGTGGATATCTGCGCGCCGTACTCGTCCGCGCATGTTGCGCAGCAGGTCAGGAACTGCGGATCAGATACCCATGCGCCGCATGAATCGTCTTCTCAAAACCGGCGCACCGCACGCTGCGCCGTGTCCAGAACGCCGAAACCAGACCGTGAATCTCTTCGACGCTCAACGCGCGCGGATCGGTGAGCCCACGGTACGCGATCCCGGGCGCAAGCGCGACGTACGCCATCCACCATCTCAGGCACACTCTTCCCCTCGAAATGGCGCCGAAGCAGCCGGTCGACCCCTTGCATTTT
>VOFH01002346.1_pt1 | contig 20114 bp, 32 predicted proteins | sample 5384091 | NCBI WGS metagenome assembly VOFH01 (sample SAMN12384727, study PRJNA508395) | human gut metagenome | isolation source: healthy gut G | host: Homo sapiens
AAGATGAGCAGGGCTTTATTTGGCTGGGTACTTTTAATGGCTTATGTAGATTTGACGGAGTTGATTTTGCTGTTTTTACTCATCAGCAAAATGACAGCCTTTCCATTATCAATAATCATATCGAGGCTTTATTACCTGTAGAAAACGGAATGTGGGTAGGAACTGAGGGAGGATTAAATTTTTTATTCATATACAGAAAATCGCTTTTATCCTTGCATACAACGTGCTTCTACTGGAGAAACCCAATTGATGACAAGGCCGATTAAGAATATAGTGATGAGTAAAGGGAAAGTTTTTGTATTGAATGTTTCCCGTGAATTGTTTGTATTGAGAGATAATCAGACATTTGAAAAGTGTGATTATGAAGCAAATATGGCTTGTCTTGCCATTGCGCTATACAAAGATGGTATGTTGCTGGCGCATACGACTAAAGGGATATGCTTGATTGAACCTGAGAAAGGGAGAATTGTGGGCCGGTTGAATATTCCTCAAAAATGTCGAGTGATAATGTCATATATTATAGCAAGAATAAAAATAGGATTTATATAGGCTACGGCATTGATATAATAGTGAAGTATTTAGTGTTAACGATAGTCTGGAAATCAGGAAGTTGGATGAACCTGTTCCTTCAGATGTAAAGTCTGTTATCGATTATAAGGATGAAACAGTTTTCGGTACAGATGGGAACGGATTAGCAACTTTTTCTACCAAGGAAGAAAAAACTTTTATACGCCTGAAAACAGTAATATTAGCAGTGATGCCATTCATTCTTTGTTTGTTGATCGTATGAGAATCTCTGGATAGGAACTTATCGTGGGGTGAACCGTTTTCTGTTCACTATAATTGGTTCAAAACTCTGACGATGGCAAATAAACAGATAACACATAATGTGGTGACGGCTATTTATCCGGGAAAAGATCATTTGTATATTGGGCTTGACGGAGGTGGGTTGAATGTTTACGACCAGAGTACCGGGCGGGTGACAGCCTATACAACTAGAAATAGTTCGATAGCAGGTAATAACATACTGTCTATATCAGGAGATGAACAATATATCTGGTTAGGGGATTTATGGAAGGGGATTAGTGCCGTTTTCTCTCTGGCAGGACATTCGTTTAAGAACTTTGTATTGCCTTCTATAGATGGGGAGCATGAACATGAATCGCATTTGGGAGATAAAAGATGATGGACGGGGTATATATGGATTATTGGGGAAGGTGTCTATTTGTTTAATAAGGAAACAGAAACTTTATAACAATCAGCGAGTTAAATGGCGTTTATGCTTCTGGGGTTGTATTTGATGATAATGTGGCTTTGGCTTAGTTGTACAAATAGCGGATTGTACAAAATGGATAGGGTAACAGGAAAGATATTGAAGCATTATTTTAAAGATTCAAAGGAGACTCCTATTGATAGTAATATAATACGGTATATCTTTATTGACTCAAATCATTTGTGTGGTTTTCTACAGAATATTCCGGGCTTTATAAATTGGACGAAGCAACAGAAACAGTAACTTCATGTGGAAAGTCGACTGGGTTGACTTCACAAAGTACGGTAAGTATGCAGGAAGATCAGTACGGTAATATATGGTTAGGGACAGACAATGGTTTATTTCGTTATAGTTCTGCTACGGGAACTTTTGTGCGTTTTGGCAAAGAAGATAATTTATCGTTGGTGCAGTTCAATTATAATGCTTGTTCCCGTAAAGAGGATATATTATATTTTGGAACAACAGGAGGGTTGGTCTGGTTTAATCCTTCGGAAATAGAATACAGCCAACGTGCGAATTCCGTTTATTTCACAGGGCTTGAGTTATTGAATAATGATAAAGAATTGATTAATCTATATGGCGATCATCCACAGGAAATTCGTCTTCCTTACGATCAGAATTTCTTCACTATTCATTTTTCGACACCTGAACTGGTATCTCCGGATAAAATCAATTTCTCTTGCTTTATGGAGAATTTTGAGAAAAACTGGCAGGAAATATCCTATCATCGCCAAGTCTCTTATACTAATGTGCCGCCCGGAGAATATTTATTCTATGTAAAGTCGTCCGATAGGAATGGGAAATGGAATGAAAAAGCTTCCTGTCTTAAAATAATTATCACTCCCCCTTGGTGGCAGACAGGATGGGCTTTTCTGTTTATGGGGAATCATTATATTGGGGATATTGGTACTGTATTATGGTTTTACCAGCATGAATTAAGTATAAAGCACATGGTTCGCTTGAAAGAAATAGAAAAAATACGGCAAAGAGTATCAGTGAGGCTAAATTAAATTTTTTTACTAATATTACTCATGAACTGCGTACTCCTATATTCTTGATTACTGCACCTTTAGAGGAATTGATGTCTTCGGCTAAAGGACCGGTACAGGTACCCAAGTCATATTTGTCAGCGATGTATCGTAATGCGATGCGGTTGAATAAATTAATCAGTCGTATTATCGATTTCCGTAAGTTGGAGTCCGGGAAATTAAAGTTGGAAACCCAACGGCTCAACGTGGTTGCTTTTTGTAAGGATCTGACGATAGATTATGAAGCACTTTGTCAGCAGAAGAATATTCTTTTTATTTCCAACCGTCGAAAACTGTGATTCAATTGGATTTTGATGCAGAGAAGTTAGAATCTATTTTATCCAATTTAATATCCAATGCTTTTAAATATACTTCCGAAGAAGGAAAATTATTTTTTCTATTGATTATACGGAAGATGCTGTCCTGTTCACGATTGAAGACAATGGCATCGGAATTCCTGAAGAATATCATGATGTTATTTTCGATAGTTTCTTTCAGGTAGACCCTTCGAGGGCGTCTGCTATGGGTGATGGCATCGGACTTTCATTTGTAAAGCATCTGGTAGAGTTACATGCAGGGACAGTGAAGGTGGAAAGTCAGCCAGAGCGAGGGCAAAGTTCATGTTTAGCATACCACAAAAAGGACGTGGAAGAAGTGGTTGAGCAGTTGGAACAAAAATCTGTCATTATTGATTTCAATGAAACCGATTCAAGACAGAATGAACTTGTATCTCCTCAATTGCCAACTGCCATACATTCGTTATTGATAATTGATGATGAGCGGGAGACTGTGGAAATATTGGAACGGTTCCTGATTAAGGATTTTAAAATATTGAAGGCGAGTAATGGTGTGGATGGGTTGACGATTGCTCAAGAAGCATTGCCTGATATTATAATTTGTGATATGATGATGCCGAAGATGGACGGTATGGAATTTTTGAGTTTGGTGAAAGGCGATAAAAAACTTTCTCATATTCCAGTCATTATGTTTTACGGCAAAAAACGTCTGAAGATGATAAAATGGCTGCGTTCGACAGTGGAGCTGATGCTTATCTGACAAAACCTGTTTCTTTGAAGTATTTAAGGAAACGGATAGATAACCTCTTGTCTCAGTCGGAGTCTGTTGCCGTGGTCAACCATATCTCTAATACAGAAAAGAATTATTCAAAAGAAGAACAACGTTTTTTGTTAAAATGTCGTGAGATAATTGATAATCATCTGACTGATGCGGATTTTGATGTGTTGACTTTTGCAGAGAAATTAGGAATGAGCCATTCTACCTTATATCGAAAAGTAAAAAAGTGTGACAGGTATGTCGGTGATTGAATTCATTAACGAGTACCGGATATTTAAGGCTGTGCAATATTTCAATGAAGGAGAGACGAATATAAGTACTGTGGGAGTGAAGTGCGGATTCAACGATTTGAAAAATTTTAGAGCAGCTTTCAAACGGAAAGTAGGGGTGTCTCCTAAGCAATATGTAATGCGTTTATAACGAGGATGAGAGATTAATCCCGATAGAAGACGGATTTCTGGAATGAAGCTGTGGCGGTCAAAGTGAAAACGGATACTGTTACAGCTTCTTTTTTTGATTATTGCGGATTTTACCCCAAAAAAAGGAAGATTTCGCCCTGTTTTTTTTTATAATATGCCTACTTTTGAATCAGCTATCAGAGCAAATGGTACCAAAAAATGATAGTAAGAGTGTAGTTGTTAATTAATAAAATCAAATTCTTATGAAGGACAATCTTTTAAGATTTCATCGGGTATTTCCCAAAACAATCAACGATTTAAACCTATTGTTTAATCTTAAATAATAATGTATGAAATATTTGGATTTAGGGCTTTCTGATATGCATAAAGCCTTTCTGCAAATGCGTTTAGTTTGTTTATTAATGATAATCCTGCCGGGAACACTTTGGGCACAGAATACTAAGATTAGCGGTCAGGTGATAGATGATACCGGAGAGCCGGTTATAGGGGCTACTGTTCGTCTGAAAGGGGCTATGACAGGTACCGTTACAGACCTGACTGGTGGTTTTGTTTTGCAGGTTAGTGACATGAAAGGAATATTGAATTTTCGTTTGTAGGAATGGAAACTTTTGGAAGTTCCGATAAAAGGGAAAACTATGCTAAAAGTGACGATGAAATCTTCCAGTCAGCTATTGGACGAGGTACAAGTGGTGGCATACGGCACACAGAAGAAAATAACTCTGACGGGTTCGGTTAGTTCGGTCAATACGAAAGACCTGTTGAAAGTTCCGACAGCAAGTATTGGTAATATGTTGGCAGGTGCCATGTCAGGGGTTTCATCCGTGCAATCTACTGGGCAGCCGGGTGGAGATGACCGGAAATTTTTGTACGGGGTATGAGTACACTCAATTCGGCAAATGCCAAACCTCTGTACCTTGTTGACGGGGTGGAGCGTGATTTCTTTCAGATGGATCCGAATGAAATTGAAAGTGTCACTATTTTGAAGGATGCTTCATCGACAGCTGTATTTGGAGTACGAGGTGCTAATGGCGTCATTATTGTCACTACCAAACGTGGTAAAGAAGGAAAGGCCAAAATTAATGCTTCGTTTTCTTATGGTATTCAGGCACCTACCCGTTTGCCGGAGTTCACCAATAGTTATGAATATGCTGACTTTATAAAAATGAAGCTTATCGGCATGATGACAAACAGGAACCATTCGGATCAGATGTAGTGGAAGCATTCAGAACTCATTCCAATCCGCTTCTTTATCCGGATACCGATTGGATGAAAGTACTTTTTGAATCTACCTCTCCCCAAACACAGGCAAATCTGAATATATCAGGCGGTACAGACCGCGTTCGTTACTTTGTATCGATGGGTATGCTTGACCAAAAGGTTTCTTTAAAAATTATGACTCACGTTATGATGGTAACTTTAATTATAACCGCTATAATTATCGTGCCAATTTGGACGTCGATTTCACTAAAACCACTTTGTTGACAGTAAACCTGGGCGGCCGTGTAGAGAAAAGGAACTATCCGCAGGGAGGAGATAATTTGGATGACTTATTCCGCCATATCTATTGGGCATTACCTTTTGGCGGACCGGGTATTATTGATGGCAAATGGATTACAGGAAATAAACAGTATATACCGGTACTGGGAGAAAATGTGTCTTATGCGGACGGAATGTATAATACGTACGGAAGGGGATATAGTACCAAAACGACAAATGTGCTGAACCTTGACCTGGCTCTGAGTCAAAAGCTGGATTTCCTGACAAAAGGATTGAACTTTAAAATTAAATTCGCTTATAATAGTAGCTATAATCAAACGAAAACCCGTAAGACTTCCGCACCTTATTATAAGCCTTGGTACAGGAAAGATATTACATGGGCAGAACAACCTGCAGGCAGTGATCCGAATGAAATAGTTTATATACAGAACGGTGAAGAAGGAGTGATTAGCTATGGCGAAAGTTTGGGAAAAGCCCGTGACTGGTATGCTGAAGCTAGTTTTGACTGGAAACGTGATTTTGGAATGCATCACTTCTCGGCTTTGGCGTTATATAATCAGAGTAAGTCATATTATCCTAATAGTGGATGGCCCGGTATTCCCAGAGGATATGTAGGATTGGTAGGACGTGTCACATATGATTATGACAATAAATATTTGATAGAAGGTAATGTCGGTTATAACGGTTCTGAAAATTTTGCTCCGGGGCATCGTTATGGATTCTTTCCGGCAGTATCCGGCGGTTGGGTATTGACACAAGAAGACTTCTTGAAAGATAATTCAATTCTTAATTTCTTAAAAGTCCGTGCATCTTATGGTATTGTGGTAACGACCGCTATTATAGTAGCGGTGATTATATGATTCGTTTCCTGTATTTGCCTAATAGCTATCAATTGGGAAATGGTTATCAGTTTGGTACCGGGAAGAGTTGGACAAATGGTGCGTATGAGAGTAGTTTCGGTAATTCGGGGGTAAGTTGGGAAAAGTCTGCAAAGCAGAATTATGGTATCGACTTTACATTGTTCAATCAAAAGTTGAGTGGTAGTGTCGACTATTTTCTAGAGGAGCGTACAAAACATCCTGGCACAGTCAATACAGACCCCGTCATTCATGCTATGGCATTACCGGTCTTGAATTTAGGTGAGGTTTCTAACAAAGGAGTGGAAGTAAACTTGAAATGGAACCATAAGATTAACAACTTCCGTTATTGGGCTAATTTTAATATATCTTATGCAAAGAATAAGATTGTATACCAGGACGAAGTTCCCTCACCTTATGAATATACATTAAAAACCGGACATCAGTGGGACAGCCTTTCGGACTGAAGGTCAGAGGACTTTATTATGAAGGAATGGAAAATGTAGCCGACCATAACTATATTTTAAAACCGGGTGATGTGGTTTATGAAGATTTGAATGGTGACGAAGTGATTGATGACAATGATAAAACGGCTATCGGATATCCGAATTATCCATTGTTGAATGGTGGCTTTACTATCGGTTTTGAATATAAAGGATTCGATTTTAGTATGATGTGGAGTGGAGCGACTAAAACTTCCCCGTGTATTGCGTGATGAATTCCGAACTCCGGCAGGTGGTTCCAATTATAGAGCTTTGTTGAAGTATATGTATGATGACAGATGGACGGAAGAAACAGCCGCTACGGCAAAACTGCCCCGTGCCAGTATAGACGGATTGAATAATAACTATCGCGATTCTGAATTGTGGATCAAAGACGCCAGTTACTTACGTTTGAAAATATAGAACTGGGATATAACTTTCAGTTACCTTTTATGAAACATATCGGAATGGAAACGCTGCGTGTGTTTATAACAGGATATAATCTGTTGACTTTGGATAAACTGAAGATTTCGGATCCCGAATCTTTGAATGGTAATGTGCCCAAGTATCCGGTAATGCGTGTTGTTAACTTTGGTGTAAATGTTGGCTTTTAAAATGATAACTATGAAGAGAATATTGAATAGTTTGCTCCTTGCATCTTTTCTTCTGTCAACTTCGTGTGTAGACGAATTTAAAGTAGGAGATGCTTTTTTGGACAAAGCTCCCAGTGTGGACAAGGATAAAGAATATGTATTTAGTAATCCTGACTATACTCGTGATTTTCTATGGAATGCATATCGTACTTTATATTATGGCCGTGTACTGGATTGGAGTGCGAAAGGTAACAGAGTGGGGATGGGGGCAATAGATGCCTTGACCGACTGTTTTACCTGTGGATTGACTTGGTGTACTGTGTACAATACATATTATACAGGACAGTTTACTTCTAATTCGGCTGCCAATGATTGTGTATATTCCTATTCGGACGGTGAACAACAGTGGACAGGAATCCGTAAAGCTTGGTTATTTATAGAAAATGTCGGTCAGACACCCGGTATTACTGATGAGGAAAAAAGAGCGTTTGAAGGCTGAGGCAAAGATGATTATTGCTTGCCATTATTCGGATATGTTTAAGAACTTCGGTGGAGTACCTTTACTCGACCATGCTTTAGATCCGAATGAGGAACTTAAGATTCCCCGGGCAACCTTGCGTCAAACATTGGATTTTATAGTTCAATTATGTGATGAAGCTTATAAAGTATTACCGTGGGCATTGGATAGTAGCGAACAGGAAAATTGGGCGGGACGTTTCACTGGTGCAGCTGCACTGGGATTGAAAATCAGGACACTGCTGTTTGCGGCTAGTCCATTGTATAATGACAATCAACCTTTTTATCCGGAACAGGCAGGCGCGGCAGCCATAGCAGAAAAGCAAGTATGGTTTGGTGGAAAAGACGACCAACTATGGAGAGATGTAGTTGATGCTTGCAGTTTGTTTATGTCTCGTAACAGTCAGGAAGGCGAACCCTGGCAATTGGTAACCAATGCGTCCAATCCGCGCCAAGCATATCAGGATGCTTATTATAAGAGGGCAAACGGTGAACTATTGATTGATACCCGCCAACGTGCTACGGTTTCATGGAATTGGGATGACAACTGTTCTTATTTGCATTTTTACGGACAATATGGCGCTCTCGTTCCCACACTAGAATATGTAAATCTTTTCCCTTATGCTGATGGTACTCCTTTTTGACGCCTCTTTTGGGAACAGCAGCGTAAGGATAAATATATTGAGGAAGACCCGTTTAAAAATAGAGACCCTCGTTTATATGAGAACTGTTTAGTGAATAATGCGGAGTTCGGAAGAGATCATCCAGCAGAGTTGTGGATTGGCGGACGTGAAGGTATGTTCGGAGACAGTATCGGATGGTAGTAAGTTTACTGGCTTCCGTATTTACAAATATATTCTGGATTTGAGTTCTCAAAATGGGAAACAAGATCAGTGGCCCCTATTTACGCCTTCCCGAGATTTTCCTGAGTTATGCTGAAGCATTAAATGAGTTGGATAGGCAACAGAAAGAGATGCTTTGGGAAATGATGCTTATGAGTATATCAATAAAGTGCGCAGACGTGTCGGACTTTCGGGCTTGCAGACTGGATTGAGTAAAGGAACAATTACGGAAAGAGATTTTGGACGAACGTGCCAGGGAGTTTGGCGCTGAAGATGTACGTTACTATGATATGATACGCTGGAAAATGGCGGAAGATTTTCGTAAGCCCTTGCATGGTCTTCGTATTCGTAGAGGCGATGATAAGAAATCTTATTCTTATGAAAAATTCCAGATTAAGAAAAGATATATTCAGGATGGCGATGACGGTACGGTTTATTTTACCCCGAAGTGGTATCTCACTCCGTTCCCGTTTGTGGAAATAAATAAAGGATATTTGAATCAAAATCCAGGTTGGTAATCAATGGTTATAATTATAAAGAATTTGGCTATATGAGAGAAACATATATAAATTATCGTGTTTATTACTGCTTTCAGTTTGAATGCTTATGCCCAGGAAGACAGTGCTTTTTGTAAAGAAGGAGGAACGGCAGTTGAATCTGGGCTATGGCGTGACGGTGAAAGCGAGTGAGTCTTCAGCTGCTATTTCTGAAATTACCGGAGAAGAGCTGATGAAGAGTGCCGCTACCAATCCATTGAATGCCTTGTTTGGAAAAGGACTGGGACTAACTGTCCTTCAGGCCGGAGGAACTATCTGGGAAAATACACCGACAACAATGATTCGCGGGGTGAATACTACGGGAAGTAATTCTATCTTGGTCATAGTGGATGGTTTCGAAAGAGATTTGGGGTCTATCACGAAAGAAGAGATAGAGAGTGTGCAGATATTGAAAGATGCCGCAGCTACGGCTCTTTATGGATTGCAGGGTGCAAATGGTGTGATGGTAGTAACCACCAAAACAGGAACTAGAAAAGAAAATAGATATCAGCGTGAACTACGAGCATCATTTTAATATGTTACACGGACTTCCCAAAATGGCTGATGGATATACCTATGCATTGGCCATGAATGAAGCATTGATAAACGACGGACTGGGAGCCAGATATGATGAAACCCAGCTTAATGGAATCAAGAATGGTGATCCGCGTTATGGTAACGTTGACTGGATGGACGAAATATTGAAAAAATCCGGTTCTATCGATAATGTTTTTGTTACGTTAAGTGGTGGAGGAAAGTATGTAAGGTATTTTCTCGTCAGTGGATTATTTGCAAAGTAAAGGTTTTATGAAGCCTGATAACATAGAAGGGGATTATTCGTCACAGCATAAATACTCGAAGTTGAATGTACGTACCAATGTAGATGTAGATCTGACTTCAAGTACGCAATTATGCTTTAAAATGAACGGTATGTTGTCCGAACACAACCGTCCTGGAATTGGAGCAGGCGATTTGATGGGATTGATTTACACTACTCCTTCTGCTGCTTTTTCCCGTAAAGACTCCTCGAGGGAGAATGGGGTGGTAGCGATATGTGGACACGTAACCCTGTTGCGGAGGTGGCGGCGAAAGGATATGCACGAAGTCATTCCCGCCAGTTATTTGCTGATGCCACTATCCGCCAGGGATTTGGGGATGTTGCTGAAAGGCTTGTCTGTTGATGTGCGTATCAGTTATGATAATTTCTGTGAATATTGGGATAACTATCCGATGAGTTATGCATATGCTGTGGCTAATGTAGCGCATCCTTCCTCTGCTGATGACTATACATTACAGGGGGCAAAACAAGACAGATAACTTTAATAGTTCGGTAGGAGGACAGAAAAGTCGTTTGAATTTGTGGGGGACGGGTCAATTATAATAATATGTGGGGAAAGCATGGGGTGAACCTCACTTTGGCTGCTTCGAGGGAGCAAACTGTTTGGAGCGGACAGAATAATACACGTAAACCAGATTAATTTGGTGGGACATGTCCATTATGTATATGATGGTAAGTATATTGTTGACGTCGCTTTTTCTCGTAATGGTTCTAACGCCTTGCCGCCTTCTCATCGTTTTGGAAATTTTCCTGCAGTTTCTACCGCATGAGTTATTTCAAATGAGGATTTTTGAAGGACGTTTTCGTTTATTGATTTGTTGAAAGTGCGTGCTTCATGGGGACTAACAGGTAGTGATGTTGCTCCGGAATCTTTGTTGTGGAACCGTAAGTATGGTTGGGCAAACGGTTATATCTTGGGAGGCGAATTTGGTAGCTTCAGCGGATTAGGTGAAGGGCGCTTGCCGACTATGGATATGACGTATGAGAAGGTTTCGAAAGCTAATATAGGAGTGGATCTTTCTTTTGCCAAGGCTCTTGACGTGACGGTAGAATTTTTAAGGAGAAACGTTCCGATATGTTTATCACACCAGGGAATATTTCTAGCGTGATGGGAGCTGCTAATGCTTACAAGAACTTAGGGAAAGTTGAGAATAAAGGTCTTGAGGCAGGAATTAATTATCATAAACAGATTCGTAACTTGAACTTTCATGTTGGAGGCAATTTTCCTTTAATCGTAGTAAAGTAATTGAAATGGGGGAAGAGTACCAGCCGTATGAATGGATGAGAACTACTGGTCAAACTGTCGGGCAGATAATGGGATACGAGGCTATCGGTTTCTTTAAAGATGAACAGGATATCAAGAATAGCCCTGTACAAATGTTCGGAGAGGTGAAGCCTGGAGATATTAAATTCAGAGACCTGAACGGAGATAAGATAATTGATGAACGCGATAAGAAGGCAATTGGTTATAGCAGTGTGGCACCGGAAATTTATTATTCACTGAATTTGGGTGTTGAATATAAGGGCTTTGGTATAGATGCCTTGATTCAGGGGTTGGCAATTATTCCGATATTGCTTCTACTGCTGGTCTGTTCCGTCCTTTGTCGAATAATACGTCACTGACGCAATATTATTATGAGAATCGTTGGACTCCCCAGAACCAGCAAGCAAAATATCCGCGTTTGTCACAAGGAGCCAATGCTAATAATTTCACCAACAACACAGTGTGGTTGACTGATAAATCATATTTGAAACTGCGTCACGCAGAACTATATTATAAATTTTCCAAGAAACTGCTGGCAACCACACCTTTACATTCGGTCAAACTGTACGTCAGAGCTTCTGATTTTACTTTATTTGACCATGTTGACATCTGTGACCCGGAGGCCATGGGGAATGCCCTTCCTATTCCTTCGTCCGTTCAATTAGGATTTTCAATCGGTTTCTAATGCAACTATAAAGATATAATGAATATGAAAAAAACATATATGGATAGCAGGAGCATTGATGGTGTTGTTTTCTTCATGCAATGATTTCCTCGATTATAATGAAAATTCAGATTACGACCAGAATTCGGTATTTAATATCACTTGGTCAAATGAAGATTTTGTAACGGGCATTTATGCTTATCTGCCTGGTGGAACATCTGATGTGGATGGTGCTTTGCGTTCGGCAGGATGTGATGAAGCAGAGTATGTATGGCCTTCGTCAACAATCCGACGTTTCTATGATGGTAGCTGGAGTGCTATGAATACCGTAGATGATAAATGGGAATCATATTATAAAGCAATTCGGCTGTGTAATGATTATTTGCAAAATGGTACAGGTAAGACTTGGGAACAGTTTCAATACGATAAAATTACGAAAAGATAATGCGTAAGTACAAGAATTTGGAATGGGAAGTGAAAGCTCTCCGCGCTTATTTCTATTTTGAATTGGTGAAGCGTTATAATAAGATTCCTCTGATAAAGAGCTTCTTACAGAAGAGGAGGCAAATCGGCAGGAGCCTGTGTACTATCAGACAATTATCAATTTTATTGTAGCAGAATGTGATGAAGTGGCGGCAGAAGGAAAACTCCCGGCATTGTATGACGGAAACTATGATAATGAAACCGGGCGCTTGACAAAACAGTTTGCTTTAGCTCTGAAAGCAAGAGCTTTGTTATATGCGGCAAGCCCTCTGAATAATTCAGAAGCCGAAACGAATCCTGAAAAATGGGTAAAGGCTGCAAAGGCTGCCAAGGTGCTGATTGATAATGCGGGCAGTTGGAAATTATCGTTGGTTTCCTTTGGGGAATTGCTGGGGGCGGATAACTTTAAGAAGGCGGAAATGATTCTGGCAAAACGTATAGGGGATAACAATGATTTCGAACGCACCAACTTTCCGGTGGGGGGTGGAAGGTGGCAAGGGAGGTAACTGTCCGACCCAAAATCTGGTGGATGCTTTTGATTTGCAGGATGGAAAATCTCTGGTAGAGGAGAATCCTTATGCAAATCGTGACCCTCGTCTCGGATATACGGTTTTGTATCAGGGAGGTAATACTGCTTATGGGAAAAAGGTGGATCTTTCGATTGGAGGAGCTAATGGCTTACCACAACAAGGTGCTACACGTACCGGCTATTATTTGAGTAAGTTTGTCAATACGAGTATCAGTCTGACGGCAAACAGTACTACTACTGCAAGACATTCGATTCCTTTATTCCGTTATGCGGAAATTCTGCTCATTTATGCTGAAGCGATGAATGAGGCGTATGGTCCGGAAGGAATGGCACCGGGGAAGGTTTGAATATGACTGCTCTTGAAGCTATTAATAAAGTAAGAGGCCGTAGCGGCTTAGGTATCGCTTTGTTGAAGGCGGAAGATGTGTCTTCTAAAATACTGTTCAGAAGGGCTTTGCGCAAAGAAAGAATGGCAGAACTGGCGTTTGAGGATCATCGCTTTTGGGATATTCGTCGTTGGAAAATAGGGCCGGAAAGTGTGACTATCAAAAGGGTGACAGTGACAAAAGACGGTAACAGTAATCTGTTTGATTATACTTCTACTTCTGACAGAATATGGGAGGATAAGATGTATTTCTATCCTATACCTCAATCGGAGATGTATAAGAATCGTAATCTGATTCAAAATCCGGGTTGGGAATGATTGATTGGATTTTATAAATATGGATAAAATGAAAATATATAAATTGGTAATAGCGTTAGGGATGATTGGTGGAGCCTTCAACAGTACATTTTCTGCGTATGGAGATAATCCGCCTGTTAATCCCTATCAGCCTGACCCGAATCCGATACGGCAAATTGCCGGTTATGAATATGCCTGGGGAGATGAATTCAATGTTGACGGGGTAGTAAACCCTGACTTGTGGCAGGCTGAAGAAGGATTTATTCGCGGCAATGAGTTACAGTACTATCGCAGGGAAAATGCGGTAGTCAAAGACGGGAGTTTGTTGATAACCGGGAAAAAAGAACGGGTCAAGAATAAGTTTTATGATGCTTCTTCCGGTGATTACCGGAAGAATACGGAATATTCGGAATATACGTCTGCCAGCATTCTGGGAAAGGATAAACGTCATTTCCTTTTTGGACGTATCGAAGTACGTGCCAGAATTCATCCGGCAGACGGGGCGTTTCCAGCTGTCTGGACTTGCGGGTACAATAAGAATTGGCCTAGTAATGGTGAGATTGATATGATGGAATATTATCTGGCTGATTTGGGGAATGGAAAGGAACCTGTGCTTACCACTAATTTTTGTGTAAGCTCGGATAATCCACATGATGCATGGGCGCAGAACTGGAAATCTGTTTTCACTCCTGTCACTTATTATCAGAAGAAAGACAAAGATTGGATGAATAAATATCATGTTTACAGGATGGATTGGGATGAAGAGTCGATAGCGTTATATGTCGATGATGAATTAAGAAATTGGATTAATATTGATGAATTCAGAAATGGTGACGGTTCTATCGCTTTTCACAATCCGCAATTTATGATGCTCAATCTTGCTATTAAGAATCATGGTGCAGGGCTTGTCGATGATTATGCATTTGAGGTGGACTATTTCAGGGTATATCAGAAGAAGCCGGATTTAGTGAAGCCTTCTATGGTGGAAGGACTTAAGGTTTTGAAACAAACAGCCACAACCTGTACATTACAATGGCAACCTTCTACTGATAATCAAAGGAATTTATCGATACGATATCTATAAGGAAGGAGGTCGTTTTGTTGGTTCAACAACTGATTGTGAGTTTGTTATCGACGGTGTATCTTCCGATGATAAGGTAAAATACTATGTAAGAGCATTGGACGCCGCCGGAAATTACTCGGATAGATGTACACCTTTGTCTGTTTTCAGGTAACTGTTTTTATAGATTATTTTTTGCGGGGGCATTTTCGGTCATTAAGATTGCCCCCTCTTTTTAAGGTAACATATTGTTTAAACTAGAATAAGATTCGATGAAGATAACTAAAAAGATTCTTTTTTCTTTTCTCTGTTTTTGAGTAGTTTGCTTTATGCACAGAATTTCCTTTCGCCACGAACAATCATTAATCTGAATCGAGTGGAAATATACCCGGGGAGACCATCAGGGAGCGGAACGGCAAGTTTTTAATGATGAGGGGTGGGAGCAGGTCGGACTTCCCCATTCTTTCAGCATACCATATTTTATGTCGAAAGATTTTTATGTGGGATATGGCTGGTATCGTAAATCGTTGAAGTTGACAGCGAACGAACTTTCCCGGAAAATATTCCTTGAATTTGATGGTGTATTTCAGGAAGCGGAAGTTTTTGTTAACGGAAAGCTGGCCGGCAAGCATGTAGGAGGATATACAGGTTTTTCAATTGATATTTCTTCTTTGGTAAAGGCTGGTGATAATATACTTGCGATACGGGTTAATAATTATTGGAAACCTAATGTGGCTCCTCGTGCAGGCGAACATGTTTTCAGCGGTGGGATTTATAGGAATGTCCGGCTGGTTTTGAAATCTCCGGTGCATATTGATTGGTATGGTACTTTTGTAACAACGCCGGACCTGGCTAAAAATCAGGGAAAATCATCTTCAGTGAATATCAAGACAGAGGTGTGTAACAGTGAGGAAAAAGAGGGTACTTACCGGTTGTTGACACAAGTACTTGCTCCTGATGGTCAAATTGTAACTTCTGTGGAAACTAAGGAAACCATTGCAGGTCGTAGTAGCAGGCAAATATCACAGACTACGGAAGCATTGGATAAACCGCAACTATGGAATCTGTCTACCCCTGTTTTATATAAGATAGCCAGTAAACTTTATAAGGGGGAACAATTGATAGATGAGGAGGAGACGACTTTTGGCTTTCGTTGGTTTGAGTGGACGGCTGATCGAGGTTTTTTGAATGGTAAGCATCTCTATTTCCGCGGAGTTAATGTGCATCAGGATCAGGCAGGCTGGGGGAGATGCCGTGACGGAAGCTGCTATGTATCGTGATGTCAGCGTGATGAAAGAGGCGGGATTTGATTTGATTCGAGGTTCACATTATCCGCACGCACCAGCGTTTTCGAGAGCTTGTGACGAGTTGGGAATGCTTTTCTGGGGAAGCTCCGTTCTGGGGGATAGGAGGCTATAAACCTGACGGGTATTGGAATTCGAGCGCATATCCTGTGACTAAATCAGATGAGGCGGGTTTTGAGGAAAGTGCCTTGCAGCAGTTACGTGAGATGATACGCATTCATCGTAATCATCCTTCTATCATAGTATGGAGTATGTGTAACGAGGCTTTTTTTTCTCTGCGCCGGAAACAATGCCGGGAGTACGCAGATTATTAAAGCGTATGGTAGACCTGACACACCAGTTAGACCCTACACGACCTGCGGCTGTAGGAGGCGCACAACGTCCGCTAGGGGAAGAACGTATTGATAAAATAGGTGACATTGCCGGATATAATGGTGACGGAGCGACACAGACCGATTTTCAGAATCCGGGGATTCCTAATGTTGTGTCCGAATATGGCAGCACCACTGCCGACCGTCCGGGAGAATACGGACCGGGGTGGGGGATTTGAAAAAAGATGATGGTTGGAAGGGACGTTCATGGAGAAGTGGTCAGGCTATTTGGTGCGGTTTCGATCATGGTAGCATTGCCGGAAGTGCTTTGGGTAAAATGGGATTGTGGATTACTTCCGTATTCCTAAGCGCTCATGGTACTGGTATCGTAATGAATATACCCAAGTGGCTCCCTCCTGTGTGGCCTGTGGAGGGCATACCTGCGCGACTGAAATTGGAAGCTACAAAAACGGAAAATGTTCTTACTGACGGTACGGATGATGTTTTGTTAACGGTTTCCGTCCTTGATGAGGCTGGAAAACTGTTGAATAATTCTCCTTCGGTATATTTGAAACTAATTTCCGACCGGGAGAATTTCCAACAGGGAGTTCTATTTTGTTTGAGAAAGATAGTGATATTCGTATGATAGATGGACAGGCGGCCATTGCTTTTCGTTCCTATTATGCTGGAAAATCAGTGATAGAGGCAACTTCTCCCGGATTGCAGTCGGTACGCATAGAGATAAATTTTGCGGTAAATACGCTTTATGAATCCGAGTGACACCAACAGTGAAAGAACGTCCTTATATACGTTTTGCACCTGAAAATCATGAAACGGTTGTAACAGACTTTCGGACGAAACAATCCGACATTCGCAAGTAGTTTGCGGGGGAAACAAAGTGCAGGTTTTGCTGCCGACGGGAATATGGATACTTTCTGGGAAGCTACTGGTGAGGATTATTCGCCATGGTGGATGTTGGATACAGAAAAGGGACTGACATTACGTACTATCAGCGTACATTTCCCAAAGCTGCTATTTACCACTATATGATAGAGGTTTCGGATGATAACAAAGAATGGAAGACAGTGCTGGATAGACGTAACGGTAGGGTTGTAGAGCAAAGAACCGATATCACATTTAGTGTTCAGGAGGCGCCTGTTACAGGGAGGTTTATTCGTATCAGTTTTGTCGATAAGTCTCCCGCTGCTATTGCTGAAGTAGAAGTCAGTGGTGTGGGTACGTGAGTAATATTTTCAGAGTTCTGTTTGATGCAATAATATGTATATGAAGCAATATAAGATATTTATGTTAAAGGTGTGTTTTCTCTTTTGCTGACTTTTGTTTCAGCTTTCTGGCTTAATGCGGAACAGCCTCTTATGAAGTTGTGGTATACTCGTCCGGCACAAAACTGGATGACTTCTGCTTTGCCCATTGGAAATGGTGAATTGGGTGGTCTGTTTTTGGCGGGATAGCGTGCGAACGTCTCCAATTTAATGAGAAAACCCTTGGACTAGGGGAAGTGAGACGAAGCGTGGGGCTTATCAGAGTTTCGAACTTATATATTGATTTTGCGGAACATAACTGGGGAGGCAGTTGATTATTGTCGGGAGTTATGTTTGGATAATGCGATCGGTTCGGTAAGTTATGAAATGAATGGTGTAAAGTATCGCAGAGAGTATTTTGCCAGTTATCCGGACAGGGTGATTGTGATGCGTATTACTACACCGGGGATGAAAGGACGTTTGAATCTTCCCGTCCGTTTGGAAGATTCTCATTTCGGTCAGCTATCAGTTAATAAGAATATTCTTGGGATACAGGGACAACTGGATTTGTTATCTTACGACGCTCAAGTAAAGTCCTGAATGAGAAAGGACAGCTATCTGTCGTGGATAACCGGCTAACGGTCTGTGATGCGGATGCGGTGACTATATTATTGGTTGCCGGTACTAACTTTAATATTTCAGCTACAGATTATTTAGGTACATCTTCGGAGGATTTACATAAGGAACTATATACCCGCCTTTCCAATGCTTCACGGAAAAACTATGCTGCTTTTGAAGAATATCCATTTGAAGGATTATCAGTCTCTTTTTAGCAGAGTGAAGTTGGATTTACAAGCGGATATGCCGGAATATCCTACAGATGAATTGGTACGTAATCATAAAGAAAGCCGTTATTTGATATGCTTTATTTCCAATACGGGCGGTATTTGATGCTCGGTTCTTCCCGAGGCATGAACTTGCCGAATAACTTACAAGGGATCTGGAATGCTGATAATACACCACCTTGGGAATGTGATATTCATAGTAATATTAATATTCAAATGAATTATTGGCCGGCTGAAATTACTAATTTGCCGGAGTGTCATTTGCCTTTTTTGCAGTATATTGCAGTAGAAGCTGTAGGCAAGCCCAATGGAAGCTGGCGGCGGATTGCACAGGGGGGACTTAGAGGTTGGACGATAAAACACAGAATAATATATTCGGTTATTCTGACTGGAATATCAATCGTCCTGCTAATGCGTGGTACTGTACACATCTGTGGCAACATTATGCTTATAATAATGATTTGGAGTATTTGCGCAATATTGCTTTCCCGGTTATGCAAAGTACTTGTAAGTATTGGTTTGACAGGTTGAAAGAAAATAAAGACGGGAAATTGGTTGCTCCCGATGAATGGTCGCCCGAACAAGGACTTTGGGGGAAGATGGGTAGCTTATGCTCAACAGTTTGTCTGGCAACTTTTAATGAAACATTACATGCGGTAGAAGCATTGAAAAAGGTTGATATACAGATAGATAATGTGTTTGTTTCGGAATTGGCAGACAAATTCCGAAGTTAGATAATGGGGTCTCCGTTGGTTCTTGGGGGCAGATAAAGAATGGAAAGAAGATAAGGGGAAACTGGATTTTCAGGGGAATGACCACCGTCATCTTTCACAACTGATAGCCTTGTATCCCGGAAATCAAATTTCTTATCATCGGGATACTTTATTGCTGACGCTGCAAAAGTGACCCCTTCAATCCCGTGGGGATATGGGTACAGGCTGGAGCCGTGCATGGAAAATAGCTTGTTGGGCACGCCTTTCGATGGTGATCATGCTTATCGTTTGTTGAAGTCCGCGCTTAGTCTTTCTACCTTGACAGTCATTAGCATGGATAACTCTAAAGGTGGAGTGTATGAAAACTTATTTGATTCTCATCCACCTTTCCAGATTGATGGTAACTTTTGGTACTGCCGGCATCGCAGAGATGCTTTTTAAAAGTAATCAAGGATTTATTCATTTACTGCCTGCATTGCCTTTGGCATGGAGAGATGGAAGTGTGGCCGGCTTGCGTACAGAAGGAGATTTTACTTTTACAATGAAATGGAATGCAGGGTGGCTTACACAATGTTCTGTCCTGTCAGGTTCGGGACTTAAGTGCAGAATATATTCTCCTAAAGGACTAATTGCAAGAGTAGAAAATAGTAGTGGGAAAAGGATTCGATTTCTCTAATTAAAGGAGGGTTGATTGAATTTCCAACTAAGAAAGGGGAAATTTATAATATTTCAGTTTCAAAAATATATTGAATGGTTGTTTATCAGCTTTATTAGTATCTTGAAGTATATATTTTAGTGTAATGTCTCCCGTTTCAGTAAACAACTTTTTCCCTCTGGAAAGGAATTAATAATTTATGAAACGTGAGATTTTTGTTATGTATACATTGGTATATGCTAACGGCTTAGATGTTTTTATTAAATGAAAATTTATATCTTTGCAACAAGCTCTTATATTGATTGAATAAATATAAATTATACAGATACATGATTATTGCAACGTTCAATATTTTAAAATATGGAATAAAACTAATAACTTCAGATA
>VOFH01004068.1_pt1 | contig 20090 bp, 34 predicted proteins | sample 5384091 | NCBI WGS metagenome assembly VOFH01 (sample SAMN12384727, study PRJNA508395) | human gut metagenome | isolation source: healthy gut G | host: Homo sapiens
GGAATGGAATCTTACAGCCTGCTTTGCGGCTGCAACTGCGGCGGCTCTTACTACTTCGCACGGCTGCTGATTACAGCATCAGAGTTTGATCTGATGCCAGATGCTAATCACAAGAGATAAATTACCACCAACGGATACAAAGAAGATTTCTGCGCACTTGCTCCGGAAGAACCTGCTTTAGATACTTTTGAACGGCGCAGATTTTGCTGTTCCAGACTTCGATGCAATTCCTTTAGAAATCGATGTCATCTTTCCGCCGGCTGTTTTTGCTTTTCCTGAACCAGAAGCAAGCCCTGTTGCGGTTGTTTTGCTGATTTTATCTGCGGCTGATTTTGCTACCAGATCCCTTTGAAAAGAAGATAAATAACTATTAAACGATTGAACTCCGGCACGAATTATTCGTAGCAGTAATCTTACTTGCTTTTTTGATTGCTGTACTATTTTTTCTTAACTGTAGTAGCCGCTTTTTCCTGTTTTGGTTGCAATAGCATCAAATGAGCTTGCTGCAGCTGAAATTATCTACCTTGCCGATTTTTAAACTGTTTTTTATCTTTGTTGCCTGGCTTTTTTTTGTCTTTTGTGCCGTACTATCAATAGCTTTTGTAAGACAAATGCATTGATCTCCGGATAAGTCTATCTTTGTTAGTTCTTTTGATTGCATCTTGAACCGGCGTCTTTCCTTGTGCACTTTCGTTGCAAGTTCTGTTTGGAATCTTAGATCCATCAATTCCTGCTTTTTGTTATTGCTCCTGAAATCATACGACTTACGGCCGCTGCTTCTTTCGGTTTTCCACTACCAGATGTGATCGCATTTGCTAAATAGTCCGGTACCTGTATACCACCTTGCTGTGCCTTAGCTTTCAGATCTTCGAACGTGACAAGATTTTTACTGCCTGCACAGACGGGGACCGCATATTATCCGAACTAATTCCTCGCGCTACGCTATCAGGAACTTTAACACCTGCATCCTTTGCCTTTGGATCAGATCGGTCCAATTATCGCATTCTGTATTCTGTTTTGGCAGCACTCTTAAATGATATAGGATCCACATCAGAAACCTTTGACAGATACTGTGGTATCTTCATACCTTGTTCTGCATCTTTACCAACTGATCGGAATTAACTAGATCATTCGAATTTGATCAAGCCTTTAATCTTTTCCAGATGTTGATTTGCATAAACACCCTGTTTGACTCCCTCTCCCAACAGATTTTGGAATAACACTCGCTTTAATCTTTGCCTGTTTTACCAGATCATCTAAAGATTTCAGATACTCTGTATAATTTGCCTGTGCTGTATATTTGTCTGTGTATGCAGTCAGTTCTTTTTGTGCTGCATTTAAGTTTTTTACCACTTTGCTCAACCGCCTTATTGGCTGTCATCATTGCATCATAGTATTTTGTCAGATCATTAGAAGCTTTCTTATATTCATCACTGCTTGTTGTTATCTTTCCCCTGATTTACCTTTTTGCGGTAACCTGATTCATTTTTCAACAGCGGCATTATATTTGTTTGTTGCTTCCGTCTTTTCTTTTGATAGCTTTTTCATTCTCAATATCGGCTTTGGCTACTTTAGATGCTGCACTTTCCATGCCTTTTGATAAGCCTTACCATTGCCTGTTTTTTTTCAATGCTGCGATGTTTTTCTTGATCGTAGAAGTAGACTTATTTAGCTTATCTGCTTCTTTGTCATACTCAAGATTCAGCCCTGGTAATAATTCATTTTAATTGTTTAACTACACTTACAATCTGTGCTTTTGTCCCAGCGCTCTTATGCTCAACATTCATCAGTTTTGTCAATTTTTGATACAACTGATCTGCCTGAACACCATTTGTCACGTGCAGAATCTACATTTTTTCTGATTTTCTTTATGTAAGCTCTTGATCGATGCTGCCATCTCTTCTTGTTTCTTTTTGAGTTTTGTGCACGAAGAATAGTATCGATCTGCTTCTGTAACCGCTTTTTTCTGTGTCAGTGTGTATGCTGCGACTCCTGCTACTGCACCTACTGCAACAACTCCTAAACCTACTGGACCGCCAAGTGCTGTACATGCTGCATTAAAAGCTCCTGTTGCTACTGTCGCAAGAGAAATCTTACCTGTAAAGATTCCAACAACTGTCTGCAATGCGGTCAAACCACCCTGTTGTGCCACTAAAGGTGATTGCATTTGCCTGCTCCATTGTTTTTAAGGCACTAAAAGCTGTAGTTAATGCTGTAACTCCTTTAGATGCAGTGTTGAAAACCTTAACTCCGGCCCAGGCACCCATGAATGATGTTGCAAGTGGAATAACTACACCCATGTTGTCCCCAAGCAGTTTTTGTAGAAGTGCCAATACTTTTACTCCACCTTTGCCAGCTACCATAGCCACTTTTCCAAGATTTTCAACCGTATTTATAGCTTCCTTCTGAACAATCTCTTTTATTCCACCTTTTTTCAATTTGTTAGATAAAATCCTTAACTGTTTTGTCCCAACACCAACGGCTTTTGTTAAAGGTGTCTTAATATCTTCATAGATACCAATCCCCACCGCTTCTGCTGCCGATCCAAGATCATACAATGCTCCCTGCAGATTATTGTTCATGACATCTGCCTGTTTCTTGGCTGCACCGGAAGAATTATCAATTGCCTTTTGCAGTTTATTGAAATCGGAATCAGATGCATTTACGATTGCTAACAGACCAGACATTGCTTCCTGTCCTGCAATAGCTGCAGCATACTGGGATTTCTGGCTGTCTGTTAATCTAGAGAACTTTTCTCTCAATTCCGCCATCGTCTGTCTCATTGGCTTCATGGATCCATCAGCTTTTGTTGTGCTGATACCCAAAGCACTCAATGCTGCCGCTGCATCTTTTGGCGGTTTTACAAGTCGTGTCAGGATAGATCTTAACTCTGTACCTGCCTGTGATCCCTTGATTCCGGCATTTGCCATCAATCCAACGGCTGTAGCTGTATCTTCGATACTGTACTTCATAGATCCTACCAGAGGGCAACATACTTAAATGTTTCTCCCATCATTGCAACATTGGTGTTAGAACTACTCGATGCTTTAGCCAGTACATCTGCAAATGTCCAGAATCCTTTGCTTTCAATCCGAAAGCGGTCATTGAGTCCGTTACAATGTCGGATACTGTTCCAAGGTCTTCTCCAGATGCTGCAGCTAAGTTCATGACACCGGACAATCCAGAAACCATCTGATTTGTTTTTCCACCCTGCCATAGCCATATATTTTAGTGCTGTAGCTGACTCTGTAGCAGAGAACTTCGTTGTAGCTCCCATCTGCTTTGCTTTTTGCAGATAGCTTTTCCAGGTCTTTTCCAGATGCTCCGGAGATCGCCTGACCTCGCTCATTCCTGCTTCAAAAGACTTGCCTACATCGATCGTCTTTTTTTGCGGCCGCCACAGATGCAACTCCAATTACTGCTGCAGATTTTTTCATCAATCCGGCCATCTTTGATGTTGCACTCTCTGTACTTGCTACTGTACTTTGATTAGATTCTTCCCAAGACTTTTTGCGCCATCTGCACTTTCTTTTTGCAGTATCCTTTACCTTTTTATAAGACTGCTGCATCTTCGTAGATGCGGATTCTGTTCCTTTTGCTGCTGAATCAGCTCCTTGTTTGGCTGCCTGTCCTGCTTTTCTGATGCTGAATCCTTTGCACTCTTTTCTACTTGTTTTCCGGTTTTCTCTGCTGACTTAGCAACTTCTTCTACACTCTTTTTTGTGCCTGATCAGAAGCTTTATCTATCTCCTGTGCTGTACTCTTAGAAGAAGACTCAACTTCTTTCTTAAGATCGTTTAATCCTTTTCTGCACCAGAATTATCCAGTTTGGTTTCTATTGTAACTGTACCATCTGCCATGTCTTCACCTCGTCAAATAACTAAAATTTAAAGTTTCTAAGCTATTTGACGTCCTGGGTGCTCAACCTGCAGATCCAAGCTCTCGCCTGTTCGCTTCTCTTATCACAATATTCCTGACAGATCACCGCCATTTAGCAGTATCTGTGTTATCTCATCCTGCCTCTTCTTTTCTTCTTTGCTTATCTCATCCGGAAGTGCATAGATTTTTGCATCTCCCTTTATCCTTTTCTCTGTTCTTTGTCAAAATTCTTTAACTCTGCCCGCGATATCCAATGATCTCACAGATTTTGCAATCATCATGCAGGGCACTAAATAATGACATGAACTTCCACCAATGCAAGAAATCAACTTCAAACAGATCAATCTTATAATCCTGCATAAACCCCATTGATATAATCAAAATCATATTCAAAGCTGATCACTTTTTCTTTGTTTTTTTTTGATTGTTTATCTTCCTTACCACAGGAATAAAACCACAGCATTTTTTCCATAGCTTCTTCCAGATCATCCGAACATTATCTTTTGTAAAAGAGCTTTAGCGCATCATAATATTTTGCATTTTGAATCGCATCTTTTTCTTCAATATCGATCTCTTTCATCATCTCTGCTGCAAACTTCTTTTGATCATCTGTAACTTTTTTTCCAAAGATAATCCCTTCAACATTCATGATTGTTCTGAAATCAGCATCATCTTTATGTTTCACTCCCGATATCTACTGACACCGGGAGTTTCTTCTGATCATTCAGCTCCTAACAACTTAGACAGTTCATTGACTCTCTTTTCATGATCTGCTAACTGTGAATCTCTGATAGAATAAAGCTTCTTAACTGCTTTTCGTTCTTTCTGTCAGATCATGTTTAGCAGTAAAAGATTTTATCTGCAGAACCTGTCTCCAAATACTGCATCAAAAAACCTACTCATGATTTCTCTGACTCGTTTGCAACGCCTTCTGGACCCATCATTCCATCTTTTACATTCTTTTCTTCGTACTCTCCAAGTTCCTTCCACATCTCTTTGCTTGCATCATTAAACTTCTTCATCATATCTGCATCCAGAAAATTAAATGCGTTTCTCTCCATTCCAAATAAACATATATCTTACTCCTTAATTTAATTCCAATCTTCGCTTAGCTTTCGTTTACTCTGTCTCTGAATCCGGTGTAAATGTCTTTGTCTCTGTATCAAATTTACCCATAACAGGATCTCCTTTGTCGTGAAGTGTTCCCTCAACCTGTAATTCTCCGTCATTATCAGAGAAACTTGAAATTTCAGCAGCTACGGTAAACATACGTGCTTTTGAATACTGTCCCAGTGGTATCTCCTTCTACTTTTTTCATCCAGATCAACGCGAACAAATTCACGTTCTGCATCTGCTCCTGTTTTTCTCTCTTTACCAATACTGACCAGATCTTTAATGACCTTTTCGCTTGGAATCTGATCGGCTGTAAATTCGTGCTCACCTTCATAACTTGTAATGCTTGATGTGGATGATTTATCATTGATATATTTTGCTCGTTGTCTGTGCTCCTGGATCTTCGTTCAACTCTGTAAAACCAGTTCCCATTAATTCAAACGCTTCAGACACCTTTTAAATAAGATGCTTCCTGATAACGCTGTGTTTTACTGTTTTGCTTGCTGTTTCTGCCATTTTATATTCCTCCTAATTTCTGATAATAAATTAATTGGCACTGAATCTGATACTGTGCTTTAGTCGCATCTGCGTTAAACACATAGCCATTTGTCAGTGCCTGTATTTTAATTGCTTTTTTCCTTTATCCATTTCCGAAGTTCGTTATTGATTGTGCATCGTTCCAACCAGTCTGAGAAATCTTCGTAAAACTCTGCTACGTCAATATTCTCTGCAACGTCTGCCCCGAAGTACTCACGGCTTGCCAGGACAAAATTAAAACGGCGTTCTGTGTCACCGTTAATATACCGCCTTTTGATTGGCTGTGATGTTACAGATGCTTCAATCGCATAACTTTTTGTATCCTCCGGAAGATGTTCCACGCCCACCAGATCATCGAATGCTGATAATCCTGATAGTCCTGGATAAATGCTCTCTCACACTTGCGATCACACTCCATTCTGCTTTACCTCCTACAAAATCTGCAGCAGACTGAACAATCTGATCTCCATTGTCTGCCCAACATCTTTGATCCCATTCTTTGCCACGAAGTCCATTCCCTTTGTTCTCGTGATATTGCTTTTGTGCATATGGAGTTACCAACTGGATTGAGTCCACATTTTCTATTGGCAGTATCTTTTAATACTCCGGTTAAAATGGAACATATGGATCCATCTTTCTTCGGAACTCTCCGGGGTAAAAAATCTTTTGTGCGGGTCCACCAACTTGAAGACCTCTTGTCTTTTTAAGATCTGATCGGGCGAAAGTTCGACTTAACTTGTGTTCCTATATTTAAGCACCTCCGATTCTCCAATGTGGCAAACTTCCTTCCGGTTATCCGAAAACGATAATACTTTTCCTGTGTGCTGCTGCTTTTAAAATTTGATTCTTTCTCAAAATCTTCTAACAATCCTTTTCCAAACAGATCTCCGTTATTGATCGTCCAGTATTTTTCTCTGCTTCTTCTGCAGATAATTCCCTGATACTTATCAGCATCAATGTATTCTTTCCCTTCCGTATCTGCAGATAAAGGAATGCGGATCTGATACATATCTGCAGAACTAAGTCCCTGATCGGTAACAGTTGTCTGTTGCTTTGTGTAAAAAACTGACACCTTTGATCTGAGTCTTTAAATAAAGCTTTGTGCTGTCTTTTATCAACTCCACGATTGTTATAGATCGTCAGATCTGCATTTGTCATCATATGGTCCACACCCCTGTAATAAGAGTCCTGTATGTGCAAGATAAGGATATGCTGCTTTCTTTACAACGATGCTCCATTTCAGTGCCTGTTGTTTTGCTCTGACTCGTCACAAACTTACGCTGTATCCATCGTTGTTCTCACTTGCAATCTCCCTTCCTGCATCATCATTTTTCTCATTCCATCCTGATACATCACATCTGCTATCGCACATGTGTACTAAGCTTTACCTCTTCTGGAATCTCTGTCATATCATCGACTCTTGAAAAGTAAGAAACTTCACAAAGATACTCGCCTTTAAGATCATACTAGGGAGTTTTCTCCGGTATGATCTCGCCATGAAATGTATTTTCATAAAAAATCCCTGTCTGCATATTCCACCATACCGATCACCGCCTACCCTCTGAATGATTCTTGCGATTGAATTGCTTTGTGATCGATCACTTTTTATCGGAATTTGTTTTTCCGTTATCAACCAGTGTCCAGTTAGATCCATCAGCAAGTTCTGCATCTGTTGGGGATTCTGCAGCCATAGATTTTCTAGTAAACGAAATCCGTATGGTGCAAATACTTTTTCTGTCTCATATACAGAGTATCTTTCTCCACCATGTGTTTTTGGATCACGATGCATTTCATATGGCACCTTTGCGCCGATATCTTCATAGTCAAAAGCCCCATCACATAATACATGTTGTATTTTTTGTAAGCTTCCTGTGCTGCAACATAACCAGACTCTCCTTTGTTCCACTTTCTTCTACTGCAGCAACTTCTTCTGCTGGCATGGAATCATCGATCAGAACCAGACGACCATTCCATGTCGCAAGAGTTAAGTCTCTTTCAACTCCATTTGCATTGTCTGTGTCATGTATTTTAACAGCTTCAGATTTTCAAGGTTTGTTGCTACCGCACTGTGCATGATCGCGATCGTAAACTTAGACTTATTATCTCCTGCTTCTGTAAAGCTGTATTTAACGTGTCAGGCCTGTACAACGTTCTTTACGTTTCCATCTTTGTCAGTTGCTGTTACTTCTGTGATATCAGATGTATGTTTATCAACAAAGACTTTGTTTTCTTTTTCCGGTCATTGCAAAGACACCTTCCAGGATCTTTTACTAATGTTGTCTGATCCAGATCAGCTTTGTAATCGTTAACCTGTGCTGCAACATTGTCCATAAAACTTACACCACCTGTAACATCTTCTGAAAAGTCTCGCTCAGTCCATCCTTTCATACGACCAACTACAACAACACCTCCTCTTTCAAATGTGTCTGTGTTTTCAGACTTAAGATCTGTCTCACCATCATAGTTCTGTGCTGCTCCACCGATCAGACCATGCATTGGCAATACTGCATATACTGTTCCTGTCTGTGAACTGAACGTATTTTTGATATCCTGATTACCTTTAAGTCTCTGGACTTGATCAGCCGTTCTTTTTTTAAATTTGGAATTCTCTCTGTGTAGGCACCGAATACCTGAGGATTGAATGCTTTAGAATCAAATTTTTCTCCTGCCATTTTTACTCCTTTATTTAAATCTCTGTTCCGGGATTCTGTTCCATATAGTCACAGAGTTCCGAATATGTCATTTCACTTGGTTTCTTTCCACCAATACCGCCAGAACCACCATTTGTTCCTTTAACGATCGTTGGTGCAGGTTCATCACTTTCGAACAAAAGTTGTTTTCTTCCTTTTGATTCAGACAGCTGTTCATCTAAACCGATGATCTTTCCATCGTTTAGTTTCAGTCCATCCATGTTAAGAAGTGCTTTAACCGCTTTATTATTTCTGGCTTTCGCTCCTGTCAATGCTGCAGTTAATGCATAATCTAAATTTCATTTCTGAGATCTAAGCATCTGCATCACTTTTGCTTTCTCGGCTTTCGTTTTCCAGTCGTCTGCTGCCTGCTTGATGCCGTCAATATCCATATTTTAAACTTCTGAATCTCTTCATTTGCATCGTTTACCTGAGTTTCAAGACTTTCTGATTTCAGCTTGTAGCTGTCTCGCTCCTGAGTGATCTTTTTTCTGCTTTCTTCTGTTCTGCTGAGATATCCTCTCCGTTCTCAGCCATGATCTTATCAATCACTTCCTGGGAAAGATTTAAACCTTTTAAAAAATCTGTTTTCATGTTGCTCGTTCTCCTTTCGTATTAGGGTTGTTTTAGGCGTGTAACCGACCGCCACGAACCGACTGTTTAAGGTCTGATCAACTGACCAATGTTGTTTCTTTGCATAAAAATAACACCCAGATCTCTCTGCGTGTCCTCTGCAGCTTAACCCCTGCTGCGGGAGATATTTGGATCACCGTCCTTTCTATTCTGTTGACTTCATGCTGCACTGCTCCTTTCTTAAAATTTCGTATAAAAATACCACCTGATATTGATCAGATGGTACATATTTATAGACCTGGCGTTATATCCTTGATTCCTTTCACGGCATTATATACTTTTTTCATCATTGAATTTTCCTGTAAATACTCAAGACCTTTTAATGTAATTCTAACATCACTTGCATTGATTCTTGTTGCTCCTGTGATATCACGTTTCATACTTACACCCTTGATATATCCGACATCAACCATCATCTCTATATATCGTGCCCAGCGTTCTTTGGAAACCCCTCCAACATCGTTGATATCAAATTCTGATAATCCATTGTCTTTTTCCAATGCTGATAAGATTTTATATACAGCTTTAAAGTTATCCATTGTTCCCACCTTTCGCTTTTTCTACTTTTTATCTTTTATCAACTGATACCATCCATTGTTTTCGTTATCAAAATATGGGCAGACTTTAAGTGTTTGTTTGGTATCTTCCCGTATACTTTGCATAAAGTTTCATAACCTTTTTTCATCAAAATCTGCTTTTCTTCATGCATGGCATATTGGTATAGGACTTGTCACTTTTGCCATTCCAGGAAAGTCATCAAAACTCTCGGACCTATTTCATCCCACACCATTTTCATCATAATAATATCCTATTCCACTCATAAAACAGCCTCCGCTTTGATATAGTATCTGTCCTTTTCTTTATTTACACTTTTTATTTTATACTGAAAGCCTCGTTTTAAACAACACTTCTTCTTGATTTTTGTATTTTTCTAGTTGCGACATCTTTTATATATAAACAGCCTTTATACCCTTTATGGATCTCAATTTCAAGATGAACATTTCTACCCTGATACATTATGTCATGAAAAGATGTAGATGTATAACCTTTATTCGTTAAGGTCATTCCATTCATTCTTTTATATCCTCTTCGGAATATTGAAAACCTTTGGAAATGCATTTAAATATTCTGGAATCGTATCACGATGAACTACCATTTTGTGTTCTACAGTACCTTTATCTTAATGCAGAATCCAACAGGTCCATAAATCCTTTTTTCCTGATCAATTCTTTTTGCTGTTTTCCAGAATATATTGCACTGTTCACTCGGTTTGCTGCATTACCAGTATATCTCAAGATCGCTTTTCTTCATTCGTCAGTTTTTCTAACTGTTTAGACATTTGATTCTTAAAGGTATTCTTTCGATCTTGCCATACAGCCTTCTGCGCAACGCCTCCGATTGAATCCAACGATATCTCCTGCTTTATTTTCTTCACTGCATAGATCTGAACTCTGGCAGACTCATATCGCCTTCCTGTTTTTTTGCAGAAAGCTTTCAGTGCTGCTTCCTGTTTCTTTAATCTTACAGATTCTTCATTGAACCGATTCTGTAAAGTATTTTTAAGGTATCATCTTTTCGCTTCACTGATCGCTGAATTATATCCAGCAAGTTTCCTCTTTGTCTCTCTGATCTGTCGTTCATGACCTCTCTGCATCTGACTTGCTTCATACTCTGTAAATTGTTTGTCGTTGTATGTCACGCTCTTTTGCAGAATAATTATCGATCATTTCTTGTGTATATGCTTGTGTCGATATGCCAGGAAAATATGCATGGAAGTTGTGCCGGCAGTTCCAACTGCACAATCCTGGTCCTGTTCCATATCCTGTTGCTTCATAGAAGTTTTCATACTTTGGATCAGTCCCAGATAAACAAAAAGACCCTCCCTTGCCATACGGCATGTTCCGGTCTTGCTCCTTCATGTGCAGTTGTTTCAACATAATCACAATTCTGATCTTTTGCATACTGCAGATTCATTTCTGCTGCAGTCTGGTTTACTCCGGTAAGTACAGCTCTTCTTACCGCGACATCTAATTTATCGACATGCTGTGACGGATATAAGACTTTTGTTCCCCTGCACTGCTGCCTCTTTTGATCGCATCTGCAATTGCTTTGTCATAACTGAATGCTCCGGTACTTACTTTCATCTGTGCCTTATTGCAGGCCTGGATAAAAGCAGATTGTGTTTAACAGCTGTTGTCATTGTCAGGTTATCCAATTCCTGGCATGTCTTTCTGACGTTTGCCTGCAGAATCCTTTACATACCATTTGACTGTTCAAGTTTAACAACGTCTTCTTTTCCCTGCCTGCTTATAATATACAGCTTCATTCTTTAAGTTCCTGACCCCTGCTTCCTGATACATCCGTTCAACTTCTCGATTCTGGCACCCTGATACCTGACTTACTCGCTTGATCGTATCTTTATAAACAAGACCTGCATTCTGTAAACCTCCGCCTGATGCTTTGTCGATTCGGATACATTTCCCATTTTGACGATCCTTTTTGCCATATCAGATATGATTGCTATTGTCAGAGTATCTATAATACCAAGTAACTGATCAGAGAAGCGTTCCAAATACTTCGGATCAAGCATCTGTGATCACCTACTCTTCCTGGATATTGAAGCGATCATCCTGTACCGGCATCATTTTCAATGCTTCTTCCTCAGAAACGCCATATTTTACTGCAATGTATATTTCTTTTTTCGGATCAGTCCTGCTGTTGCATCCTGCTGCATACTCTGCAGTTCCTGTTCTTTGTCGATCACAATGGAGTCATCCCAATCAAAACTGACCTCATACTTCTTACCGCCATTTAGATTTGAAAGTTGTGCGATCACATCCATTGCATAGATTAATTGTTCTAATGCTTTCTGCAAAGCTTTTTGAATATCAGATACTGTGCTGTATGATCGTTGTTTATTTGTCTTAATCTCTTCTGCAGTCTTATCAACTGTGTTCAGATCGCTCAGAGTTCCATATGCCAATCCAGAATTAAACTCTACCCTACGAAGAATCGCATTAAATCCATTGATAAGGCTCTCATCACGGATCGGCGGTGCAAATACCTTGTACTGCTCCTTATCATCGTCAAAATCCATCATTCGGAAAAGTCTTTCTTTTCCTTTGGAAGGTCAAATTCTCCGTTTTCTTTTCGCTTAAATAAGCTTAACGTCTCCATCAATTGCTAATTCAGATCCCTCAAATTCCCATAATATCCTCGTCCATTGATAATCCGCTTCTTTGATGTCATCTACCGCTCTGGAATATACAGATACTCCCAACGGAGATGAATCATCAATATTGTTTGCGTTTGAATCTTAAAGTATGCGAATAACGGCTTCTTCACGTTTATGATTGTCACTGCTTCTTCAAGATTGGCCCACTCTGGTACAGCACTAAGCGGTACTTCTTTTCCCAATACCTCAACATTATCAAGATCCTGCCTTACAAAAGCCTTATTCATAATATGATATGTCGTGTTCTCATCGTGTTGATGATATTCCAGTCTTGTATATACCTGTTTCCCGATCGTTACGGTTTCCATAAAAACCGCTGCAATAACTTCCCCTGAATTGAATTTCGTTGGGAAAAAGTGATCAGCTTGAACCATGTCAACTTCTATATGCCCGTCGGATACATAAGGCTTCATTGCAAGTCCACCCTTTGCACAGGCATATTCGGTATATGTTCGTATGTTCTCGATCACAGTCTGATATTCATCATTTATGAAATTATTTCCTGTGATTTCTGTCTTTAGTTCTAACGTAACAAGCCTTGCAAATTCTCCAGCAATGGCAGCAGGTAATCCGCAAAGCTTTAGATCTTTTCTTTTCCACGGCGGTTTATTTTTATACATCTTCGACCAGAGATCAATCTGTCTTGCCATTTCATCCGATACAGCAATATCAACTCCGATCGCATCCTTAATGTTTTCTTTTCCAAGCATTTTTCTTATCACCTGCCTTATTCGCTCAATAATTTCTTTTATCATTTAATCAACTCCATTTTCGTTCACGTCTTACGATCGTGTAAGCAAAATATCTCACTGCATCCATGCAATGATCATGCTGCTTCACTGGTTTATCTTTCCACGTTCCAAAGCTTTATCATCCCAGATGTAAGAGCCGAACTCTTTGATTGTTTCTTTACAATTCTCTGAGAACAGCAATAAACCAAGATTTAATAAGTTCCCGACAAAACGGATACCATCAAGCACATCATTCTTTGCTTTCTTAACCTTAAATCCTCGTTTCTTAAGCTCTGCGATAAAGGATGCTGCTGCGGATCGACAATGATCGATTCAACATTGATTCCTTCCAGGAACTCTTCCATGTCATCCGCGTACTCTCCATCTGTCTTCTGTGTAGTCTCATCTCTTACCAGAATAGTAATATTCTTTCGTAGCAACCCACTGACCTTTCTGGTTCTTCTCCCATAAAAAGATATACTGTAGCATTCTGTGTACCATAATCGACACTGACGTATTTACTGCCGATTGTTGATTGTTTTTCTGATGTGACATGCTTTTCTACATCAAACATGTCATAGATGATTCCCTCAGCTACTACCACAGACCTAAGATATATCGTTTGTAAACACCCCGGTATACATTGCCCGGTATCGTGCTTTAATTCGCTCAGATAGGCTCAGATTGTCATCCATCGTGAAATGCAGATAAACAAGTTTCTTTTCATCTGCACGATCGATCCAATTGGTTTTAAACCAGTGGTACGGCCCATCTGGGTTACAGTTAAACCAATACTTAGATCCATCCACAGAGCAACGTCCTGTTGCCTGGTTGACAAAGGATTCAGGCATCAATGCCACTTCATCGAAAAAGACTCCTGCAAGTGATACCCGTATCAAGTCCTGTGATCGCTCATCCTTGCCGCCAAAGATATAGAAGTAGTTCTCTTTGCCACCTCTCCGAATAACAACTAAGTTATCAGCTCTGTGATCTTCGACATGATACCCTCGACTCTTAAGCATGAGCTTTAACCAGAAAAGTACGTTTCTCCGAAAGAACCAATTGTCTTACCGCACATACCGAAATTTTGCCGTTGAATGTTTCCATTGCCCACATTGCAAAAGGATAAACACATAGAAACAGTCTTTCCTGGTCGGATAGCTCCGTCTGCTATGATTCCATCCTGATCATGTACGGGTGAATTTGGTAGCCACCATGTAAGTATCTTCTTCTGCTTCCTACTAAACGGACGAAACTTAAAGACAGCTTTCTTTATTCTTCTTCCCATACATCCGCCACCTCACCTTTTAAGGCTTCGATGAATCCATCGTCTTCTGTCTCTTCTTCAGATGTTCGGACATGATCGCTGTCTTAGCTCTAATCTGCTCAATCTTAGCTTTCTGTTCAGCTGTAGCAATATCCATATGATCTGCAAGCCAGTCGATTGCCTTCATACGATCTGCAAGCTTTACACTCACACCATCACGACCCTGCTTCACTTCTATGATCAGGAGTCCGTCAACTTGATCTGACTCTTTTAGCCGGACACTGTTGACCATCCTCGGACCATAATCAGTTTCAATTTCTTCCTGCCAAATGACATAAAAATCATTCATATCTGCAAAATGCAATGTCCATGTACTTCTGAAAGATATCTTCCTGCTTAAGCATCTCTGTTCATATGATTCTGCTTTAACTGCTCAATAGTTTTCTGATCAACTGATTCTTCATAAGCCTGCTTCCTAATACGGCAGCAGATGCATAAGTACATCCTGATAAGCTTTCATGTAAGCTTTCGTATAATTAAACATTCTGGATTAAACAAAAAAGCTGCTGCCGCTGATCGGTAAGTTCATCGTTGATCACGACCTGACTTACATCCTCCGCAACGGCTTCTTTTTGTGTGCACCTTTTTATTTTGTGTGCACCTTTTTGATGCATCCTGTCTTTGTTCCTCGACCATGCGTATCGTTTCTTCCACGATTTCACAGTATTTATCGAGACTCCATACTTGGCAGCAATGTCTTTATACTTCATTCCGGCTACATAATCGATTCTGCCAATATGTAGTTTTTTTCTTCATTCAAACATTACCACCTTCTTTCTTATTTCTTAAATGGACCTCCGGGGACTCGAACCCTGACCGATCTGGTTATGAGCCGACTGCTCTGACCTGCTGAGCTAGAGGTCCTTAAATTTATGCACGAAAAAAGCACCCGAAGGTGCTTTAATTCAATATATTTTGAGATTTGATTAACCTTTTGTTGTACGCGCAACTCCTAATATATTAGAAATTGCATCTTGTAATACTCGTGAATAATTAATTCCGCTTTATCGGCTTCTACACTCATCCAATATGGAATTGTACAGTTTTTCTAACTGCTTTATTATCCACTCTTTCTGTACTCTGTAAAGTCTACATCTACAAGTGTTACTGTGTCTCCTGCTTCTACATTTTGAGCTTTTTGAATTTGGTTCTGAAGACTTTTTTCTCATCTTCCATATCAATCCCCATCAATCCAATAGCATCTTACCATTTCCATAGCCTCCCTGCTATTGTATCGCCTTCTGTAGCGATATCAAAATCAGGGATTTCTACATAATATCCCTTCTTGATCCGGTTTTAAAATAAACCGGATACGCTTACTTTTGCCATGTTTCCCCATTCCTCCTAAAATCTTGCCTTTTGATCCTTTTTTCATTTTTGTTTTCATGACCATAAGCTCCGGGGGCTTAAAGTCTCAGTTTCTGATAATAGATTTAGCTAATCGCTTAATCTCTGGATGTCTTGGAATTGGCTCAATTCTGTTACCATCTGTATATAGATCATGGTTCCCACCATTCCGTTTTTAAATAACCATCCATTTTTTTCAAGGAGTTTAATCAAATCTCTTTCTTCATGAAAAACTCTCCTTTTTAATTTATATAGGTTTATTATACGTACAAAATGCGTATAAGTCAATAATTTTATGCGTATTTGTACGTATTTTTATTAGCAAGAAAAAGGAAAATTTATTTATCGCTTCATCTAACGCTCTAGCCTATATATTAGCCTATTTTTGCGAACGTGACCGGAACATTTTCTAATTTTCTTGAAAAAAATCTTGTATTTCTATTCTACAACTGTCTTCTGTATAAGCTTTCACTCGCCTTTTTAGGGTGTAACTGATTCACCTTATGCTACCTGCAGCCACGTCATGCCATCAATGTAATAAAATCTAAACATCATTCTAGTTCGCCTCTTCAATGCTATTTTATATATTCTTCCCGCTTGATTCATGAGTTCCAGAAGTTCATTTTCTTTTTCTGATCAACATAGCTTTTCGTTTATTAAGCAGCAGCCTCTTTTTCTGCTAAGTTCTGGTACTGGCATACCTTCCACCACAAAATGCTGTATTCCACCCATGCCACCGCTTACTGTGTCTTTTACGTTCCTTCTTCTGCAATTTGAAGATCTGCTTTTCAGTCTCTGTGATTCTTCTCCTTTAAATCTTTTAATTTCTTCTTTTTCATGTCACACAATGGATTGATCAGTACGTTCTGTCCACGTTCTCCCTCCTGTTACGATTTATTATCTGCTGCCTTATCCGATCCGCCATCTCCTGATACTCTTGCTTTGTATGCGCCCGATCGGCACAAATGCCCATGCAGGCCCTGCATTACTTTGCATGGATCTACCATATCTTCTTTCCACCCTTTTTGCTTCATCAGGTTTCTTTTGTAAAGTTTCTTTCCCTTTGTCGTCGAATAGCATTTGTCTTTATCTTCTTTCTTTTTCTGTCTGATCGCCTGCATGCATAACTTCCATGCAGTAAATCTTAGCATTACACTCTCTTCAGGGCATTCAACTGTTTTTTCTTTTCTCCACCATGATCACACTTGAAACATGGACAATCTTGATATCCCATTTATGTATCACTCCTTAATTACTCCTGTCAGCTTATCGGTAATTGATGGTCCAAACAGCTTGTTATACAATTTATCAATCTCTGTATCATCTAAAGTTTCAAGAAGTTCAAAGCACTATCACTACATTCTTGATAAATTCTACATTCTTCTTGATATGCCTGCTACAATGCTATTTAACTCCATATCTTCTGCCCCTTGTCATAACTCATCCTCCCTCTCTTTCTGCTGCCTGACATAAAGTCACATTGCTGCAACTAGCCATTATCCTGATGAACAATCCACTTTAAAATCCAATGATCATAATCATCCTCTCCATTATGCTTTCAATTTTAACTCTTCCATCCTACAATCGGTCTCTTGTAAAGTTTGTATCTACATTCAAATTTCAGCCATTACTAAAGTCATGTGAAAACTCAAATCCAAAGCCTTATACTGTAATATTGTAGGTCTCTGCTCTGCCCTCTGCACTACATGAAAATATGCATTTCTTCATTGTTCTACATTAGTACATCTGGATTCTTTCAAGTCGTGCCATCGGTATTTTCTGTATTCTTAGCTCTCAGTCTCTTCCAGCCAATCCAAGCTGCCGTCCATACCCTATCGAGCAATTCATACACACAAATTTCTTGTCTGTCTTGCTAACAAACTGACATCTTATAGTTGTATTTCCTTGCTTGATAATTCCTTTGTTTGTTCGATAAGCTTCTTCTAAATTCATCTCTTCTAAATTCATCATTACACCTCGCTATTTTCTAATTGTTCTTTCGCCAATTTGGTACCAGCATGTATAAGTCAAGTATTCCTGTCGATCTTTACCAAAATCATCAATGACTTCACAAATGTCCGGACAATCTCTGAAAGCTTTTTCATATCCATAGTGTCCGATTCCTCTTTCTTCTGTAAAATCATCAAAGACATCTTCTAAAATTCTTCGACTATATCTTCTTCTGACATAAACTCGTCTTGATCGTCTATAGCCTCATCATAAAGATCGTATTCTTTTATGTATTTCATAACATCTGCTTTTTGCTGTTTCATAATCATATGCAAAATTGGTCTCCATATGGCAGATTATTTTTTCATCAAAATACCCGGATATTGTTCAGAAATCTCAACTTATCCCCTGTTATTATATTAATTTGCTGCAATTAATTTCCAAGATCGCTAGAAATATGCAATCTGTAAAATCCTCTTCAAAGAGAAATCTGATTCTGTAATGCGAACTATTTGGTTTTTTGAAAGTTTAATATCTTTATATGTTCCCAAATCTGTAAACGCCGCTTTATGATCCTTGAAATTCTTTTTCTTCTAAACTATGAATCACACCACCTTCAAATTCTGTACTGACATTGCCATGTAAACCACCTCCTGTTCTACTCTCTAACCTATTTTGATGATAACTTAAAATATTGATCAACACTCAGCCTGGTTTCGTGCATATGTCCTTTATTATCTAAATTTGTGGATCTTTGTGATATTTAATATGTTTTACACTGCATCTTGATATTTAATTTTCAATTCCAAGTGTCTAAGATATTACTGTTCATCATTTACTTACATACCTCCTAGTTACTGTGTTCTTCCATTATCACTTAGCTTTTTTCATGTGAGCATCTAAATATGCAGCTATTAGATTCTCTGAAGATTCCCAGTTTCCTTGTAGTAAAATAACGCTTATCTGGAAATACAAATTCCGGGTTGCTTTTGAATTTTTCATCCCTCGTCTTATACAGTATCCTTCTTCTACTTTATCGTAGACTAATGTGATTCTGACATGCTTCCTGGTATTTTCTAATTCTGATCTCTTCATTGCTCTTCTCCCTTAACTTTCTTTAACAATTACTGGTCTTAATGACTCTCTGCCCTCTGTCGTACTGATTAAGTATTTTTTCCAACACTTCCACCGCTTCTGCTTTTGTTGCGCATTTTTTAATATATAGGTGATCTAATGTTTCGAACATTACTCCATATTCGTCAAATGTTTTCTAACAAATAACCTCGTAGCCCTGTTGTGTATTTACAACAATGTCTCATTAATCTTTAAACAACTTAAATCCTCGCTTTCTTCTTTTAACAAAATGAATTCCAACTGCTCCGGCTCTGGTTCCATTTATCTTCCCATCCTCCGATGTAATCTAAGACACGTCCCCATCCAAATCTTTCTCCTGTTTCTTGATCTACAACACCGATACATCCAGAACTCCCATTCCTTTTCGTTACGTTCTCTTAACATATCGAACCGATGCGTATTTTCTTCGAGATGAACTCCTGAATCCCACATCGAGCATCCTGTTCTTTGTGCTTTGTCGTATACAGCGTTCCATCTGCTTTCCTTTGCGATCTCTCCATAGATTTCTGGTACTGGTACATTCAAATCTAATGCAAGTTGTAGTAGATCCTGTCGTAAGAATGGTGCAAATGGTGCTGATCGAATGACCGATTTCCCGAAATAATTGCATCCGTGCTCTACTAATGCTTCTTCTCTCTGTCCACCTTCACTTGCCATCAGTCCCAGGAACGGCGCACTGTTGTTTTTCTTTTGCGTATATCTCATAATGGCTTTTCTTTCATGTATAAACAGCACTTATTGCCTTTACCTTGAACGGCGCAATCCTGATAATTCCACCCTCATTCTTGTTTTTCGTATCCTACGAAACAGCTGCAGCCACTTCCTCGGTACGCTTCATCCGGCTATTCTTTGCAAAATGTCCTTGTGCTCCACATTCTCCAGTTATGATCGCGTGCCTGACCGTCTTATTGCGATCTGTTGGATTCTGTAACGTGTCAATTCGTCCTGCAATCTTCTTGCTGATCACTGGAAAACCAAACTCTTGTAAGATTTCTGTCTTTGGTTTTCTGGTCGCAATGATATTACTCAAGCTGCTTATGTACTTTGATAATGCTTTTATCTTCAGGGGATGATACTGACACTGCAGGTACGATGATCCCCTACTTCTTAAAAACATCAAAAGCACAATGCTATCAAACCTCCTACACACATGTGCCATTCATTCCCTCTGCGATCAAGTTCTTGTATAAACTCTCTTGCTCTTAGCTCTGCCCTTCTTACCTTCACCTCATATGGCAGATTCTGTTGCGCTGTGAAGATAGCTTTTTTGTCTTTTTCTTTTGCTCTTTCCAATCATCACTCATCTGCCTTTGTCTCCTTCTCACACCAGATACAACTTTTGTCACATTTTCTCCGTATTATAAATTTTGGAAACTTATCCGGACATAATCTCATCTCTTTAATTGGCTTACCCGTGATCTCACAGATATAACCTTCAAATTCCTTCTTGTTTACCATACTGCCACCGCCTCTATGTAAATGTTCTCTTAATACATCTGCCGAGGATTACGATG
>VOFH01003290.1_pt1 | contig 20072 bp, 36 predicted proteins | sample 5384091 | NCBI WGS metagenome assembly VOFH01 (sample SAMN12384727, study PRJNA508395) | human gut metagenome | isolation source: healthy gut G | host: Homo sapiens
TATCTCTGCATTAGTATCTTCTTACAGTTACAAGACCAATAAATACAAAAAAGCACAGACCAAGCTCTCTTTGAAACAGGACGCATGGAAGACTTTAAACACAAAAGTTTACAGCTTCTATACAAGCTTGGACAGTCTGCGTTTCTCTAAAAACTACAATTTGAAATCAACCAAAGTATCTGATTCCACAAAAAAGCGACGGTTACAGCCAGCAGCTCTGCACCAAACGGTACCCAGAAGCTCAACATCCTTAAGGTGGCACGGGCAGGATACTTGACCGGTGGTAAATTAGATGACAGCACTACAACCGGAACCACACTCGCTGAGTTGGGCTACACAGTGGAAACGGTACGATCACCTTGACAAAAGGTGATGGCACAAAGAAGACTATCGAAGTCAGCCAGGGCACTACGGTCAACAGCTTTATCAATTCTTTGAAAGAAGCCGGCGTGAATGCAAGCTATGATGATATCAACAAACGTATCTTCGTGAGCTCCAAAGATACCGGTAAGGACATGACTTTACATTGACCGGTGGCAATGTGGATGGGGCGAATGCGTTGACGAAACTGGGATTGAATGTAAAATCAGATGCAACAGACGCAACCTATAAAACCTACATGCAGTATTATGGTGATGGAACGCAGTCAGGTATCACAGCAAAAGTAAATGAAGCGATCAAAGCCTATCAGGATGCCCAGACCGCATATAAGACAGCTGATGCCAAGAACAGCAACATAAGCGCAGGCTATGGTTATGCATCTGCGTATGCGGCAATGAAAGATGCATTTGCAAAGAGCGGATTAAGTGAGGCAGAGCAGGATCAGATGGTGAAGCTGGTGCAGATGTCCGCAACGGATCGCGCACAGTCTGTCATGGACAGCAATGGCAATATTTATAAGACTGAAAAGACAAATGATGATGGAAGCGTCATTTATTCTTATACAGATGCAAGTGGGAATAAAAGCTACATCCAGAGTGAGACAACTGATTCTGCAACAAAATACTATACTGCTACAGCAAGTGAAGTAAAATACAACAAGATCACTGCATCAGATGGCAATGCGTACAGTGAAGATGAAAACGGACTTTATGTAGATAAAGACGGAAAAAAATGTTTTGTGGATGGCAGCAATTTAGTTGAGACGACCGGAACAAAAGTCAGCGGCGGCTGGGAAAAGACAGCTGATGGGAAAACGGTCGCTTTTTGAAGCCAGCAAAAAGAAGAGGTGACAAAGACCGTTTATACAAAGGGCTCTAACGAGTTGAGCAACGCAAAATCTGGAACGACCGCTTATACAGATCTGGCAAAAAGGCAATGAGGATGAAATGAAATTGTCAGACGAAGATATGAGTTCATATCTCTACATTGGCAACGAATGTCGGCACAGTGAATACTTATGAAAATACTGCTGATACCACTTTAGAGGATAGTAATGAGTATTCCAGAAAGAGCATTATCGATAAAGTACATAAGGCTTATACCGATAATGCGGCATGTGGCGTAACAGACCTTACCAATACATTTGCCGCTGCTATCGCTACCAACAAAACGACAATGAATACCAGCCAGAAGACCATGGATAATAATCAGGTGCTCGCTGATATTGCCGCAATGGAAGACGGTACAGAAAAGACGCTGCGCTTGCTTCATTTGTAAACAGTACAGTCAGCACACGACATTGCAAATAACACAAGTATTGAATACAATACAGATGCCAAGAAAATCGATGGCTGTGATGCAGAGATTACATTAAATGGTATCCAATATAGGAAGTACCAACAACTTTTCTGTCAATGGATTAAACATTACGGCACAGTTGTAACTGGTGATGGAGATGCGAATGCGATCAGTATCACAACATCTACTGACACGCAGGGAATCTATGATAAGATCAAGGACTTCCGTCACAGTACAACAGCCTGATCAATGAGATCACATCCCCTGTACAATGCAGATTCTGCAAAAGGTTATGAGCCGCTGACAGATGATGAAAAAGATGCAATGTCTGATACAGAAGTAGAAAAAAGGGGAGCAGAAGATCAAAGATTCTTTGCTGAGACGTGACGATAATCTGAAAGCCTTATGAGCGCCATGACTTCTGCAATGAGCGGTGCGGTTGAGGTAAACGGCAAGAAAATGTATTTGTCCAATTTTGGAATCAAAACATTAGGATATCTGAATGCACCGGCAAATCAGCAGAATGCTTATCATATTGATGGCGATGAAGATGATGCTAATTCTTCCGGTAATGCAGATAAGCTGATGACTGCAATCACCAATGATCCGGATACAGTGATCAATTTCATGCAGGGACTAGCAGAAAATCTATATGATTCTATCCATAAAAAATGCAGCCATCATCATTAAGCAGTATTTATACGGTTTATAATGATAAAGAGATGGCATCAGAGTATAGTGATTATACAAGTATTATTAAAAAGTGGGAAGAAAAATTACAGGACAAAGAAGATTATTATTATAAAAAGTTCTCTTCTATGGAGACGGCACTTTCTAAACTGAACAGCCAGACATCATCATTAAGTGGTTTATTTGGCGGTTGATATTTGGTATAATGGGAAATAGAAATACTTAGAATTATAAGCCAATAAAAAGCAGAGTGGATAGAATATATCTGCTCTGCTTAATACACAATAAAGACCAGGAGGGTATTATGTTAGCGAATCAGGGATATGCAGCGTATGCTAACAACAAAATCATGACAGCGTCACCGGCGGAGCTGACACTGATGCTGTATGAGGGTGCAATTAAGTTTGCGAATCTTGCAATAACAGCAATAGAAGAAAAGAACATTGAAAAAGCACATATTAACATTGTTAAAGTGGAACATATTATAGAGGAATTTCAAGCAACTTTAAATCACAAATATCCAGTTGCTAAAGACTTTGACGAGGTATATTCGTATCTGATGAATCGGCTTCGTGAAGCTAATATGAAAAAAAGACAAAGAGATTATGGAAGAAGTGTTAAAACATCTGCGTACCATGCGCGACACCTGGAAAGAAGTGATGCGTACCGGCAGAACACATTAATTGGAGAATGGTGCTATGGCAGACAACCAGTATATTACAATCATGCTACAAAGCCTTCACAAGAAAGAGAAGGTTTTAAACAGCATCATACAGATCAATAAGCGTCAGAAAGAAGAACTAGAAAATCCTTCTTTAGATCCGGACGACTTTGATAAGACGGTAGAAGAAAAGTCAGAACTCATAGAACAATTAGAACTGCTGGATAACGGCTTTGAGAAACTGTATGAAAAAGTACGTGAAGAACTGCAGACGAATAAGGAAATTTATAAGGATGAGATTCTTAAGATGCAAGGCTGTATACGCACGTTAACAGACAGAAGCATGGAAATTCAGGCACTAGGAAGCCAGAAATAAGCAGTTGATGGAGCAGAAGTTCGCAAGTGTGAAGAAGCAGGTAAAGAAATCCGTTCCAGCCAGAAAGTTGTGAACCAATACTACAAGAATATGATGAAGAAGGGCATTTTTCGAACAGATTAGAGCATACGGTTGCTAACTTGGATAATGTAAGAATACATCTTCTGCTGAGTCTCGTATCCGCGATACAGATATGGCTAAAGAGATGGTTAACTACAGCAAGAACAATATTCTTGCTCAGGCAGGACAGTCTATGGGTATATTTTGTATATGGAATTGCGGATGGGAAAAGTATTCGTCACTTATCAGAAAAATGTGATGATACAAATGTTATGGTTGTCTGGGAGCCAAATGTAGAAATACTAGCTGTAGCACTGCACAATTTCGATTTTGAAGATTTAATCGCAAATGATAATATTATATTATGTGTTCCGAAGCTGAAGATAATATTGATGATATTTTACAGAAAGTTGTAAGCTACTCAAATATGAAATTGATTGAGTTTTGCATCCTTCCAAATTATGATGTGATATATACAAAACAATGCGAGAAGTTTATGCAAAGCTGTATTAATAAAATGCAGGATGAGATTGTGCATAAGAGTACGAGATTGGGGTTCAGTCGTATGATACCACAACATATGCTATTTCACATGAAAACATGATTTCGCAGAGAAATATCATGCAGATTAGAGAGGCATTTTTTACATATCCGGTAAAAAGAGATACCGGCAATTATTGTATCTGCGGGTCCATCCTTAGATAAAAATGTAAAAGAACTTCAAAAGGCTCAGGGAAAAGCATTTATTATTGTAGTTGACGCTGCATTAAGAACCGTTTTAAAGGCGGGGGTAAAACCGGATCTTGTATGTACGATAGACCCGGAATCACCGGAACGTTTTTTGAAGGTATGGATTTGAAAGATATTATATGGATGTATGGAAAGTGGACAAGACCATGGATTTTCCAGCAATACGGTGGAAAAATTTTTATCAGGGGAATTATACAGAATGTGGAATACTATTTTGTCTGATGAGTTGGGTTATAAATTTCCAGCGGTGTTGACAGGTGGATCTGTTACCAGTGATGCATTTATGATAGCTGACTATATTGGATTTCGAAAATCATTCTGGTAGGACAGGATATGGCATTTACTAATGGTATTTCACATACAAGTGGTATAGAGGGGGCATTTGGAGATAATGACGAGTATATTGACAGTAGATATCAGGTCTATGTAGAAGGAATTGATGGACAAAATAAAAACAGACTTTCAGATGTGGCGTTATAAAAAGTGGTTTGAAAAAATTATTGAGAAAAATGAAGGCAGGTTTAGAGTCATTAATGCGACGGAAGGTGGGGCTCTCATAAAGGGGACAATTAACCAGAGATTGAGAGAAACCATCAGTTCTGAATGTAAAATAGAGTTTGATGGATATAAAATATTAAATCAGATTGAACCGGCATTTACATCGGAACAGCAGGAAAAACTAGAAAATAAATTATCAGAATTAAAACAGGGAAGCATCGGAACTGAAAAATATATTAAAACAGAATATAAAGAATCAAAATGAATTAATAGAGCATTTGGAACAAAACAATCAGAATGGAGCATGGATTGCAGACAAATTAAGAGCTGTAATGGAGCAAAATGCAAAAATAGAACAGTCACTAATCATGGAATTTCTTACTTATTATGCACAAAAGGAAGAATATGAAGTGGGTGATGATATATACGCAGATGAAAATATGAGTATTCCGGATATGATTAGAAAAAGCGTATATTTGCAAAATGGATATTTAAAGGGTGTAGAAATGTTACAGGAGGACATGGATGAATATGCATTAAAAGTTAGCATTGCTAACTTTTTTAATGTATTCAAAATAGCTTTAACACGATGCGAAAAAGTATGAAAATCCTGCATTTTTCCAAAAGCATTTTCAGCAATCTGAGTACGTTCGCAGTCGTGATGCAAATAATAACGAATTTTTAAAATAAAATCTTCTTTATCTTCATAATAAACAAAATCTTCGTTTGGGAAAAAATAATCCCAAAATCAGCTTGGTAATTTGTAAGCAAAAAATCCACCACTGCCCATGATATCCATGCAACGGAGTGGGATGCCGGACTGGATGCTTTTTAATGTGATATTTAGGTTAATAAGGCTGTTTCTAAAAACAAGTGGCATAATGGAGTACCAGTCAATAGGACCAACATATTGAGCATTAGGTATATCTTTAGGACGGTTATGTGTACAGTTTTAACTGGAATTGCTCTGAAGCGGATTTTAATAAAGAAATCCTTTCATTACTTGTAATTTTTCTGCAAAGAAAATAATTGGCATATACATATGCTGCACTTTCGGTGCCATCTGGTAATGGTGTATAGGGAAGCGCTTTTTGCATGTCATTTAAAATAGGCTGAGTAAGAAGTTCTTCGAGAAAAAAGAACCGTATACGTTGTTGTGCAGCCATAATCGCATTTAAGTAACCTCTTGTATAATCACTTATGGATGTAAGACGTTCAAAAAAAATTATGATCTTCGTTATATAGAGATCCGACAAAAGAAACTTCTGAAGATAGTTTAGAACATAGTTCGGGTGGGCAGATAAGTTTGGAAAGTCGTTGTACATTAGCTGCCAGAGGAAGATAAAATACAGTTTGAATACGTATTTTTTAAAAGTATAATAGGTTACTTTGTCAAACAAAAATACATAATTGCATGAGTTAATAAGACTGCAGGAGTACAGTGAAGTTAACGGACAGTCATAAACATAGGAAACATAAGGTATCCCATATTTTTTGACAGCAGTTTGACAAAATCGGAAAATAATTAAAGGAGAAAACAAAACTGTAGTGGTCAGATTCAACAAACTTAAAAAAATCAGATTCAAAGGATGCGTTTACACGATCCTGATAGGAGGGGTGAGAAAATAAGTCACATTGAATTTCATTTTCTTCAAAAGCATCAATCATGTCCTGCTTGGCAAATGCGGGTGTATCTAAAAAATAATTTTCATAGTTTATGGGTTATCCTTTCGTGTATCCATAGGCTAGTGTAAGCATTTCTATCAGCCTTTGGGGATAGGTATGTTTTTTCGTTATTGTATCGAATCCGTTTTGGGCTATTTCAGTACGTTCTTTATCATGTTCTAAATAATATTCGGCTTTTTTTAACAAATCTTCTTCATCGGTGTAATAAACAATATCATAGCCGGGAGTAAAATAATCGGTTAGTTCAGGCTGATAGTTTGTCAGTAAAAAACCGCCACATCCTAATATGTCAAATATTCGTAAAGGAAGACCATTCCGTATGGCTTTGGCAGTTATGTTTAAGTTGATTTTACTGTGATGAAAAACAAGTGGCATTTCAGTAAGGGTTTTAACAGTGCCACAGTTTTTGACAGACAGGCCGGTTGTATCACTTGCAGTATATAAATTAACTGGAAAGTGTGCGCCTAATAATTTCATGGTTGAAATCCGTTCTATGGCAGAAACAATGGGGTCAAGAAGAAACTGTGCATAGGAAGAACGGGCGTTTTCTGGTGTTACACCTTCGAAGTCACATTGATTTTTTTGCGATAGTACTCAGTTCGCTTACAATAGAATCAGATAAAGAGATTCTAAAAAATGATAGCCATAAACTTTGGATTGTGCCGTCATAATACTGTAAAAGATAACCCTGCAGATAATCGGATAGCTGACCTAATTTATGATAATCACATTTTTCAGTGTTCTGCGTACAGGGATCCGACAAAGGAAATATCGTTTGAAAATTTTGCTTTATCGTCTGCGCTGCCAGAGTGAATGACAGATGACCAGCGGGCAGGATTGCTTGCAAGGGAAGATGGAAAATACAATTCGGGTTGTAATGGATAAAGGTATTATATTGTGCGCTGTCAAAAAGAAAAATACGATTCCATTCATTATAAATTGCCGGAGAATATAACTCAGCCACAGGACTGTCAACTGTCCAGCAAAGATATCTTATTTTAAAAATATTACAAACCTCTGAAATAAAGGGATAAAAATTGATACTGAACACAAAATCATAGGTATGCAAAAAAGGGTATCGGACAAAAGTGATACGCCATCGGAAGGAGTAAAATTTTTATTATAAATTTCAATTGTAATTTCGTCCACAGTGTTACCTAATTGTTTAAAGGCATCAATGATATCTGGCTCACAAATGCTGCCGTAACGGTAAAAAAGTATGTTCATTCTCGGAAATCCCTTTGTATAATTGTTATTTACCGTTATTATATACTAATTTGCAGGCATCTTACAAGCCAATATAAAAGGGAATGAAGGTAAAGTTGAAAATAGAGGTTATGAGAATGCACTAAAAAGTTCGATATAAATATAGAATATATAGCAGCAGGATGCTGCAGAGTAAAGCAGGAGGCTTATTTATGTTAAACGGCAAGACAATCTTAGTCACCGGTGGAACCGGCTCTTTTGGCAATCAATTCATTACATATGTTCTAGAACATTATGAACCAAAAAAAATCATTGTATATTCCAGAGATGAATACAAACAATTTATAATGGCAAATAAATTTAAGCAATATAAAGACAAATTACGTTTTTTTATCGGTGATGTAAGAGATAAAGAAAGACTTTATCGTGCATTTGATGGAGTAGATTATGTAGTACACGCAGCAGCTTTAAAGCAGGTGCCGGCATGTGAGTACAACCCAATGGAAGCTGTTAAGACTAATATCAATGGTGCGATGAACATTGTTGACGCAGCACTTGATTGTGGGGTAAAAGAGTGGTTGCTTTATCCACAGATAAGGCTGTAAATCCGATTAATTTATATGGAGGTACAAAATTAGTTTCAGATAAGCTCTTTATTGCTGCTAATGCATATGCCGGGGCAAAGGATGTATGTTTTCAATTGTTCGATATGGTAATGTAGCCGGAAGCCGTGGTTCTGTTATTCCGTTCTTTAGAAATATTGTTGCAGATGGTGGAAAAGAACTGCCGATTACAGATTATAGAATGACACGTTTTTGGATTAGTTTAGATGAGGGTGTACAGTTAGTAATAAAAGCTCTGTCTGAGGCAAAAGGTGGCGAAACATTTATTTCTAAAATTCCGTCTTTTAAAATTACTGATTTAGCACAGGCAATTTTACCGGGATGTGAAATGCCGGAAGTAGGTATTCGTGAAGGCGAAAAGCTGCATGAAATTATGGTTACGAGAGAAGATTCGATGATGACATATGAATATGATAAACATTTTATTGTTTATCCACACTTTGACTGGTGGGATGATTCAAAAATTCAGCCGGGAGGAAGAAAAGTCGAATCAGGATTTGAATATAGTTCAGGTAAAAACACAGAGTGGTTGTCTATAGAGGACATTGCAAAAAGATTGGAAAATGTGAAAGAACATTAATAGATGCGAAAGATGGAGGATATTTAAATATGATACAATATTGTAAACGCTGCTGTCTGCCGAGTACAAAACCACATTTGTCATTTGATGAAGAAGGAATTTGTAATGCATGCAGAAATTATGAAAATCGAAAGAATGTAGATTGGGACGAACGAAAAAAAAAGAATTATTAGATATATTAGATAGGTATAGATCCAAAGATGGAAGTAATTGGGATTGCATTATACCAGTAAGCGGTGGCAAAGGATAGTACATATCAGGTTGTTACGATGCTAGAGTTGGGAATGAACCCATTATGTGTAACAGCTACAACCTGTGATTTGACAGAAATCGGAAGAAAAAATATAGAAAACATCAAAAGATGGGTGTTGATTATATTGAAGTGACAACAAATCGTGTTGTTCGTGCAAAACTGAATCGTATCGGACTGATCGAGGTAGGGGGATATTTCATGGCCGGAGCATGTAAGTATTTTTACAGTTCCGGTACGTATGGCGGTTAATTTTAATGTTCCATTGATTATCTGGGGGAAAATTCTCAAAACGAGTATGGTGGTCCAGCCGCAGCGGTTGAAAATAATGTTTTAGACCGCAGATGGTTAGAGGAATTTGGCGGAATGTTAGGATTGCGTGTAAATGATCTGGTTGGGCAGGAAGGAATTACCAAAAAAAGATCTGATTCCATTTACATATCCAACAGATGAGGAGTTGAAACGTGTCGGTGTAACAGGAATTTTCCTTGGATATTATATCCCATGGGAAGGACTGCACAATGTTCTTGTGGCAAAAGCACACGGATTTGAAAGCTGGGGAAAAGTAGTAGAAGGCGATTATGATGATTATGAGAATCTTGATAATTATCAGGCAGGAATTCATGAGTATTTTAAATACTTAAAATTTGGATTTGGTCGATGTACGGATCAGGCATCCATGCATATAAGAAGGGGACGAATATCAAGAGAAGAAGCCATGAGAGTAATAAAAGAACGTGACGGGGCGTTCAGATGGACATATCTTGATAAAAACTGGAAGACATTTTAGCACCATTAGATATTACTGTTGATGAGTTTATAAAAATTTGTGATGAGTTTACAAATAAAAAATTATTTGTAACTGATAAAAATGGTAAATTAGTGAAAGATAAAAAAGGTAATTTGACAAAGATTAATTATGATAATGTAGATGAGGGTAATTAATAATGGAGACAGCAATTATCGATTATGGAATGGGAAATCTTCTGTCAGTACAGCGAGCATTTGAGAAATGTGGGTCTGATGCCATTATTATCGATAATCCATTGAAACTCCGGGAGACCGAGCATATCGTGCTTCCCGGAGTTGGTGCATTTCGGATGCAATGGAGAATCTGAACAAGAATGGATGGATAGAAGAATTAAATCATGCAGTGAGAAAAAAAGAAATTCCGTTGTTAGGTATATGCCTTGGTATGCAGCTTCTGGCGGAAAAAGGTTATGAAGTACGGGAGTGCAATGGTTTAGGATATATAGAAGGAGAAATTGTTCGATTTATACCATCAGAAATGAAGGAGAGAATACCACATGTTGGATGGAATAATATTGAAAAAAATTTAGAGATACCATTATTAGATGGAATACCAGACAATACAAATTTCTATTTTGTACATAGCTACTATTTCAAAGCATTACGAGAAGAAAATATAGCGGCGGTAACACCTTATTGTGGAGAGTTTCCTTCTATAGTTGTGAAAGATAATATTGTGGGAACACAGTTTCATCCTGAAAAAAGTCAGAAAGCCGGTTTTAAAGTAATAAAAAAATTTTCTCAGGATGTAATGAAAGGATAAGAAATGTTAAAAGTAAGGGTTATCCCAACGTTATTATAAGTCAGTAGGACTTGTAAAAGGTGTAGGCTTTAATTCTGGCGCAGAGTGGATACAGTTTTACCAGCGATTAAGGTTTATAATATGAGGGAAGTAGACGAATTAATTCTTCTTGATATTGAGGCAACAAATGAAAATAGAGATCCGGATTATGATGAAATCAGAGATTTTTCGAGAGAATGTTTTGTGCCGTTCTGTGTTGGCGGTGGAATTCACAATATAGAGCAGATTAGGCAGCTATTACGTGCAGGTGCAGACAAGGTTGCAATTAATACAGCAGCGTATAGTAATATTTCGCTTATTACAGAAGGCGCGGATTTGTTTGGCTCACAATGTATAGTTGCAAGTATAGATTGCCGAAAAATAGGAACGGAATACCATTGTTTTTCGCATAACGGTACAGTTGATACTGGAGGATATCAGGTAGAGCAATGGGCAAAAAAGTGGTAGATGCTGGTGCGGGAGAAATTTTATTGACATCCATAGAACTTGATGGAACTATGGAAGGTTATGATATAGAATTAATAAAAAAGGTAACATCAAGTGTTTTTGTACCTGTTATTGCTTCTGGAGGAGCTGGAAATTATGAGCATATGAGAGAGGCTATAGTTGATGCGGGAGCATCTGCAGTTGCGGCAGCAAGCATTTATCATTTTACAGAGCAGACACCGAAAGAAGCAAAAAGAATATTTGCAGGAGCATGGGGTTGAGGTTCGGCTTATTTAGACTTTAAGGATTATAAATATGAAAAAAGTTATAGAAACACAGACCACCGGAATAGATGCAATTGAATTGTTAATGGATGAAACATTATGTGAAGGCAGGATAGTTATTCCTAAAATGATGGTAAAACAGGCAGGTGGAGTGAACCAGAAATTAAAAGCAGGAAAAAAATATGAGCTTATGATGCGTATTGCGGAAATGTTTCCCATTGAACTTATAGAAACGAACGAAAATGCAGTCGCAGATAACAGCATCATATTGGAGGATGATACACCAGAGAAAAAACAGGATTATGGATGGAAAACAGATTGTTATATTGCATCAAAATATGCTGAAGAACTGCAAAAAAGAAATTTATTTGATGTAGTTATTCAGACAATACTAGAAGATGGAAATGTAAGAAAGAACTATAATGAGACAGTATATTTTTTGGAATTAATGCTTAAAAGAGTGAAGAATATTATCGAATTGATGATATGACAAAACCGATTCTAATTTATAAAGGGATGATATTTGCCATAATGTGTTGACTGTGTTTGCAGAAGAATTTGGAAATGCATTAGAACAGATGGGAAAAAATGTAATTTATTTTGACATGGCAAAGAACCGATTGGAAACGTAACACGTTATATGAACCAGCATTTTTTTGTGCAATTATTGGCGTACAGTCCTACATGTTTTCTATTAAACTGAGTGATGAAAAACATTATATACATGAATATATTTATGGCCCCCAAATTTAATTTTATTTTTTGACCACCCGATCTGGTTAAAAATCATTTAAATCATCATTTACAGTATTTTACAGTATTGACACTTGATGATAATTATGTTGACTTCGTAAAAAAACATTTTAAAATGAATGCTATTTTGTTTCCCCCTGCAGGGATAGAGAAGGCAGGAGAGGAACAGAAAAAAATATGGACTGACATTTATTGGTACATATAATGATTACAGAAGCCAGCTTCCTGTTATTCATCAAATGAATCGTTCGATGCGTTTTTTCGCAAATCATTTGCTAAGTATTATGAGAAAAAATACTTGGTTAACGGCAGAAGATGCGTTTGATAGGACCGTTAAGGAACGAAGATTAATATTGAGTGAGAACGAATACTTAGATTTATTTTATGAGATGCGTCGGGTATTTTATTGTGTTATTCATTATTATCGTGAGCATGTATTAAAAACCATTGTAGATAATAATATAAAGGTGGATGTGTTTGGAGATAGTTGGAAAGACTCTCTTTTTACGGTCATCCTAATGTGATATGGCATCAAGATGTTACTGTGGAAGAAAGTATAACAATTTGGAAACAATCGAAGCTCTCGTTAAATATTATGTCATGGCATAAGGCTGGATTTACGGAAAGGATGGCAAATATCATGTTGGCAGAAGCCGTTTTGGTTACGGATGATACAGCATACCTCAACGGTCGCTATAATGAGAATGACATGCTGGTTTTTCAGCTAAACCAATTAGAAAAACTGCCTTCTAAAATTCAGAAGTTGTTGTCAGATGATAAAAGAGAAGTGAAATTGCAGAAAATGGACGAAAAAAAAACGAGGGAAGCGCATACAGCAAAAAAACGAGCCCCAGAGTTTTGTAGATTTTTTTTATCGGAAATAGAATAAAAAATTTATTAAGAGACAGAAGAATTATGCCGATATTAATAATAGTATTTACAGAAAGGAAAAGCTACAGGAGTGGCAGTGTATATCATGGAAGATAACAGAAAAGAACAAATTGAAGCATTACAGGTATTAACTGAATTTAACGGACGTTTAGTAAAAAATATGAGTATCCTTGTTAAAGAATTATCAGGGGAACGCCTTGATGACACGGATAATTTTGAAAAGGCAATTATTGATGCAATTAACTGGGAAATTGAAGTGCTGAATGGAACGATGGAACTGTTAAATGAAGGAAAAGAAAGAATTAATAAAGAATCTTTTAATAAAGCGGTAGTAGCATTAGGAGAAGCGGTTGCTTCAAAAGATGATGCGAAAATGGCAGAGCAGTTTAAAAATATAATTCCTGTGTTTGAAGATTTAGGAAAAGCAGCAGAAGAAGTAATTAAATAAAATGGAAAGGAAAAACCAGCTTTTTAGTTATGTTAAGAAGCTGGTTTTAATATAGGTTAATGAATGAAAAATTTGACAGTTCAAAATATAATTTAAGCTTGCGTAGAGGCAAAGTTGGAGGATGCCGAATTTTTATTTATACTTAGAAACGATAAAACAGTTCAGGGAAAATTCTTTTCAGACCAATGTAATTGCGTATGAACAGCATTTAAACTGGTATAAAAACAAAATGCAGGATGAAAAAAACACAAATTTACATTTTACAGATAAATAAACAAAATATAGGACAGGTCCGGGTAGATGAGGAAAACTCGGTTTGGAAATTTCCTATGCAATTTGCCAGGAATATCGGGGGGAAAGGGTATGCAAAATGGATGTTAGGTACTTTGGAGAAGGAGTTGAGGAAAGTGAAAAACAACATTGGAAAATGTTTGGTAGGAGATGTGAAAAAAGATAATATCAGTTCGCAAAAAGTGTTTCTTTCACTTGGGTATATTGAGTCAAAGATGACCTATGGATTTCAATATAGAAAAAAGAATATAGCATACAAATAAAATAAATATATTATTTCATCCGTATGCTATATTGAAATTAATTCCAAAGATTACAAATTGAATATTTTGAGGTAAGGCGCTTTGACATAAAGTCTTTTGGGGTGTCGGAACAATTGGAAGTGAAATATTCAATTGCATCCAGAATATCAGCACAGGAGTTTCCTACATTGGAAAAACACGCGAGCCTTTTTCACGAACATAAGAAAAGATTCAGGAAATGAAATTAGTTGTTCCATATCTTTTCTAAGGTTTGCTTTTTGTAGATTTAATGACATAATCCATTGGAACAACGGCATAGCGGCTTGGTGTGGTGTCAGGAATGAGCCAATCGGTTACAGCAATACTTGTTTTTCCAAACATTAAGGCTTCTGCCATGACACTGGATTCATCGGAAACAACATAATCACACATTGCAAGTGCAGTCATAATGCTTTCTTCGGGTTCAATATAATATACGTTATCATACTTTCCCTCATGTAAGGCACGCATATTCTTTATATTTTCAATAATATTAGAATATTTTTCAGACCAATGGGCTTGTTTAATGAGTAAGTTTACATTTAAAGAGGAAAGAGCTTTAATAAAATCATCCTCTTTTCCATCATTTTCCCACGATGGTGCATATAAAATAGAAACATCATATTTTAAATGAAACTTATTACGTAATTCTTCAACATGTTGTAAAAGTTCTGGAGAAGAAACCAGGTCGCTTTTCGGATATCCGAGTTCATAAGTACCACACCGTGGATTAGCATAGTATTGGCAGGAACATTGCCTCCACAAATCAGCCCAGAAGTCACCGGGAACAATACCGATATCAAATTTATTCCAACGTTCTAATTCCCATAGATTAGGCCAACGATTATGTCCTTGTGCTAAATCGTGGAGAAGAATTACAGAAAATTTTGAGTTTTCAGGGTGACATACATGCTGGCAATAGATGCCAATTTCTGCTGTGGCAAGGGTGTTATCCGTAAAAGTAATTTTGTAACCGCGTGCTGCAGCTTCATCAGCAATTGGTTTTAAATTATAATATTCGCCCATGTCAGTGTAAAAAAAGTAATATCTTTTTTGCAGGAAATAAAATTCTCTGTTTTGGTAAAATCACATGCTGTTACAGGAGAAATATCAAAAAAGTTTTGACTTTCATAGTCTGATAAAAGTTTTTGATAATCAGTGTTTAATTCTTCATCAATTAAAGCATTTGTCAGAATGGATGATGCCAAAAGGAAGATAAGTATATACAATATTTGCAGAATAAAGTAATTGGTATAAAAAGTGCAGTACACTGCATGGAATGAGGAATGCATATATTAAATAAACGTAGTTTCTTTGCATAATCAGCTGATATTAGTAATGTAGATAAATCGCCATATAAGTTTACAGTGTTTGCAAGACTATAAGTTAACAGCTGTTTTCCTTCAAAAATATGGTTGTCAAGCATGTCCTGATAGATAAAGTCAGGGTGGGCGATAATTACGTCATTTTCGTCAATGAAATTGCGTGTGCAGATAACTTCATTAGCAGTTGGAGCTTCTATAAGGAAAGAAATAAGCAGTGAAATACGATTTTTCTCATACTTATGCTTACAGTCAAAAAAACAAATGTATTCGCTTTCTATAGATGTAATACATTGGCAAAATTCTTCTAGCAGATTATCGGCGGAGAGGCAGATAATATCAAGATTTTTGTAATTCTGGAAAGTTTTTACATTTTCAAGACAGGTTTGCGTATCTTCAGAAGATTGTTTGATGTATATAAGTGTTACACTTGGTCCAGTTGACATGATGAGAGAATTCATGCATGTCATATAAAAAGTCATCACGCCCGAAGGTAGATTTATATATTTTAAGACATTCATGCGTGGTGTTATAATCTTTTGCGGAGAGACATTGCTCTATTAACTGTATCATTTGAGCTTTTGGGGATAAATTATTCATAATAATATACCAATAAAGAAATTGGTTTGTACCTCCTGGCAAATATATATTTGTTTTTGTATTTAGTATAAAGAAAAATGAGAGATAATTCAATATAAGAGCTAGCAACTTATATATAAATTTGATAAAATTATTTGAGAAAATATTTATAATACGAGGTTATAAAGTAAACTATGAGGATCTTTTTTTTCAATGGCATTCCTTTATGAATAAGGGAATAGAAAGAGCTCTAAGAAAGCTTAATATAGAATATAAAACTTTTTTCTGGCAATTTGAGAATTGGGAAGAAGACCAAAATTTTTGCAGAAATTGCGGAAGGAAATAGAAAAAGAAAATTATACAATGGTTCTTTCTGTGAATTATGCACCTCTTGTCTCAAAAATTTGTGAGGAAAAGGGAATACCTTATATTGCATGGGTATATGATGCACCATTACATATTAGAGAGTTGTCATCCTTGAAAAATAAATGTAACTATATTTTCTTTTTTTGACAGAGGACAGGCAGAACAGTATAAAAAATAGGGATAAATGCATTGCATATGCCATTAGCAGTAGATACAGATATATTTGGAGAAGCAATTATAAAAAATAATAGCCGATATCAAACGGACGTATCGCTGGTTGGAAAACTTTATCAGACAGAGTATGCAGGATATACAGGATGCTTATGTGAATACACAAAAGGATATTTAGAGGGAATTATTAATTCACAGTCAAAGATTTATGGGGGATATTTAATACCGGAATTAATTACACAAGAATTATTAAATCAAATTAATGAGGATTATAAACAAAAGAAAATTGATTTTCAAATGGGGTGTAGGGAATTAGAATTTATGCTTGCATGTGAAACAACAGGAAGAGAAAGATATACAGCATTGGCTTTGCTCTCAAATCATTTTAAAGTTGATTTATATTCGACGGATAAAGAAAATAGTCTTCCCAATATCAATTTCAGAGGGTATGCAGATTATTACACACAAATGCCACAGATTTTTTATGGAAGTAAAATTAATTTAAATATTTCATTGAAAACAATTCGGACAGGAATACCGCTTAGGGTAATTGATATTTTGGGATGTAATGGATTTGTAATAACAAATTATCAGGAGGAAATTGCCGAGTATTTTAAAGTAGGTGAGGAGTGTGTTGTGTATGATAATTTAGAAGATTTATATGAAAAAACCAAATATTATTTAGAACATGATATGGCGCGTCAAAAAATAGCAAATGCAGGATACCAGTGTGTAAAAAGAGACTTTACTTTTGAGAATAGATTACAGTGTATGTTCCAAGAGATAAAATAATGAAAGAGGGATAAGAAAAATGTATGATGAATTAATAAAAAAGATGCAACCAAAACCAAAATTTAATTTAAAATGGTATAAAGATGCAGATTTATATTCAGATGGAGATGTAGAGGATAAGATAATACAATTGATAGCAGAAAATGAACAGAGCATTATACAGATGCTATTTATGATAATTTTAGTTGGGCTACATATTATCATTTAATACATTTACGAAAAAATATTTTAAACTGGTATGATTTTAAAAAGGATAGTGATGTTTTGGAAATTGGATGCGGTATGGGAGCTGTAACAAGTGTGTTGTGCGACAATTGCAAAACGGTCACAGCGGTAGAATTGTCAAAAGAAGGGCAACAGCAACATTGTTACGTTGCAGGGAAAAGGAAAATTTAGAAATTATTGTAGGAAATTTAAATGATATCCAATTTGATAAAAAATTTGATTATATTACATTAATAGGTGTATTTGAGTATCAGGGATGTTATACAGAATCCGATAATCCATATAAAGATTTTTTTGGTCAGGATAAAGCAGCTGCTAAAGCCAGATGGGAAATTATTTATTGCTATTGAAAATCAGTATGGATTAAAATATTGGTGTGGAGCACTGGAAGATCATACAGGTATTCCGTTTGATGGAATGAATCAGTATAAGTTTACAAAACGTGGGGTAAGAACTTTTTCAAAAGAGACATTGAATAGGATAATAAAAGAAAGTGGATTTAAAAAGACATATTTTTATTATCCACTTCCTGATTACAAGCTTCCAACCGTAGTGTATTCAGAAGATTATTTGCCTCAAAATGGAAATATGCAAAACTTACAGTGTTACTATGTGCCAGATAAGTCTACTTTGGTTGCAGATGAAATGAATATGTACAAAGATATCATTGATAATGGAGTGTTTGAATTTTTGCTAATTCATTTTTAGTAGAGTGTTCAGATAGTGAGGATATCGGAAAAATAACGTTTGCAACAATGGGAAGTGAGCGGAAGGAAAAGTATCGTATTGCTACCGGATTTGTTGAAAATAAGGTTGTTGAAAAAATTGCATTGACAAATTTATGTAGAGAAACACATTTAAAGCAGATAACAAAAACGAACAGGTATTAAAAAATACGGAAGAAATGTTTTGGAAAGTAATTGGCATAGAAGTGGGAAGATAGTTTCAAGTTTTGAAAAAAAACCATTGTTGGAGGATAAAGTCTTAGAAGCGTGGGATAAAAAGGATATTGAGCAGGTGTTTAACGTCTTTGATATTTTATATAAGGAAATATTGAATTCATCAGAACATGTCGGATGGAAAAATAATATTTTATATACCCTAGGGGCAGGTATCGTTGAAGATGAGCTTGCATATGGACCAATTCTTCGTATTGCATATTTAGATATGATATTAAGAAATGCGTTTGTTGAGGATGGCAAAGTGTGTTGGTTTGATCAGGAATGGATTTTGGAAGATGTGCCAGCTAAATTTGTTTTATGCAGAGCAATAGCACAGCTTTATTATGCATATCCTGAATTTGAAAAATTCTGTTCGATGCAGATTTTATTGGATAAATATGAAATAAAAAGTGCTTATGAAGCGTTTCAGATTTTAGAGCATATGTTTACAGAATTAATATTTGATGAAAAACAGTTAGTAGTTTTGAAGAATTTCTGTGGGCCAATGGGATTGCTGACCCTGTAATTGATATGTTAAAAAGTGCTTGCAGAAAAGACGCCTGTCCGGAGGCCCTGCACAACCGGATGAAGCAACTGCTCCTGCAATATGTGGTTGTCGGAGGTATGCCCGGATGCCGTGCAGACCTTTGTAGATACGAAGCAGATGGATGAGGTGCTGCAAATCCAGCGCGATATTGTCCGCTCCTATGAGGACGATATGGTGAAGTATGCCGAGAAGAAGGACAAATCACGAATCAAGGAGTGTTTTCAGTCTATCCCGAAGCAGCTCAGTAAAGAAAACAAGAAATTTCAATACTCTGTTGTCAAAAAAAAAGGTTCAACCGCATCAAAATATGCCGGGAGCCTTCAATGGATCGAGGATGCCGGGATCATTGTCCGCTGCTATAATCTGAGCATTACGGAACTGCCTTTGGATGGGAACGCCGAGGAAGATATATTCAAAGGTGTATATGCGGGACTGCGGCCTTTTTGTCAGTATGCTGGAGGATGGCACACAGTACGACATCCTGCAAAGGAAATCTTTACGGCTATAAAGGCGCGATTTTTGAAAATCTGATTGCGGATGTTTTCGGTAAGATGGGACGAAAACTCTACTATTTCCCACAAAGACAGCGGTTTTGGAAGTGGACTTTGTGATCCGTTATAAAGGACAATGCACATTGGTGGAGGTCAAAGCGTCCACAGGGAATACGAAAAGCACCAGAACGATCCTGCGCCATCCTGAAAAGTACCATGTCAGCCAAGCAATCAAGCTGGGAGACTACAATGTAGGACGCACCGAACAGCTTCTCACACTCCCCCTTTATATGGCATTCCTGCTGAAAGAACTGTGATCGGATAGTTCAAACCTAAATATGGCCAATGCGAAAGGCAGTCCGTTGAGGGGCTGCCTTTTTTGTCCTGCGGCATCAAAAAATCAAACAACCGGCCGCCCGGTTCGAGAAAGGAGTTTGGATGAACACAGTAACAACGAGTTATAAGCACAACGGGGTGCCGGTGTCTATCCCCAGAGGGTCCTATGGCGTGACCCGCCTGACGGCCCGGCTGTATGAGTACCCCAAAGGGCATCCCTGCCGGGGGGTGCCCTTTGCTACGGACTTCCGTTCCG
>VOFH01003541.1_pt1 | contig 20065 bp, 29 predicted proteins | sample 5384091 | NCBI WGS metagenome assembly VOFH01 (sample SAMN12384727, study PRJNA508395) | human gut metagenome | isolation source: healthy gut G | host: Homo sapiens
CCCGTAATGAAACTCATGTAGTGGAGCAATCAGATTTCTCTGTTTATGAGGAAATTCATGAAGCAATTATTTTCGAGGAAGACTGGAAGAGATAGAGAGATACAATGTATTTCATACATCATTGATTGTTAGACATTCAGAGGATAAAAAATTATATCTATATGACATTTTGGATATAAAAAAGAAACAAGCAACCCGATTGAGCCATAAGGCTGTACACGACAAAAACTCATTTCTTTATAGAGCAATGGTACTATATGATATGATATTTGTCAATCCGATTATTCGACAAACTGTTCGTCAATTATTTCATGATCGATTTATCGTATTGGATTATGGTGTGAACCTAATCTGCGTGGAAGATGGAATTGACAGTTCAAAAGAAGCCGAAAATTCGGCTATATATTATGAGGAATTTAAAATATGAATCAATACATTGATTTATCTATAAAAAAAATTGAAATTAAAAACCCAAAGAGAGACTTAAAACCGATTGTGAATTTACAGAATAAAGTAATTCTTACATTATCTCACGAAGAGTACTACTATCCCACAGACGAAAAGACAATAGAAGAGAGTCTTAAAGGCGATTATATTTTATTGGGAGTTTATAACAGAGATAAGCTTATTGCAGCAAGTTTTGCGTGTGAGGATGGTTTATTCTTTTCAAGACCTATTACTGATTGGATGGAGATTCCTGAAAATAAAATCATGTGTCAGGAATTTGTTGTGGTTGATATGAGTACAGAGGCAATGGAATACAGAAGAGATTTATGGATGCTACTGTAAGAGGCAAATAGAATGGGCTATGATAATTCAAATTTTAAAACAGTACTTCCGGTACTTTTTTTCATGCTTTTTTAGGGATGATTTGCAGAAAATCCAATTATATCAGTGCAGACTGCGTGGATGGGATAAAAAAGATTGTTGTAAACATAAAGCTTCCGATTGCAGTCTTTCATGGACTTGCAACATCTGTCCTGGGGAAAGAAACGATATTTAATATTGGCATGATGTTTGTGATTCTTTGTGTCACGTTTATTCTGGGTTTTGTCCTGAAACATTTTATTAGGAAACCCTATGATAAATACCTGCCTTTTATAGCTTGTGGGTATGAGGGCGGAATGATTGGATACTCGCTTTATACAGGTCTTGTCGGAGTGGAAAATTTGTCTGTGATTGCAGTGATTGATATCGCAGCATTACTTTTTACGTTCAGCATCATGAGTAATGTACTGGTTTTGATAGAAGACGGCAAAAAAAGTAAGTGTGATTGAAATTGTTCAGAATGCGTTTAAGACACCTGCTTTTCTTGCGGTAATATTGGGAATACTTGCAAGTGTCAGTGGGCTGATGAATGGTTTCATGTTAAGTCCGGCAGGTGTGATCTGGACTACCATGAAAGACATGATAACGGCAGCGATGTCACCAATGATTTTACTGGTAGTAGGTTATGAAGTTCAGTTGAATAGAGAATTGTTGGGAACATGCCTGAAAACTGTAATAATAAGAGCTGTTATGCAGCTGATATTTGCAATTGCAGCTATTTCGTTGATACATATTCTTGGAAGATCAGATCGATTGTTAGAGATAGCAATCATTGTATATATGTCTATTCTGGTTCGATGGGGAATACAGGCATTTATTAAGGATGAAGACAGGGAAAGTATATAGCAAATTGTAATTCCATATACCTGGCAGTGACAATTGTTGTTTATGCTATACTTGCTGCTGTGTTGTAGTTTATATTAATTTGACAAGTCTATCCATTCATGTATATAATACAGAAGATGTAAATATCAGAAGAAAACAAATATCCTAAGAAAGGAGAGCAGACTATGCGCTGGAAAACAACGAATCTTCACCTGCAAAAAGGCAACAAATTAGCTGTTTACGGGGATAGTGCGCTCTTTTTCAGGTAAACAGTTTCTAAAATTAAGAATGTAAATACGAAAAGACACTATCTCCTGTTCAAAAATATTGGAAAGATATTATTTTGAAAAGGAGATTTTTTATGCGTAATTTTAATATAAAAAGACAGATCAATAACTTGTATACACTTACTACGGTAAGCTATTTTCGGATTGCGGGAGCATCGTGGGTGGCGCTTCTTGCACTCAGAGGATTTTCACTGTTACAGATTGGAATACTGGAGAGTATTTTCCATATCGCAAGCAGTTGTTTTGAGATCCCGTCAGGTGTTGTGGCAGATGTTTTTGGAAGGAAAAGGACGCTGGCTCTTTCGAAGCTGGTCAGTGTGCTGTCTTGTCTGGCTATGATTTTATCTGACAATTTTGGAACGGTGGCATTTGCGATTGCATTCAGTGCGCTCAGTTACAATCTGGAATCGGGAACCATAGAAGCTTTGGCGTATGACAGTTTAAAGTCGGTAAGGCAGGAGAAAAAATATAACCGATATGCTTCCACGGAAATGATGTTATATCGGATCACAAGTTCTACAGCAACACTTTGTGCAGGGGTTGCATTGTGGCTTGGATATAAAAAAAGCATATGCGATTGATATTTTCTTTGGGATGATCGCACTTGGAATCGTATGCAGTTTAAGAGAAATATCGGGATTTACAGTGCTGATGGTGAACCGACCAATCCACAGACAGATGATCATAAACAAAAGCAGATGAGTGAAGAAAAAGCAGGAACGGATGAATGAAGAGGAAACTGATCAGAAAAACATTCAGAACATCCGCATTTCAGAGATTTCAAAACGTTGTCACAGAGAGCTGGCATTTCATGAAAAACAATCGAAAAGCCAGAAGTGTTATGATCGTAAATGCATTGATCGGTGCAGTGTCAACACTTGTCCTGTTTTTCCTGCAGGCAAAAGCTGCCACTGGCGGGATTGAACGAGGCACTGCTTGGCCCGGCTCTTTTGTCATGGGACTTGGAGCTGCACTCGGCGCCAAAGTGGTGGGATATTTTCCAAATTGGAAATACAAAAGTATGTTATTTTAAGTGGAATCGGTGTGTTGTCTGCATTTGGAATGACGTTTTCGGGCAATCCATATCTGATGATTCTTGGTGGCTTTGTTGGTTCTTTTGCAGATGATTTTCTGGAAGTGCGCACAGACATCCTGTTAAATGATATGATTCCATCGGAGCAGAGAGCTACGCTTATTTCGGTAAATTCTTTTTACATTTTCGTTGGTGATGATCGTGATGTCCACGTTGATGGGAAGTATTATGTAGTATATTTTACGGGGCTTGCGCGCTTGCGGATTTTCTGTGGGGTGGAAGCCCTGTTTTTTTCTAAATATACGGAAAGCCTGAGAGGAACTAAAGCGAATACGAATGCTGCTCAAGGATTAGGGGAGATGCTTGAGATTGCCTTTAATGGGGAAGTAACACCTAATAAAAATTAAAACATGAAATAGATGGAGCGAATGGATGGTATCATTACGAATCAAGATTTGGGCTATCAGTTTATTCGGAAAATGGAGAAGTAGAAAGATATAATGTTTTTCATGTATATATGATTGTTCGGCATAACAAAAATGGCAGGAAATATTTATATGATATTATAAATATAAAAAAGAAACGAGCACCCCGCTTAGCTATTAACAAGTAATACATACGGTAAAAACCCATTTCTTGAGAAAATCATAAAGGATTTTATATAAAAATCAAGGAAAATTTATATAAAATCAATATATTCAATTATGATGAAGGAATATATGACAGAAGAGGAATACAGTAAATGATTGCAAAGCTGATCGGGTAAGTAGATAATTGACAATATGGTATATATACCATACAATAATTACAAAGAGGATTGTATGACAAAATTTAAACTGATAGCATATGAAAAGAAAAATGGCGAGGTTCCAGTAGAAGAATTTCTGGATTCTGTTAATCCTAAGATGCGAGCTAAGATATTTGGATTATTGGGAATTCTTCACGGAGAAAAGGGGAATATGATTAGAGAACCTTATAGTAAGCATATTTGTGACGGAATTTTTGAATTGCGTTGTAAATTTGGAAGTGATATCACGAGAGTTTTATATTTTTTATTATGAGGGAAAAATTATATTGACCACTGGGTTTGTAAAGAAGACACAGAAGACTCCAAAGGAAGAGATACAGATTGCAAAAGATAGAAGAAAAGATTTTATAGAAAGGGTAATGAAGGATGAGAACATTTGATGATATGCTTGCTAAGCAGTTACAGAATGAAGATTTTAGAAAAGAATATGAAGCTATTCAGCCAGAAATGGATGTTATAAGAGCTATTGTAGAAAGCAAGAACTTCTCAAAATCTTACACAGAAGGAACTTGCTGAGCGTACGAGGAATTAATCAGGCTGATATTAGTAAGCTTGAAAATGGAACCAGAAATCCTTCTGTAAATTTACTGAAAAGATTAGCAGATGGAATGGGAATGATGCTTAAGATTGAGTTTGTACCTAAACAGAAAGCTTGATGTGCCAGGGCTTGTGGAAGAAGTAAAACAGCAATTTGTCCCAATCGATGGCAGGAGAGTTTTTTTAAAACTCCCTTTTTCGGAATTGTGTACCCACTGAAAACGAGCCTATAAACATGCATTCACAATGCATAAAAACACGTTCTGGCTATTTCCCACACATTGAAATATACACTTAGATAACGTATAATACGAAATATATTTTTGGGGAGGATTATGACCATGAAAAAGAAATTATGCAGTATGGTTTGTCTTTGCTACTTTGTTTCAATTATGTTATGTGCATGTGGAAGAAAAGAACAGGGGAATCCTATTAGATTGCCAGCCAGAGAGGATATTGTATCGATTGGTGTCTCTGACGGTGACAAATATGCTATATCACCTAACACAGAAGGTGAAGCTACGGAGTTTATTGATGAATTTTTATCTATGCTAATGGATATGGAAACAACCAGTCAGCAATCAATCAATGATGCACCGGTCAACAAAGATTCTATTACGATCAATATAAATTGTGATGGGGCGGCAGGAACTACTCTTTTTTACTATGTAGATAAAGGAATCGAATATGTAGAACAGCCATATCAAGGAATTTATAAACCAACGCCTGCTTTAGGTAATTGTATAACTGAAATGCTTGCTTCGGAGATAATAGACCGCTAATGGTAACATTTCAGGCATCGGTAATTGAAACGAATCATGATTCAATAATAGTAAAACCGGTAGATGGTTCTTTGGAACTTGATTCAGCAGATAAGTTTTATATATCAAACGAAGAGAACCTTGAATTACAAATTGGAGATTTCGTAGAAATTAGCTATAACGGAGAAATAATGGAATCATATCCTGCACAATTAGGAGAGGTTTATAAAATTACCGTGATAGAACAGACAGAAGCAAATGCCATGTGGGATAGAATACCGATGGTAAGAATAGATGGTAAATTATACTACGATACAGGGAGAGAAAGCATCATGGATGCACGTTGTGGCACTATGGATGGAGAAATAACATCAACTGTCGATGGAACTGAAATACCAACAGAAGATAATCAGTCTAATTTTGGAAGTGGATTTGGTTATCAGTATGGGGCAGACGATACAATAGAAATTTATATGAATGAAAAGTGGTTCGTCTTTGAATACAGAGAAGAATCTGAATGAGAGAATAAACGATAGATAAGTTAAATTAAATTCAAAAGGCTGTCTCAATAAAGGGATAGCCTTTTTCAATTCTCAGCCTAAATTTTCTCAATATTCAGTAGGCAAAATCCAAGATACAGTTGCTCAAATTGCTCGAAAAATTAAAAAATGTATGAATATACACTAAAATTTGGGAAATGAACAGCGGGGAACACTTTTCCGAAAAGGGAGTTTAAAAAAGAGATGGCAGAAGAATTTGTTGACAGAGCAACAATATTTTGCCTGAAAGAAACAAAAATCTTTTAGACGGTAAATCGGGACTGGATAGTTCAAAGTGGAGCTGAGAGAAAAAAATAAACGCATAACACAGTAGTTACACTCTTGACAGAAGAAAAGAGGAGTGCTACCATATCCATATTCTTGACAATAGAATGTTCGTAAAGCGTGCATTTGCTTGAAAAGAGAAATACGAGTGAAAGAGAGGTAGAGAATATGATGATTGTAAATAGCAGAGAGAATGTGAAAACAGAATATGATATTTTTACCTCGGTTTGCAAGTATTAGTTTATCATTCATAGATGTCTATCTGACCGTGGCTTATTTTGCTACGGTTATTTCTTTTTATCTGCAAGTCTTGTAAAATATCATATTCCCCAAAAGACTAAAAACTTATTGTTTATATGAAGGAGAAACGAAATGAGCAAGACAAGTCAGAGCAAAAAATATGCAGATCCTACAACAGAAAATAGAAAAATAGAGAGCGGGAAAGCAGAAAACAACAGAACAGAAAAAGAATAAAACAGGAAAAAAAGAATATTTTGGAACAGTTTGTGAAATCCAAAGGAACAGTTACAACATTTTAGTTGAAAACAAAACGATTCATGCAAAATTAAAAGGAAACTTTTCAGGGAAAATGAGGAATTTCCGGTAGTTGGTGATAACGTGGCATTTTTACCAAACGAAAACGGTGATTCGCTGATCACATCGGTATGTGAACGGAAAAGCGTTCTGAAGCGGCCGTATGCAGCAGACCATTCCATGGACAATGGGAAGGAGCAGGTTATGGTTGCCAATGTGGATTATGTATTTATTGTATCGTCATTGAATGACAACTATAACTTTAACCGTATCGCACGCTACGTCTCTATGACGCTTCAGGAAATGCAATTCCTGTAGTCATTCTTACGAAAGCAGATCTGTGCAGTAATCCGGGAAGGTATGCAAGCGAAATTGAGAATCTGTCAGAACAAGTGAAAGTTCATTGTGTGAGTGCCCTGTACGGAATTGGAATGGATGAGTTAAATAAATATTTGCAGCCCGGAAAAACAATTGCTATACTCGGATCATCAGGTGTTGGAAAGTCAACCTTAGTGAATGCACTGGTACGAGGAAGATGTGATGAAGACTTCAGAAATCCGGGAGAGCGACGCAAAGGGCGACATACTACAACACACAGACAGATGATCGTGCTTTTAAATGGTGCAAGAATCATTGATACACCTGTATGAGAGAACTTGGAATGTGCGACATGGATCAGGGAATTGATGATACTTTTTCTGATATCGCAGAGCTTGAAGCCTGCTGTAAATTCAGTGACTGCAGACATGAGACAGAACCGGGATGTGCGATCAGGGCTGCGATTGCGGATGGAACATTAGCCGCACAGGATAGATATGAACTGTATCGGTCTTTGCATGAAGAAAGCAGACATGCAGCAAAGATGAAGGACATATCCAAATGGAGAAAACAGCTGAAAAAACGGAGATAAGAAAATGAATAAAGTATTTATTGTGGAGGATGATGCTGTCATTGCAGGGCAGTGGCGGCACATCTTACAACATGGCAGATGCAGGTACAGTGTGCCGGCAATTTTGAAAAAATAACAGAAGAAGTGGAAGATTTTCAACCGGACATTATTATCATGGATATCAAACTTCCGTATTATAATGGATTTTACTGGTGTGCGGAAATCCGTAAAACGTCCAAAGTACCGATCGTTTTCTTATCCTCTGCGGACGATAACATGAATATTGTGATGGCAATGAACATGGGCGGCGACGATTTTATCGCAAAACCATTTGACTTACAGGTGCTGACCGCAAAATTACAGGCTGTACTTCGAAGAAGCTATGGAAGCAAACTCACAAGCCACTCGATCGAATGTGGAGAAGTTGTACTGAATCTGAATGATACTTCTGTCGCAGTCCGTGGAGAGAAGATCGACCTCACAAAAAATGAATTTCTGATCTTAAAGACGTTAATGGAAAAACAGGGGAAAAGTGGTAAGCCGCGAAGAAATCATGGAACGTCTCTGGGGCAATGATGAATTTGTGGATGATAATACGCTGACGGTCAACATCACAAGGATACGGAAAAAGCTGGAAGCCGCTGGAGTGGATGATTTCATCACAACAAAGCGTGGGCTTGGATATCTGGTTGGAGTATAAAAATACAGGAGTTAGATGATGAACCATAATATGCAGATGCAAAAAGAAACAGGAAAAATTTTACATAGAAAATTTTTGTCAGAAAATATAGGCTTATTATTGATGGCTCTGTTTTCCTGCTCCTAATGTTTATAGTATCAATTTATATCAGCTTCCGGCAGAATATGCTTTTTATTTAACAAGTATATTTCTGATACTCTGGGTGACCACTTTGTGTATGCAGTACCGGGGATTCGGAAGAGAACAGAGCAATATGAAAAAGAAAGCAAAAGAAAAGCAGGAAAGCAATTCAAAAGAGAGCAGACAAGGGGAAGAATTACAGGAAAAGCAGGACTTTTTGCATTGTGGGCACATCAGATCAAGACACCGATCGCGGCTTTGAATCTTCTTTTGCAGGGAGAGAAGCAGGACGTTGCAGCGTGTCGTCAAGAATTGTTTAAAATAGAGAGTTATGTGGAGATGGCATTGAATTATCTCCGTTTTGAAGAAATGAGCAACGATCTTGTGCTGGAGCGTAATTCATTGGAACAATTAGTCTGGCAGGTAGTAAAAAATATGCAGCAATTTTTATCTACAATCATATTTCCATTCAGCTGGAACATTTGGATTATACAGTGCTTACAGATGAGAAATGGTTTTGTTTTGTGTTGGAACAGATTTTATCGAATGCGTTAAAATACACAAAGCAGGGAAGTGTGAAGATTTCGACGGAAGAATCTGCAAATGGTTTGAAAGATTTTGGTGCAGGACACAGGCATCGGCATTCGGAAAGAAGATCTGCCGAGAATTTTTGAAAAAAGGTTTTACCGGATATAATGGCAGGATGGATAAGAAGGCGAGCGGTCTTGGACTTTATCTGTGCAAAGGCGTGTGTGAAAAGCTCGGACATGAAATTCGGGTGGTTTCGGAAGAGGGAGAAGGAACGACGGTGATACTTACTTTGCAGTTGGAAAAAGTGCAGCAGAGGATCTTGTGAACATGTAAAATCCTGAAAAATGATAATTGAATCAGTAAAAAATGGGGGATTTCAAAGAGAGTGCACAGACAGATTGTGAGATGCTTTCTATTGAAGTGATGGAAGCATATGCAGGTAAAATATAACCTTTCTGGTAATAAAGTTGTAGAATTATTTCAAAAATCAAGTTTTGAAAAGATGCTGATTCAGCATGAGTATCTACATCAAGTTAGTTTTTGAAGAGGTTATGGAGTTTGTAGAAAACGTAATAGTAGATGCTTCAAGGAGGTGGTAGTATATCATGGTACTTGTTCTGAATTTGAGGAAAATTAATCTCAATAAATCGCATAACCGACGTGATTTTGGAAAGGGATTTTATACAACGATACTGCAATCACAGTCAAAGGAATGGGCATACAGGCTTTCATTACGAGAAAAACAGAACGATTATTATGTATATGAATTTTTATTTGAGGAAGTGCCTGCACTAAAAGTGAAGCGTTTGACAGGTTAAATGACGAATGGCTAGAATTTATTAAGAAAATAAAGTAAAGGCGGTTTGCAGCATGATTATGATGTTGTAATTGTGGAGCCGGGAGAATTTGTAGAGATCATGGGAGAATCCGGAAGTGGTAAGACAACGCTTCTGAATATCCTTGCAAGCCTTGATACACCGACCGCCGGAAAAGTGTTAGTGGATGGAAAAGATTTCACCACATTAAAGGACAATGAGCGTGCGATTTTCAGAAGAAGCAACCTCGGATTCATCTTTCAGATTTTAATCTCTTGGATAATTTTTCTATCGAAGATAATATCAAGCTTCCACTGGTGCTGGCAGGAGAGGATTATAAGAAAATGGATGCAAAGTACAAAAGGCTGCCGGACAGCTTGAATTGTAGAGCTTTTGAAGAAATATCCTTATGAAGTGTCCGGCGGCAGAAACAGAGAACTGCGATCGCAAAGGGCTTTGATCACAAATCCAAGGATCCTTCTGGCAGATGAACCGACCGGGGCACTAGATTCCAAGGCAGCGACCAACCTGTTAAAGCAGCTCCGTGAGATTAACCAGTGTTCATTAAGGATGGTGAAGTATTCCATCAGATTTACCGCGGTGATATGACAAGAAGTGCACTGTTAGATAAGATCTGTGACGCAGTGACCGTTCTGATGAGAGGAGGAGAGGACAGTGAATCATAAGCTTCTGACAAAATTTGTGTTCAGTGGAATGCAGAAAAATAAAAAGACACTGATCCCATATCTGCTTGCAGGAACGATGACTGTCATGATTTATTATATTTTGCAGTCACTTGGGCATTGTCCATACATTTATAAAGATGGAGTGGAAGCGTTTTATGGTGCACAGATTATCTCGATTTTACTGGAAATCAGCGGTCAGATCGTAGCAGTCTTTGCGGCAGTTTTTCTTTTTATACAAATCAGTTTATGATAAGGGCGAGAAAAAGGAGATGGGGCTTTATGGAGTTCTTGGAATGTCCAAAAAGAATATTACCTATATTTTAGCTGCGGAGAGCCTGATTCATGCTTTGACCAGCATTATTACAGGAATTATGATGGGAACTTTTCTGAACAAATTAATGCTTCTCATTCTCTATAAGATTATCAATCAGCCACCGGTAAACGGACTGTTTTTCTCAGTGGAAGCACTGAAAAGTACATTGGTTTTATTTGTTATCCTTTTTGCAGTCAGTCTGATTTATAATGTGGCTTCCATCCGGGTTGGAAAACCGATCGCACTGCTGCAGAGTGACAGAACAGGGGAAAAAGAACCGAAAGTGAAAGTTCCTATATTTATTCTTGGAATTATAACACTGACTGCGGGATATAAGCTGGCACTGTCTGCTAAGTCAATCGGGGGTGCGGTCAACATATTATTTGTCAGCATTCTGCTTGTTGTGATCGCAACCTATTGTCTTTTTACAGCCGGAAGTATTTTTTATCCTGAAGTGCATGAAAAAGAATCCGAAGTTTTACTATAAAACAAAGAATTTTATCAGTGTATCGAATCTGATGTTCCGGATGAAACATAATGCAGCAGGACTGGCGTCCATTTGTGTACTTTCTACAGGTGTGATCCTGTTGCTGACCTGTGGCTTTTCACTGATGATGCTCATCGGAAAAAATATAGATGACAGATATCCGACAGATATTAAAGTGGCAGAAACTGTGTCAGAGGCAGGAAAAGGCATGGATGATTTCGTTACTATGAATAAAGTGTTGCAGCAGGATGGGATTGTGACTACCGACCAGATTTATAGACAGTACCGGAATATCATGGTCACGGAAAAGATGGAAAACAAAAGATTGCAGACCCGGATACATTCGACAGTGACATAGCCTCCGATATCGTTACGTATCTGTTGTCTGCTGCTGATTATAACGAATATGCCGATATGAATCTGACACTTAAGGATGACGAAATACTCATCTACAGTTCAGGAAAAGAATGGGAAAAAAGGTGATAACCTGAATTTTATGGGAAAAGAGTATACAGTAGCAGGAGAGGCAGAGTATTCTGCAATCCGCTATATCATTGATTCGACCATGTCAATTTTCGAACGTGAAATTCTTGTCTTTCCGGATGATGAGCAGATCTGTGCTCTGATGGCGGAAGCCGGACAGAGAGTGAATCCGGATGAGTATGAAGTCTTCATCGGATACCAGTTAGAAAAAAGCTTTGCCAGAAGAACAGATGGAAACGGTCAGAGCTTTGATGGAACTGGGGGATTAAACCGTGAAGCAATTCGTTTTAAATCAGAGGAGATGAGCGCTTTTTTATAGTATCTATGGTGGAATCTTTTTTGTAGGAATGTTTCTGGCAGCACTCTTTCTCATGGCAACGGTTATAATCATTTACTACAAACAGATGTCGGAAGGGTACGAAGACCAGAAACGATTTCAGATCCTTTCCAATGTCGGTCTGACTGAAAAAGAAGCAAAAGAATCCATCCGGACGCAGGTTATGTTATTATTTTACCTTCCGGTCGCAGCAGCGATTATGCATATGATCGTGGCAAGCAGCGTGGTTAGACTGTTTTTACGGATGATACTGATCGTGGATGCCTTCACCTTTAACATGGCGATCGCAATTGTGTGCGTGATCTTCCTTGTGGTCTATACGATTGTATACAAGATCACTTCGAGAGAATACTACAAGATCGTGAATCGGAAAGATTAAATTTGCCCTATTGACAGCACAATGCAAGTGTGATACATTAGGTCACAAAGTTAACACACTAAACCATTGAAGCGGAGATAACGGCAATAATGCCTTTACAGAGAGCCTGTGATGCTGTGAATCAAGGTGGCACCGCGGATAAGAATTTCTATTCGTCCTTGACAGAGAGTATATTTCTGTCAGGGACGTTTTTTATGCAATGGAAACATAGTTTAATGATATAATAAGGACTGCGGAGCGAAGCAAGTGTCATGAATAATGAGCATGATATAAAAGAGAGAAAAATACAAATTTATTTGTATTTGACGAACGGCGAAATTATTGAGTGATGAAATCACGATATAATAAAAGGCAGAAAAAAGTGGGAGGCGTCAGATGAAAAAAGAACATCCTATTCGGACTTATAATATTATCATTTGTTCTTGCAGGCTGTAAGCAGGATGTAAAAAAAGAAGAAAAGAAGCATCAACAGAAGTAACAAAAGAACTGCCCGGCGGGCAGGAAGAAGTTACAGAGACACAGAGATACGGGACAGAATACACAAAGTTTTAAGGGAAGAGTGATTGAGAATCAGACATTTGAAATTCAGCTGAATGACTGGGGAATGGTAACATTTACATCAGTTGCACCTGAAGAGAATTGAATGATCCAGAATTCTTATTAGTGAATGATAAAGTTATATATGAGTTTCCGGAAATAAAGGCAGACGCTTCGGATTCATTTAAACAGATCAGTGGTGTAAAGTTTTCAGATGTGAATATGGATGGGAAAAAGGATGTTTTGCTGCTACTCCAATACTGTAATGACGGAGATTCGTGGAATATGCCGGTTATATTTTTACAGGAAAATCCGGACACTATGATGTATCTGGATTATCCAAATCTGGAAAGCTACAAAGTCGAAGCGAAAACAGAAAATGGCACTCCTTTTTATAGGGATACTTTTTTTGAAGAATTTCTCGGTAAGCAGCATCTGACAGAAAAGCTTTCTGATATGGAAGGCGTATGGACAGATTATGTAGAGTATTTGGACAGCATATCAGGTGCCACTATGGACATCCAAAAGCAGATTGAGGTATTTGCACAAAACAGGGACAAGTGGGCAACTGACATTGATTTTGCCGATGAACAATATAAATTCACGCTGGCTGATCTGGATATGGACGGACAAGTGGAACTTTTTGGTTTCACATTCTGGCGGCACAGGATTTTTTTTTCTTATACAAGTTTTTACAATGTAGATAAGGATGGAAAACTAAAAGAACTGAATACGACTTTTTCAGAATATGAATCCCAGCCGGATCTTATGGATCAGGTATCGGATGAAAGTGATGTGATGGTATATTCTAATATCATAAATGGAAAAGGATATTATAATTATATCGTGTACGATCTCATGAAGGAGTCACCGAGCAGTTATGTATACCGTGTCAGTTCGCTTGCAATCGTTGATGATGTTGTAACAGAAACAAAACTGGCAGTCGAATACGAAACATATGATGGTCCGGATTATGCAGCGACAGTCAGCTATAAGGACTATACCGGGGCAGAACTGACAGAGGAAGAGTATTATGCTTATGCGGCAGCCTATTATGATGCACAAAATGCAGCAGAACACCAGGCACATTTCCAATGGAAGGACGTCAGTGATATCGTAAATGCGAGTGACGAAGAGGCAATTCGAATGCTTACAGAAGTGTATAACGCATACAGTTTTGATTAATAAGGTTTAGGTGTCAAAAAGCGGGAAATAGACTTTTTGATACCTGAATTTTAATAAAAAATATCAAGCAGTATGGTTAAGAGAAACGATTAAAAAAAAAACTGTCATATATTAAAGTGTACCTGAATATAGCACGTTGCTTAACAGGGACAATAAAAAAACAGGAAAGGAAAAATATATGGCACGTTTTACAAACCAGGCACAATTGCGTTATGGAAGATCCATTGCCAATTCAAATATAGCAGTCGGTGAGATTCTGGAAGTTTTATCCGCTGCAAAGGAGGCAGTGCGGAATACTTACAGACAAAACGATACGATCACCTATGTGATCAGTATTGTAAATGCGGGAACGTTAGCTTATACAGGACTTACCATTACAGACAATCTGGGAGCATATCCTTATAATACAACATCTCTTGTTCCACTGGATTATATGGAAGGAACAGCGAAGTATTATATCAATGGTGTATTGCAGCCGGCACCGGCAGCAACAGCCGGACCGCCACTTGTAATAAATGGGATCACAGTACCGGCAGGCGGCAATGCAGTGATCGTATATGAAGCAGAAGTGAATCCGTATGCACCGCTTGCTGCAACCGGAAATATTGTAAATACAGCAACGATCACAGGCGGAGGCATTACACCGATCGAGGTGACAGAGACAGTGGTAACAGATAATGAGCCGCTATTAAATATCACGAAATCGATCAGCCCGGTTCCGGTAACGGAAAATGGAACGCTGACCTATACGTTCCTCATTCAGAACACCGGAAATACTGCAGCGGATGCAGCCACAGCAGCAGAGATCATAGATACGTTTGATCCGATCCTTTCCAACATAGCGGTAAGCTATAATGGAACAGCACTTGCGGCCGGAACAGATTACACATACAACGAAGCAACCGGATTATTTGCAACGACAGCCGGAAGGATCACAGTGCCTGCGGCAGCCTATACGCAGGATCCGGCAACCGGCAACTGGATCGTAACACCGGGAACAGGAACCTTAACCGTGACAGGAACAATCTGAACACAACGCATATAAAGAGGGAAAATGGGTTGCCACATTTTGTGGCGGCCCATTTTTTTCTCTTATTCTTAGCGGTCTGCTAATCAACTAATAGTTAGTCTATTACTCGATTGAGTAATAATAGAAGATTTTGTAATGTAAAAACACAGGAGGATTACAGGAAAGTTGTAAAAGTGACAGTTTATGTAAAATTTATCATTTTGCCAATACTGCTTGTTAGAATAACGACAGTTGGTAACAGACTAACGTGAAACAAGTAAAGGAGAGGAACATGGAGAAGAAAAAAGGTACAGACGGAACAAAACAAAGTTCTGGACACTGTGGGCAATCCTGTTCGCAGTGGTTATGATCGTTTTCACGATCGCAAATGTGATCACGGTAAGTTTTGCATCGATCATTAACACAACGTTGAATGTATCGACAACCAAAATCACAGGAAAAGATGATACATCCAGCAGCAATTATGAGTTCACTGAAGCAGGTGAGCAGAAACTTGCAAGTGACAATGAAGCATTGTATGCAGAGATCGTCAAAGAAGGTGCCACACTTGTAAAAAACAATAACGAAGCACTCCCACTTAAGAGTGGTGAGAAAGTTTCTGTTTTGGTGTAGCACAGAATACAGAGCTTGATCTGGTAAACGGACTTTCCAATGATGGAATTACTGTAAATCAGGGATTAAGGGATAAGATTGCAGGACTTGCAGAGAAATATACACCAATCCGGTACAAAAGCAAATGAGATCAAATGGGATGATGTAAAATACGAAGCAGGAAGTGGGGATGCAGCAATCGTTGTATTATCCAGACAGACAGTGAAGGATCTGATGCAACCAGTGATCCGATGGCTGATTATCTTGCACTTTCTCAGGAAGAGCAGGATGAGTTAGTTCAGCTCACAAATATGAAAGCAGATGGAACATTTAAGAAATTGATCGTTGTGGTAGCATCCTCCAACAGCATTGATTCTGAATTCCTTCAGGATGGCAATGCACTTGGCATTGATGTGGACGCAGTTGTATGGGTAGGCATGGGTTCTTATCCGGAATACGGAGCACAGGCAATCGCAGATCTTATGACAGCGAAAGATGGTCTTGATTTCTCAGGAAGATTAGTAGATACATTCTATGTGGACAATCAGTTAATGCCGGAGATGGCAAATGCAATCGCTATGAATGCCAATACCCAGCAGGCAGACAGAGACCTGATCCAGGATGTTATGGAAGATCAGGGGAAAATGGGCTGGTGCACAGGGTAACTACTGGAGAACAAGCATTTCTTATGCAGAAGGTATTTATCACTCCTACCGCTATTATGAGACAAGATATGAAGATTATATTTTAAATGGAAATGAACATGGGGCATACGATGGATGGAGCTATGATGGATATGTAGCAGCTCCGTTCGGAAACAGGACTTCACTATAATACCGGCATTGAATACACTGGTTTTAAAGTAGAAGAAAATGATGCTGACAATACTTTTGATGTGACTGTAACAGTAAAAAAATAATGGAGCAACAGATGTCAGACATTCTGTTCCAATCTATATGCAGACACCATATTCTGACAGAGATCAGGAGCTTGGTATTGAAGAAGGATCTATTAAGATCGTTGGTTATGAGAAAGAAGATATCCCGGCCGGACAGAGTGTGGATGTGACAGTTTCTGTAGATCAGACAGAGATGGCTTCTTATGATGAATATGAAAGCAAAACTTATATCCGTGATGAGGGAACTTACTTCCTTACAACAGGAAACAGTGTGCATGAAGCCATGAACAATATTCTTGCTGCCAAGACGGCAGAAAACGAAGAGGCACAGGCAAGAATGGCAGAGTTTGGAGAAGCCGGAAATTCCGCTCTTGTATGGCAGCAGGATTATACGTTTGACGATCAGATTTTGCACAGTCCGAAATCACAGGTTTTGAGATCACTAACCAGTTTGACAATTGGGATCTGAACAAAAACGAAGATGCAATAGAAGCAGGAAACAGCATTACCTATTTATCCAGAACAGACTGGAATGGTACCTTCCCGAAGGCAGTTGTGATCAAGATGAATGATGCAATGGTTGAGGAAGCAAGACCACAGACTTATAAACCGGATGAGACAGCAATTGCAGAGACACCGATGCCGGTAACCGGTAAAGATAACGGAAAAGATACAATTACAGCAGTCAATTTGATCGGAAAAGATTATGATGATCCGTTATGGAGCGACTTTATGGATCAGCTTACGGTAGATCAGTTAGTGGAGGAAGTTTCTGTAGCAGATAATATCGCGATCGACAGTTTACTGATCCCAAAGACAAGAGATCTGGATGGACCTACTTCTACCGGTTCTACAACAAATAACGGAATCAACCCGGTAGGAAGTACATCAGAAGACCTCCGTGCAGCAACCTTCAATAAGACACTTTTTAGAGCAGGTTGGACAGCAGATGTTCGGAGAAAACTTAATTCATTCAGCAGGCGATACGGTTGTTGGATGGTGGGGACCAGGTATGAACATTCACCGTACCCCATATGGTGGACGTAACTACAGTTATTACAGCGAGGATCCGTATGTAACCGGCATGTCAGCAGCAGCTGAGATCAAGGGATGCCAGAACGTTAATGCACGTGCAGTTGGAAAGCACTTTGTATTAAATGACCAGAAGCAAACCGTCATGGTGTATCAGAGTGGGCAAACGAGCAGACGATCCGTGAAATTTATATGGATCAGTTCCGTCTCGCAGCACAGTATGGTGGACTTGAATCAGTCATGACTTCCTTCAACAGAGGCGGCATGGTATGGACAGGTCAGATTCGAACCTTCTTTTAAATGTTGCAAGAGGTGAATTTGGTCTGGATGGTATGATAATTACAGATATGTATGAGACAGACTATGAAGATGCCGTGGACGGAATCATCGGTGGAAATACAAGATGGTTAAGCCGCAGCACAAGCAGCAATATTAATGATCCGATCCAGGAGCGGATTGACGCAGGAGATACCGTATTTATGACAGCATTGCGTGATGCTGCCCAGAGAAACTTATGGCAGGTAGTACAGAGCTTTGCATATGACGGATTCAATGAAAATACACAGATCCGGTTCTGACACCGTGGTGGCAGATGGCAATCCGGTCTGTTATGGGAGTTTCCGCAGCATTGATGGTATTATCAATTGTGATGGCAGTCCGTTCTTACAACAGAAAGAAGAAGGTGAGAGTATGAGTATGAATACAAAATTAGGCCGTGCACTCGTAGCAGGTGCAGCACTTATGATGGTATTCCCTATGACCGGATGTCGTAAGAAAATGGCAGACGAGAGTACAGGAATCAAGGCAGAAATTCTTTATCAGACATATTGTGAGGACAGCTTTAAAGGCTACCAGATGGATAATACAGCAGCTCTTACATTCTATACGGATGGTACCTGGTCAACCGCACATTGCAATGGACTTAATAATTACCGTACCGATATCGGTACATGGGAGGTATCTGATGACGGAGTGCTTTCCATGTACAATGCAGATGGAGAGCTGGTTGGAAATGGCTCAGACTCTGTCGCTCCTTCCGATGTGACAACCTGGACAAAATGGGGTGCAGGTTACTTCAACAACGGTGACGGAACAGAGACACAGTATGACAGTACCTACTGCTTTGCTCCGGGAGAGAATGGTGATTTCACATTTACAAATGATGACCAGACCTACTTCTACTGGGGTTCAAATGCACATATTTCCAGCCAGTATGCAAGTTATTTTACAGCCACAGGATTTTCTGGATGCATATAATGCAAAAATAGTAAAAACCTGACTTCCCTTACCGAAAACTGGGGAACTGCAAGTCCGCTCAGCGAGTATGAATATCATATGAGTGACTATATACAGAGTCCACAGAAGAGTAAGGAGGCGGAAAAGGTGAGTAAGAATAATAATCCATATATTATTGATGAAGACGAAAAAAGTAACACCTCGTGTTGTTACAGAACAGATCGTTAGGATTTTATGTGTGGTCGGTTTTATTTTCACAGTGGCAATGCCTCTTATTATCTGTGATGCGTTGGGATCTGTTGCAGGTAACTTTGCAACAGAGACTGGAATCCCAATCTCAGCAGGCGGCGGAGATTCACAGACAAAATTCTTCTATGGAATTCCTTATATGTTGAAAAAACAGTACAGATGGATTCATTCCTTTTAAATTATTCAAAACCGGAATGAAGTGGATCGCCAGCAACAGCGGAGTGATCACAGATATTTTGCAGGGCTTGCGATTGCAGCATTGATCATATTATATGTTGCACCGGTAGTACTTTATGTGATCTTAATGTTAAGCAGATATTATGAAGGAAAAGTGATGGAACGCCTTCTTACTGTCGGAGTGAAAGTCTGCGGAGCGGTTTATCTGGTGATTGGGTGATCCTTGGAATCTACGCAATCGGCTATCTGTGGAATTTCTCCGGGATCAGGATACACATTATGCATTCTTCCAGCAGTACTTTATGGCTTATGGCGGTATTAAAGTCGGAGTATCCGCAGTAATCGCAATTTTGATCGCAGCAGGCTGCTGGTTTTAAGCCTGATGTACCGGAAAAATAAACAGAACTAGAGCAGGAGAGCTAGTGGAATCCTGAATCAGGAAAATTTAAAATAGCGACAGTTATAACGAGGATGCAAAAGGCAGTGTCGACAGATACTGCCTTTTGTGTACGTTGTGCGTGTCCAGCGAAGCTGGACCACACTAGCCGGTGTAAAGTCCGGTCACGGTAATCGCCAGTGAGCCGTGTGGCTAAACTCGGTGCGTTGCAGTAATGCAGGGTACTAAGCGAGTGGATAACCTGTCAGAAATCAAATCGGAAACTGATGGATGGAAAGTATAAACCATCCCAGTAAAGCGAGTTATGATACCAAACCAGACGGAAAGTGAAAGACCTCTTGAATACCAACAGTCAAGGACAGAATTGTGCAGATGGCTACCAAGATAGCAATAGAGCCAGTATTCGAAGCTGACTTTAGAGATTGTTCCTATGGATTCCGACCGAAAAGAAGTGCCAGGCAAGCACTGGAAGTGCGGTAAGGAAAGCGTGTAACAACAAGGGCTATTGGTGTGTAGTGGTGACGCAGATATTGAGAAGTTTTTTTGATAACGTAAA
>VOFH01004155.1_pt1 | contig 20041 bp, 19 predicted proteins | sample 5384091 | NCBI WGS metagenome assembly VOFH01 (sample SAMN12384727, study PRJNA508395) | human gut metagenome | isolation source: healthy gut G | host: Homo sapiens
TCCATCGCCCGCGCCTTCCTGAAGGATGCACCCATCATCCTGCTGGACGAGGCCACCGCCAGTCTGGATGTCGAGAATGAAACAGCGATTCAGGAAGCACTGTCGCGTCTGATTAAGGATAAAACGGTTCTCATTATCGCGCACCGAATGCGCACGGTTTCCAGTGCAGATAAGATTGTGGTGCTCAAAGATGGAGCAGTAGCAGAACAGGGAGCGCCTGCACAGTTACTGCTTGAGGGGGCGGCATCTTTGCCCACATGGTTCAGCTCAGACTGTAAGCCAAGGCTGGACGCTCGCAAAGGCATAACAGAGAAGAAAAAGCGAAACGGTCTGAGCCCTGTGTGCAGCACGGGATACAGATATGCTGGATTTGAACCTGCCAAAGAATAGTTATGTGTTTTATGTAAACATCTGGAGGAAGGCATATATCAAGTTCCTGCTGTTTTTGCATCGGATGTACTGAAATGAAATACAGACTCTTTACGCTGTGCGAGAATGATGTGGTCGGCCTGGGATGGGTGTCATCTTCAGGAGACATGGGTTGTGCAGGAAATCCTGATCAAGTGGGACGAAGTAGAAAAAGAGCAGGAGCTGTGCTTGAGCAGAAAGTGCAGGAAGAAGGAAGAAGAAAATAGACAGAGCAGTTGATGGTGGAATGTCCGGTGCAGTGTGGGTGTAATGCTCATGTTGCATCGGGCTTTTTTGTAAAAATAATTTTTAATAATGTTGATTTTTAACTGCTCTTAACTCAAATATTGCATCTTAACTCAAAAAAGAGTTATAATACAGAAAAAGAGTTAAGATTGCAGGTGATGATATGGAATATCTCAATAAAGTTCTTGGAATCAAGGTTACCTATGATGATGTGGAGTTTAAGCACTTACCCAATTTTATAGCCACAAGGTACCGTTTAAGGATGGTGTCAATGATTGAACAGAAAATGATTTTTCTTTATCCTAAGACAGAACTGGAGCAGATTGAAGTACTGAAAAAACATATTGCTCGGATACAGAAAAATGAGAACTTGCCTGTTGTGCTGGTGCTAAAACAACTTAGCTTTCGCCAGAAAGAATATTTGATTCGTGAGAAGATTCCTTTTATTGTAGATGGAAAGCAAATTTATTTGCCCTTTATGGCGGTGTATTTGCAGGAACGGTGCAGCGCAGAAAAAAAGCCAAGGGAGGGAATGCTTCCAGCGGCGCAGATGCTTCTACTGCATTTCATTTATGGAGGCGCACAGGAACTATCTACAAGTCAAGCTGCGAAGGACTTGGAACTGACACCTACTTCTATATCAAGGGCATCAAGACAGCTTGAAGAAATGGGATTGCTGCATATCAGAAAAGTCGGTGTGCAGAGGATCATGCAATCTGAGGATTCTCCGAAAACACTGTTCCAAAAGGCAGGAGATAAGTTGCTGAATCCAATAAAACGAACGGTTTATATTCCGAAAGAATTGGTGGGAACAGAGCTGTTGGAAAGTGGATATTCGGCGTTGGCAGAGTATTCCATGCTGAACACACCGAATGTCAGATGTTATGCGGCAGAAAGAATCTCTCAATGGAAAGATGTTATGTCCAATAGCTTGCAGAATTCGTTGGTGCAAGTGGCCGTAGAGATGTGGAGATACAATCCACGAAAATTGTCCACGCGAAACATTGTAGATGAGCTTTCGCTGGCATTGGCATTGAGAGAAGATGCAGATGCACGGGTTGAAGAAGCAGTAGAAGAAATGTTGAATGAGCTGTGGAGGAAGATAGATGGTTACAGGAATTGATAGCTTTAAGGAATGGTTCAAGGGCAGTGAAGAACAATATGCTATCATTGGTGGAACTGGGTGTGACATTCTGATGACGGAGGAGGGACTGGACTTCCGTGCAACAAAGGATATTGACCTTGTTTTGATTATAGAAGCAGTTGACGCAAATTTCGGAAAGAAATTTTGGGAATATGTAAAACAGGCGGGATATGAGCATTGCAACAAAAGTTCAGGTGTGCCGCAGTTCTATCGCTTTAGTCACCCAATTACAAATCAGTATCCTGCAATGATTGAACTTTTCACTCGAAAACTGGACGCTATTCAGCTTCCAGAAGATGCAGTGCTAACACCGTTACCGATGGATGAAGATATTTCGAGTCTGTCTGCTATTCTTTTGGACGATGATTACTACGAATTTTTAAAGCAGGGGAAAGTTGTCGTTGATGGAGTGACTGTTTTAGATGCGGCATATTTGATTCCATTTAAGGCAAAAGCGTGGATGGATTTGACAGATCGTAAGGCCGCAGGAGAACACGTTGATAGCAAAAATATCAAGAAACATAAGAATGATGTTTTCCGTCTGACGGAGTTGATTGATCCCACCGCCAAGGTAGTGGCTCCCCAAGGAGTTTATGCCGATATTCAAGAGTTTGTCCAGCGTATGAAAAATGAAAACGTGGATATTAAACAGTTGGGGCTGGTTGGCAGAACAAAGGAGAAGATTCTGAAAGAATTAAAAGCAATGTACGAGACACTTTAATATAGATATTTGAACAGACAAGGGCGTGTCAGTAAGGATTCGATTGACTTGACCCAATAACAATCAGAGAATAAAAACGGAAAAACTGTTTTTAGATGATGGAACCCCATGAAAATACTCTGCATCACAGCACAAAGACTTTGATGCATTGGCCGTGACTCAAATGGTCACCAGGAGATAAACGGATAACAGTTTACAGAACACAGAATAGAATCGTCTTTGATGCCTCGTTGGGAAACCAACGGGGTATTTTTTTGCCTCAATCAGGCTGCACAGAGCACTGAAAAAACCAAAGCGAACAGTAGGTAGTCCTGCAAGCGGACAAACAAATGAGGGCGGGAAAAGTAGCCTATTACACACCGACAGAGAATGTGGTATAATCCTTGAGAAAACATTGTATGGAAAGGACAAACACGATGAACGCTCTGGATATTATGAAACGCCCTGCCGCCTACGTCAGCGGCTATGAAAACACCCCACGGAGGAACAGAACCGTGCAAAGCAACTGTGCTGGGAGTACAACCGCACCGCTCCCAACGAACAGGAAAAGCGGCGCAGCATCCTGCAGACCCTGCTGGGCACATGCTCTCCCATGACCGGCATTCAGCCGGACTTCCACTGTGACTATGGCTTCAACATCCATACCAGACAAGGGCGAGTAGTCTAACAGGTGGAATGCCTGTCTGGTAAGGTCTAACCAACCGCCAGTAGCGAGTCTTGGGTGACTGTCAGTAATGGTAGTTGCTAAGCGTAGACAGCGAGGAAAATAGAGAGTGTGATTGAGCCTCGAAATTTTGACATTTAGAAGGCTGACGTTTTAATTTCGGCGGAAAGCAACACAAACCAAATTGTCATGGTAAGAGTTGGTTTGCTTCTGCGGGGTCAAAGAGCACTTTATGTTTCACATTTGACATTGGGACTATTCAGTCAACTGGGCTTTGGACGTATACTGTGAGCCCTGGTCAGAATGTAAGATAAGGCCATCTTTGATTGTTGGCTGCGATTCCAGCGCTTTTCGGAGCGTCCGGATCGCAAGATCACTGGTAATGTTACGATCTGTTATGCTGGCAATCACACTCGGTCATGCAAATCTATAATAGTGCAGTTATAGCGTACTTCATGATTTGCAAGGAACAGATAAGTGAAATCCGTGCACCATTTTCGATTGATTTCATCTGCTGTGAAATTTTGCTTCAGCTTATTATCGAATACTTTATGCGGGTTTCCATGCTCATATCCCGGCTTTTTGGACGGACAACCGAACGGAGACCAAGCTCTGTGTTCATATATTTATGAACGGTGGTATTACTGTAAGAATAACCTTTACGCTCCAGATAGACTTTCATACTCCGATAGCCGTCAACTCCATTGTGCGAATGATATATTTCCTGAATCTGTGCTTGGACTTCGGCTTTAAGGGTATAATAATCCGCCTTTAGATGACTTGGTAGAAAGATTGAAAAGAAAATCCTACAAGCCACAGCCATCAATTAGGGTATATATCCCGAAAAGCAATGGAAAACTTCGACCATTAGGAATTGCGTGCTATGAGGACAAAATAGTCCAATTAGCATTAAAGAAGATACTGGAAGCTATCTATGAACCGAGATTTCTGAATTGCATGTACGGATTCAGACCAAACCGAGGATGTCATAACGCAATAAAAGAACTGTATAAGAGCTTAAACAATACGAAAATCTGCTATATTGTGGATGCTGACATCAAAGGATTCTTCGACCATATGAAGCATGAATGGATTATCAAGTTTCTCAAACTTTATATTAAAGACCCCAACATAATTGGTCTTGTCAAGAAGTATCTTAAAGTGGGAGTGCTGGATAATGGTGAACTTATGGTGAATGAAGAAGGTTCAGCACAAGGCAATATCATAAGTCCAATCCTAGCAAACATATATATGCACAATGTATTGACACTATGGTATAAGTTTATTATTACCAAAGAATGCAAGGGAGATAACTTTCTAATTGTATATGCAGATGATTTTGTTGCAGGATTTCAATACAAATGGGAAGCTGAGAACTACTACAAGCTTCTAAAAGAACGAATGGAAAAGTTCGGTTTGCAATTAGAGGAAAGTAAAAGCCGTCTCTTGCAAAGTGGCGCTTACATTGCGAGGGCGAAGCAAAAGAGCGGTGAGTCTACCAGATTAGAGACATTTGATTTCTTGGGATTCACATTCTACTGTGGACGTTCACGCAAAGGCATGCCGTACATAATGCCAAAGACAAGCTCTAAGAAATTCAGACAGAAAATCCGAGGCATTAAAGTATGGCTATATGCGAATAGAGACCAATCGTTGAAGAAACTAATGGGAATGCTTAATCTGAAGTTAGTCGGTCACTATAGATACTATGGCATCAGCTTTAATGGCAGAATGATTTCAAACTACAAACAACAAGTGAGAGAACTTCTGTTTAAGGTGCTGAATAGACGAAGTGACAGAAAGAGTTATACAAGAGAAGGATTCATTGAAATGCGAGTTTATGTTTCCAATTATCTTCGTAATGGTTTTCGGCATGATCATCTTCCAGTTTGTGACAGGAATCGGAACATGGCATAAAAACAATCAGTCACCGCGTTTGTCGGTGAGCGCAACTGTAGTTGCAAAGCGAGAAAACGTATCGCATCACAGCCACCCAAATGGAGGTGATCCATCTGGTGCGCATGGGTATCATACGACCTCGAGTACCAGTTACTATGTAACATTTCAGGTGGAGAGCGGTGATCGGATGGAATTGCAGGTTTCCGGTAGGGAATATGGAATGCTGGCAGAAGGAGACATTGGGAAACTTACTTTTCAGGGGACGAGATATCTATCATTTGAGCGTGTGTGACGGTAGTGTCAAATAATCTATGAAAAACTGAGTCGAATAAAAGGCTCAATTGAACCTGCCGAAACATAGTTATGTGTTTTTGCGTAAGCATCTTGAGGAAAGCGTATATCAGGTTTCTGCTGTTTCTGCATCAGATGTACTGAAACGAAATACAGACTTTTTACGCTGTGCGTTCCTGTTCGGGATAATGTCAAGATGAGCAAATCATTCTCAATTCGATTCTGCCTTATGTTGGCAGGGGCCGCACAGAAAGCATTGCCAGTTTCTTGTTTCACATTGCTTTCATAAAAATAAATGTTCCTCTTGATATTATCATAAATGATAATCTAATATATTCAGAGAATGATGAAGAGGAGAGTATCATATGGAATTGGCAGAGATTGTAATGAACCCTGCTCGGCAGAGGATTTTTCAGTATTTTTTGCTTCATGAAACTGGCACAGATAAGGAAATCAGAAAAGCACTGCCGGATATTCCAATCGCAAGCTTATATCGGCATATAAAGATTCTTGCGGATAGTTCCATCCTCATGGTTGTAGGCGAAAATCGAATCCGCGGTACGGTTGAAAGCGTTTATCAATTAAATGAGGTATATGTTCGGACGTTGTGGAGGTGAGTTATGAAAATAGAACATATTGCTTTATATGTAAAAGATTTATATGCAAAAAAGGCTACCATAATCTGGAAAAAATTTTCTGTCAGCTCGCAGAAAGATTTTTCAAAGGAATTTTGGAAGTATGGGCGCAAAACTTCAACCATTCGGTAACTATAATGAAGTTACCGAATGGTTACTTTGATAAAGGAGATAGTTATGGCAGAGAGTACAAAGGAACGGATTTTGAGGATAGCACTGGAATTGTTTGCGCAGAACGGCTATCTGGGACGTCTATGAATGATATTGCAGGGCAGTTAGGATTTACGAAAGCTGCCTTATATAAGCACTATGCCAGCAAACAAGAAATCCTGGATAAGATCGTGGAGCGGATGAACAAGATGGACTATGAGCGCGCGGAAGTCTATGAAATGCCGGAAACGGAACCAGACGGCTTTGCGGAAGCATATCTGCATACACCAATTAAGAAGATCCACACATACAGCCTTGCCCAGTTTGATCATTGGACGAAGGAACCGTTCTCTTCCAATTTCCGTAAAATGCTGACGCTGGAGCAATACCGTGATCCTAAGCTTGCACAGCTTCACCACGACTATCTCGCGGGTGGTCCACTGGAGTACATGGCGGCCATCTTCCGCAAGCTAGCAGATTCAGATGAGGACGCTATGCAGTTGGCGCTGGAATTCTATGGTCCGATGTATCTTTCTATACAGTGTTTATGACGATGCCGAGGAAAAAGAAGCGGCTTCTTCTTTATTGGCTACACATATTGATCGCTTTACTTCCAGAGTGGAGTCTGATTGCAGAAAGAAGGGGAGAACAACATGAAAGATGTCGAGGGAGAAAAAAACGCTGGGTCTTATGCCCGTGGTGTGGTGCCAAGACGCGCTTACAGATACTGCGGGAGACGGAATTAGTAACTTTTCCTCTGTTTTGTCCAAAATGCAGGCATGAGAGTATTATCAATGCAAAAAATTTTATCATCGAAACCTGATCGCAAAACGATCATGCGCTGCGTCCTTTTTGAAAGGAAGGCTGCTATGGAGGCAATTGTTTACACCACCAAAGGAGGATCTACTATGGATGCAATTAAGAATATTATTATTCGTCTGGAAACAAAAGAAGATTACAGAGCTGTCGAAAACCTGACCCGCGAGTCATTCTGGAATGTTTATCAGCCTGGCTGTATGGAGCACTATGTGCTGCATTGTTATAGGGATGACCCGGCATTTGTGCCGGATCTGGATTTTGTGATGGAACTGGGCGGTGAGATGATCGGGCAGATCATCTATGTACGGTCAGAGATCGAGTGTGATGACGGACGAACCCTACCGATCATGACCTTCGGCCCCATTGGCGTTGCACCCGCATACAAGCGGCAGGGCTACGGAAAGCAGCTTGCTCGACTATTCCATGGAAAAAGCTAAGGAAATGGGAGCAGGGGCACTTGCCATTACCGGCAATATTAGACTTTTACGGCAAGTCTGGCTTTGTTCCGGCCAAAACTAAGGGCGTGTGCTATGCCGACGACCCGGATGCGGACTATTTCCTCATCAGAGAACTGACCCCCGGATTTCTGGACGGCGTCTCCGGCACTTACAAAGACCCTGAGGGGTATTTTGTCTGTGAGAAAGATCCGGAGGGGTTTGAACAGTTTGAAGCCACTTTCCCGTTTTCGCCAATGTAGAACAACCAAAGTGCGCCTACAGGGGCCAACACGGAATCGGAGAGCTCTTGTTAAACGTACTCTCTTTTGCTATAATATTTTCCAACATAATACGTTGCTTTTGTGCAATATAATGGTATTTATACATCTTTCTTCTGGAAGAAACAGGGCTTGTTATTGAGCGCGCGGAAGAGTGATAAAAAGAAGACAGAGATACTGATCATTGTATAGTGGTTCTGAAAAATGGATCGGAAATTTCATACTGGAATGGTACCACTTGAAAAGTAGGAAGGTGAGATGCGAATGAAGTGGGCAGATGGTAAGATACGATGCTGCTGGGCAAATCCGAGAAATGAGCGTTACATTCGTTATCACGATGAGGAGTGGGGCATTCCAGTGCATGATGACCGGAAGCTTTTGAAATGCTGATATTGGAGTGCTTTCAGGCGGGCCTGTCCTGGGAATGTGTTCTGAACAAGCGAGATGCCTTTCGCGAAGCCTTTGACGGCTTCGATGTTGAAAAGGTTTGCGTCTACAAGGAGGACAAGCTGGAAGCACTGCGGAGTAATCCCAGCATCATACGCAACCGCCTGAAAATACAGGCTGCCGTTACCAATGCACAGGCATTCCGTGAAATCCAGAAGGAATATGGCAGCTTTTCAGAGTATCTCTGGCATTGGACGGAGGGCAGCGTGATCCGGGAAACCGGGAAAACAAGTTCGGAATTATCGGATGCAATTTCAAAGACTTAAAGAAGCATGGCATGAAATTTGTGGGAACCACGGTGGTTTATGCCTACCTGCAGGCCGTCGGCGTGATCTGGTCGCATGAGGATGAATGCTTTGCAGGCAAGAGGATGAGATATGATGAAACAGAAACCGACAATTATTTATGAGAATACCGTTGCAGGCAGCTTCGTCCGCAGGATCAACCGTTTCACAGCGGAGGTTCTGATCGATGGGGGGACAGAGCTGGTTCATGTGAAAAAATACAGGGCGTTTGCGGGAGCTTCTGATGCCGGAAGCAAAGGTAACGCTGCAGAAGACATTGAACCCAAATCGAAAAACGGCATATGATCTGATTTCTGTATACAAACCAAAGCTAAAATGGGTGAATATCGACAGTCTGGCACCGAATGCTCTGATGAAGCAGCTGTACATGAGCCTGAATTATGATCTTGTGAAGGCAGAATATACTTACGGAGACTCCAGAATTGATTTTTACATGGAAAAAATGGAGAAAAATTTCTGACGGAAGTGAAGGGCTGTACGCTGGCGGATGATCTGCATCCGGGCATCGGATTGTTTCCGGACGCACCAACGGAGCGGGGGGTAAAACATTTACACGAGCTGACAAAGGCTGCAAAGGAAGGCTGCCATACAGCAATCGCCTTCGTAATTCAGATGAATGGAATTCATCGGGTAATGCCAAATGAAGCGGCACAGCCGGAGTTTAAGAAGGCGCTTGTGGAGGCTGCAAAGGCAGGTGTTCAGATCGTCTGTTACAGTTGCCATGTGGAAGCTGACTGTAACCGAAGATACCTCAAGATTTTTGAATATGTAGGAAATGAAGGATTGCTATGATTAGAAAGTTACGGAAGGCAGATATAAATAGAGTCGCTGACATATGGTTGAAAACTAATCTGAAAGCACATTTTTTTATTCCTGAACAATACTGGATAAGTAATTATGAATTCGTGAAGGAAATGCTGCCACAGGCGGAAGTTTATGTGTATGAAGATGATAAAATGATTCAGGGATTTTTAGGCGTAAGGGATGAATAAATTGAAGGTATTTTGTTTCGGATAAAATGCAGTCACATGGTATAGGCAAAAGTTTGCTGGATTATATCAAGGATAAAAAAGACAGATTGCAGTTAAACGTATATCAGAAGAATGTCAGGGCAATGTCTTTCTACCAAAGAGAAGGATTTACGATCCAGTCGGAAAGGATGGATGAATTCACCGGCGAAACGGAATATGTAATGGATTGGGAATCAAATTGCGAGGTGTAATAATGTAAATGCGCTTTTATTGATACAGGGAATGGGATTTTTGGGAACTATTTTGTATCTTATCAGTGTAAAAATAATAAAAACACTGTTTCGGGTTCAATTTGTTTCCAGTTTTCCTTTGCCCAACCGTGATCGATAAAAGTACAATGTCTACATTTACTCTTGACAAGTAACCAATCGGCAACTATGTTGAAGTAACCGATTGGTTACTTTACTGAGGAGAACATTATGACCGAAGGAACGGATTTTGAGGATTGCTCTGGAGGTTTGTGCACAGAACGGTTACTTAGGGACATCTATGAATGATAATGCGGGGCAGTTGGGATTTACAAAAGCGGCCCTGTATAAGTACTATTCCAGTAAACAGGGAATTCCTGATAAGATTGTGGAACAGATGAACAGGATGGACTATGAGCGTGACGCGGAATATGAAATGCCGGAAACGGAACCGGACGGCTTTGCGGAAGCACTAAAATTATGCAATAAACATGGAGAAAGTCAGGTGATGATCGATGAAATATATCCATATAACAAAAAGAAAACTTCGGCAGGGAGCATATCTGCTGTGCCATGTCCGGCAAGCAGGCTCTTGCAAAAAAGGAGTGGCTGAAGAAGCGCTTTGATGAGGGACTTGTCTTTTATCGCAGTGAGGAGCGTGGAAAGTGCTTTATCGAATATATTCCAGCGGAAAACGCATGGGTACCCATTGAAGCAGGAGGCTGGCTTTATATCAACTGCCTTTGGGTTTCCGGCTCCATGAAGGGACACGGCTATTCCTCAGAACTGCTTTCCGAGTGTATCCGGGACGCGAAAGAACAGGGAAAGAAAGGTATTTGCATTCTGTGCGCCGAGGACGGAAACGGGAATTTTTAGCTGATCCGAAATTTCTGAAGTATAAAGGCTTTTAAAGTCGCAGATATATCTGACTGTGGGATCAACCTCATGTACCTGCCCCTTGCAGAGAATGCGGATCAGCCGAGATTCAAAGATTGTGCCAGACATCCGAAAGTCAGCGAAACGGGCTTTGTCCTCTATTATACCGACCAGTGTCCTTTCACCTATTATTGGGTGCCGAAGGTACTGGAAGCGGCAAAGGAACACGGCATATCGTTTCAAGCATTTCATATTACCGACAAAGAAGCCGCGCAGAATGTACCTGCGCCGGTCACCACCTATGCCCTGTTCCGGGATGGAGAGTTTTTGACTCAGGGCATTCAGTCAGATAAAAAGTTTCTGGCACTGGCGGGCATAAAGTGATGGCAGATGCGTTTCGCTACGATTGCAAAGAGCATGTATAAGGGGTGGAAAGTGAGGAAAAGAACATCTATGAAAAAAAAAATCATCATTGCGGTGGCAGTCATCGCAGGTATTTTGGCAGCAGTTGCGATTATTTCAATTTTGGCACAGACGCCGATGCCGATCTGACGAGTGGAAGATAGTCATGAATTTGGAGGCATAAATATAGGAAAAGGATGTCCTCCAAAATAGGACAGAGGTGCAGGAGGTTATAACAACAAGGATTGCTTTATGAGGGAAACAGATCAGGAAGGTTACGTGGATTTTGTGAAAACCGTAAGAATTTTATAGACATTTCTGCAAAAAAAATCTAATATAATTATTCGATGGTTCTGAGAGAAATATGTCGGCTTACGATAATTTGAAATGCGTTTCGATCGGAACAGAAAAAAGATGGGATTTGAAAGAGATGAATTTATTGAACGTACAGAAAAACAAAAAATGTGGCTTTACACTGGCGGAGCTTTTTGATCGTGGTTGCGATCGTGGGGATCCTTGTAGCAATCTCAATTCCAATTTTCAGCGTGCAGCTTCACAAGGCGCGTGTGGCTGCCGATTGGGCAAATCTGCGAGCATACTATTCAGAGATTCAGGCAGATTATATCGCGACCGGGAAGTATAATCCAGAGGTGCCGGCATCAGACAATACAAGTTATCATTATCTTACAGAAATTACATTCCTTGATGGACAAAGGGTCGAACTGAAAGCGGGAAAGATTTTGATTGGGAAATCAAAAGGAGAAAATGGATACGAGATTGTATATTACTGCAATGAATATTTGAGGACACACAACGTGGAACCGCACTATTATAAATGTAGCTTGTCTCTTGGCGCTAGTGCATTATAAACAATGATAGAAGCAGATAAATAAAAGGAAGCAGGACAATGGAACTCCCCCAATGTCCTGTTTTTCTTATGTAACAGCAAATCCTTCCAACGCATCTATAGAAGACCGGGATGATCTTTGCAGACCCAGGTGTGGGCTGTAGTTCATATTATGGATACAGAATAGCAAATGTTGTGTGCGTATGGCAAAAAAATCAATATGTTGATAAAATGCAACAGAGGTGTAATGATAATGAAAAAAAATGTAAAAAAGATATCAAAAAATGGTTGACTTTTCCATGGGGATTTGTTATTATAATACACGCCTTGAGCGACAGGGCAAAACTTATTAAGGTTTAAGAAAAACCATGTTTTAAAATGACAAACCGGAAACGGTATTAGAATAAATGAGTTGCCGCTGAGAGCAAGAAACGGCAACGAAACTAAGTTCTTGAAAACTGAACAGTATGTAAAACCCTGAAAATTCTTATAAAATGGTCTCTGGTTTGAAAAAATTCAGAACAAAAACCTAACCAAGAACGGTTTAAAAATTAGCCAAGCTAAATTTTGACCTGGACCTGGAGTTCGAAACGGCTTCGAAAAGCTTTCACGTAATTCGTGAAGGACATGTAAAAGCTTATAACATGAGAGTTTGATCCTGGCTCAGGATGAACGCTGGCGGCGTGCCTAACACATGCAAGTCGAACGAGCTGCTTTGATTGAAGTTTTCGGATGGATTTAAATTTACAGAGTGGCGGACGGGTGAGTAACGCGTGGGTAACCTGCCTCATACAGGGGGATAACAGTTAGAAATGACTGCTAATACCGCATAAGCGCACGGTATCGCATGGTACAGTGTGAAAAACTCCGGTGGTGTGAGATGGATCCGCGTCTGATTAGCCAGTTGGCGGGGTAACGGCCCACCAAAGCGACGATCAGTAGCCGACCTGAGAGGGTGAACGGCCACATTGGGACTGAGACACGGCCCAGACTCCTACGGGAGGCAGCAGTGGGGGGATATTGCACAATGGAGGAAACTCTGATGCAGCGACGCCGCGTGAGTGAAGAAGTATTTCGGTATGTAAAGCTCTATCAGCAGGGAAGATAATGACGGTACCTGACTAAGAAGCCCCGGCTAACTACGTGCCAGCAGCCGCGGTAATACGTAGGGGGCAAGCGTTATCCGGATTTACTGGGTGTAAAGGGAGCGTAGACGGCGACGCAAGTCTGAAGTGAAATACCCGGGCTCAACCTGGGAACTGCTTTGGAAACTGTGTTGCTAGAGTGCTGGAGAGGTAAGCGGAATTCCTAGTGTAGCGGTGAAATGCGTAGATATTAGGAAGAACACCAGTGGCGAAGGCGGCTTACTGGACAGTAACTGACGTTGAGGCTCGAAAGCGTGGGGGAGCAAACAGGATTAGATACCCTGGTAGTCCACGCGGTAAACGATGAATACTAGGTGTTGGTGAGCAAAGCTCATCGGTGCCGCCGCAAACGCAATAAGTATTCCACCTGGGGAGTACGTTCGCAAGAATGAAACTCAAAGGAATTGACGGGGACCCGCACAAGCGGTGGAGCATGTGGTTTAATTCGAAGCAACGCGAAGAACCTTACCAAATCTTGACATCCCTCTGAAAAGCCTTTAATCGGGCTCCTCCTTCGGGACAGAGGTGACAGGTGGTGCATGGTTGTCGTCAGCTCGTGTCGTGAGATGTTGGGTTAAGTCCCGCAACGAGCGCAACCCTTATTGTCAGTAGCCAGCAGGTGAAGCTGGGCACTCTGATGAGACTGCCGGGGATAACCCGGAGGAAGGTGGGGATGACGTCAAATCATCATGCCCCTTATGAGCAGGGCTACACACGTGCTACAATGGCGTAAACAAAGAGAAGCGAGCCTGCGAGGGGGGAGCAAATCTCAAAAAATAACGTCTCAGTTCGGATTGTAGTCTGCAACTCGACTACATGAAGCTGGAATCGCTAGTAATCGCAGATCAGAATGCTGCGGTGAATACGTTCCCGGGTCTTGTACACACCGCCCGTCACACCATGGGAGTCGGAAATGCCCGAAGCCAGTGACCCAAGCGAAAGCAGGGAGCTGTCGAAGGCAGGACTGATAACTGGGGTGAAGTCGTAACAAGGTAGCCGTATCGGAAGGTGCGGCTGGATCACCTCCTTTATAAGGAAGAAGAAGTAAGGGTTTTATATACTGTTCAGGTCTCAAGGACCTGACTAAAGAATTCTGGTGTCGATGCGCTTATGGGGACACACCCGTTCCCATCCGAACACGACGGTTAAGACGTAAGCGGCCGATGGTACTATGCTGGAGACGGCATGGGAGGCAGGTGGATGCCAGATTCAATGGGCTTATAGCTCAGCCGGTTAGAGCGCACGCCTGATAAGCGTGAGGTCGGTGGTTCGAGTCCATCTTAAGCCCATTACCCAAAAGGGTAATGCAAGAAGTGACTGGCTGATTGAAATAAATACAGAACATAAATGAATAAGGGATCGCCTCGAAAGAGGGAAGGCCCGCATCCATGGGGGTGTAGCTCAGTTGGGAGAGCACCTGCCTTGCAAGCAGGGGGTCAAGAGTTCGAATCTCTCCATCTCCACTTGGTCTTTTTACTTCGAAAACTACAAATCGTGCAGGCACGCTATGAAATCAAAACTTCATAAATGCTTATGGAAGCAAGCCTCCAGCACATTTCTAAAGTTTCGATTTCGCAACGCACCTTGAAAACCGCATATTGAAATAAGTAATCTTAAATATTTAAGATACAAGACATCCGAGGCGTATCGAAAGATACGTAACCGAAAGAATCAAGTAAACACGAGACCAGGGGTGCAACGCTATGCACCTTCGTATGGAAGCCGTTCCCGCGGCGGAAATACTACTGGTTAAGCTAGAAAGAGCGCAGGGTGGATGCCTTGGCACTAAGAGCCGATGAAAGACGTGATAAGCTGCGAAAAGCTTCGGGGAGGAGCAAATATCCTTTGATCCGGAGATATCTGAATGGGGAAACCTACTTGAGTGCACCTCAAGCGACGTATGGTGAATACATAGCCATACGCCGGGAACCCGGTGAACTGAAACATCTAAGTAGCCGGAGGAAGAGAAAGAAACATCGATTCCGAAAGTAGCGGCGAGCGAAATTGGAAGAGCCCAAACCGGAATGCGTGCATTCCGGGGTTATGGACCGCGTTATGTGACCCGTATGGTAATGGAACAGTCTGGGAAGTCAGACCAGAGAGGGTGAAAGTCCCGTACATGAAACCAGAAGGGAGCTAGTGGGATCCAGAGTACTGCGAGACACGTGGAACCTTGCAGGAAGTCGGGGGACCACCCCCAAGGCTAAATACTCCTTAGTGACCGATAGCGCATAGTACTGTGAAGGAAAGGTGAAAAGGACCCCGGGAGGGGAGTGAAAGAGAACCTGAAACCCTGTGTTTACAAGCTGTGGAAGCACGTTAAGGTGCGACCGCGTGCTTTTTGTAGAACGGTCCGGCGAGTTGCGGATGCTGGCAAGGTTAAGCACTAAAGGTGCGGAGCCGAAGCGAGAGCAAGTCTGAATAGGGCGTCAAGTCAGCATGTGCAGACCCGAAACCGGGTGATCTATCCATGTCCAGGTTGAAGCGAAAGTAAAATTTCGTGGAGGACCGAACGCACATCCGTTGAAAAGGGTGGCGATGAGGTGTGGATAGGGGAGAAATTCAATCGAACCCGGAGATAGCTGGTTCTCCTCGAAATAGCTTTAGGGCTAGCCTCGTATTAGTCTGGTGGAGGTAGAGCACTGAATTTCCTAGGGGGCGTCAAAGCCTACCGAAGAATATCAAACTCGAATGCCATACAGATGATGTACGGGAGTCAGACGGCACGAGATAAGTTGGGTCGTCAAAAGGAAAGAGCCCAGACCTGCAGCTAAGGTCCCAAAGTGTGTGTTAAGTGGAAAAGGATGTGGGATTTCGAAGACAACTAGGATGTTGGCTCAGAAGCAGCCACACATTCAAAGAGTGCGTAATAGCTCACTAGTCGAGAGGTCCTGCGCCGAAAATGTCCGGGGCTGAAACACAACACCGAAGCTGAGGAATGTATCTATACATTGGTAGAGGAGCATTCTTAAAGGGGCGAAGCAGTACCGATAAGGAGCTGTGGACTTTTAAGAAGAGAGAATGCCGGAATGAGTAGCGAGATGGAGGTGGGAATCCTCCAGGCCGAATATCTAAGGTTTCAGGGTAAAGCTGATCTGCCCTGGGTAAGTCGGGGCCTAAGGCAAGGCTGAGAAGCGTAGCTGATGGACAACAGGTTTAGATTCCTGTACCACATGGTATCAGAACTGTGGGGACGCAGAGGGATAAGATGACCGGGGACAGAACCCCGGGCAAGCGTAGGAGGTGTCAGGCAGGCAAATCCGCCTGATAAGCCAAAGACGTGACGCGGACCGAACTCAAGTAGGGAAGCATCCGATTCCAGCTGCCGAGAAAAGCCGCTATTGTGTACCATGTGCCCGTACCGTAAACCGACACAGGTGGATGAGGAGAGAATCCTAAGGCCGGCGGGGGAGAAGCATTGTTAAGGAACTCGGCAAAATGACCCCGTAACTTCAGGATAAGGGGTGCCAGAGATCTGGCCGCAGAGAATAGGCTCAAGCAACTGTTTAGCAAAAACACAGGTCTATGCGAAACCGTAAGGTGATGTATATGGGCTGACGCCTGCCCGGTGCTGGAAGGTTAAGAGGAGAGGTTAGAGCAATCGAAGCTTTGAATTTAAGCCCCAGTAAACGGCGGCCGTAACTATAACGGTCCTAAGGTAGCGAAATTCCTTGTCGGGTAAGTTCCGACCCGCACGAAAGGCGTAATGATTTGAGCGCTGTCTCGACAATGCACCCGGTGAAATTGAAATACCAGTGAAGATGCTGGTTACCTGCGCCAGGACGGAAAGACCCCATGGAGCTTTACTCCAGCTTGATACTGGGATTCGGTAATGCATGCACAGGATAGGTGGGAGGCTACGAGTACGGAACTCCGGTTTCGTATGAGCCGCTGTTGGGATACCACCCTTGTGGTGCTGGGTTTCTAACCAGAGGCCGTGAACCGGGCCGGGGACAATGTCAGGTGGGGAGTTTGACTGGGGCGGTCGCCTCCGAAAGGGTATCGGAGGCGCTCAAAGGTTCCCTCAGAATGGTTGGAAACCATTCGAAGAGTGCAAAGGCAGAAGGGAGCTTGACTGCGAGACCGACGGGTCGAGCAGGTAGGAAACTAGGACTTAGTGATCCGGTGGTATGAAAGTGGGATTGCCATCGCTCAACGGATAAAAGCTACCCTGGGGATAACAGGCTTATCACTCCCAAGAGTTCACATCGACGGAGTGGTTTGGCACCTCGATGTCGGCTCATCGCATCCTGGGGCTGAAGTAGGTCCCAAGGGTTGGGCTGTTCGCCCATTAAAGCGGTACGCGAGCTGGGTTCAGAACGTCGTGAGACAGTTCGGTCCCTATCCGGCGCAGGCGGAGGAAATTTGATAGGAGCTGTCCTTAGTACGAGAGGACCGGGATGGACGGACCGCTGGTGTACCGGTTGAGCTGCTAAGCTCATGGCAGGGTAGCCAAGTCCGGAAGGGATAAACGCTGAAGGCATCTAAGCGTGAAGCCCCCTAAAGATAAGATTTCCCATTCGGAAGTAGTAAGACCCCTTGAAGACGACGAGGTAGATAGGGCAGAGGTGGAAGTACGGTAACGTATGTAGCTGACTGTTACTAATCGGTCGAGGGCTTATCCAGGAAGGTCTGGTTGGTTGATGAAACGGTGAAGATGGATTTCAATATGTGGTTTTGAAGGTATGTGTGCAATGAGTGGCTCACTAAGTAACCGAGTACAGCTCTAGCTTCTTTCGAAAGATAAATTTCGCGGTCAGCATATGTCTTTGTGTGAGGCACAATATGATACATACGCTTAAGGTCACCGTGCTGACGTTCATAAACCTCCTCAGAGTGAACATGGAGCTTATTTCCACGAATGTCACTCCAACGCAGTGCGGCGAGTTCACCAATCCGCAAACCAGTACAAGACTGGAAAAGAATAGCTGCAAAAACAGGGTCACGTTTTTCCCAAAAACGATAATACAAAGTACCTTCTCTGAGTGCGAAACTCAGAGTCAGAGTAGACTTCTGTAGAAGCATCTTTCTTGCATACTTGTCGGTATCTTACTTTGATTTCGACATCTTTCATAAGATCAGCAGTAATGTAATGCTTACGCACAGCGTATGCATACATACCGCCGAGGATGGTCTTTAGGTTCTGCCACGCCTTATAACTCAAAGAAAAAGAGGTGACAAGGCGGTTACATTCTTTTCAAGCTCAAGATCGGTAATCTTCTGGATTGTTTTTGTGGATCAGCGGAGAGCTTTCAAGGTACTTGTAAAAGTACTGCTTGTAACGATCCATCGTGTTCTCACTGCTAGTGAGGTCACGCTTGTAGCTGAACCACTCGAAAAAAGTGAGTAGAGCGTAATCCCGGTGAAACCGTACCACTCCCAAAGCTTTTCATAAAGCTCCTGCTCAGTCTTTGCCTTTATTTCTTTACGGCCTGTGGCGGTCTTAACATATGTATTCCAACGGTCACATTTTTCGAGATGCTTAATAGAATACTTGTGTACTTCTTTAATAAGAGAGATTTTCATATTGTTTTTTAACTCAAGCAACATGGTCCTCTCGGTTTCGTCTGTTGAAAGTCTTATCAAATTTTCAATGTTCTGTAGTTTCTCAGTCAAAAGTTCCTTCCTCTGAAAGTAGCCAACCTTACCAGAAAAATGTATTTACCTCCTTTTGGCTAAACTAAGTATACCACTGATCGGGTGTCCCAGTAGCGAGTCTTGGGTGACTGCCAGTAATGGTAGTTGCTAAGCGTAGACAGCGAGAAAATAGAGAGTGTGATTGAGCCTCGAAATTTGATATCTGGAAGGCTGACGTTCTAATTCCGACGGAAAGCAATACAAATCAATTCGAATTGGTGAGAAATGGTTTGCTTCTGCGGGGTCAAAGAGCACTTTATGTTTTACATTGTGATTATTCAGTCAACTGGGGAGAGCCTGTTGTTTCTTGTCATTGCAAGTATGGCAAACAACTGCAAAATGGGAGAATGCCAAAAGAACAGCAGGCAGTCGGATAGCTTCATAGTACCGAAAAAGTTGTGTAATGCCAACGGAGGAAAGGGAGCTACATAATAATGGTCTTTCTGAGGACACATCAACCGTACTCAGGGACGGAGGTATTGATGGAAACGAAATTAGAAAGAATAGCAGAAATATCGGCAAATTCGCCGAGACCAGAGTTCACATCGTTGTATCATCTAATCAATAAAGAAATGCTTTTGCAATGTCACAAAGAATCAGACGGAAACAAAGCAGTCGGTGTTGATGAGATTACTAAGAAAGAGTACGAGAGGAATCTGGAGCAAAACATAGATGACTTGGTAGAAAGACTGAAAAGAAAATCATACAAACCACAGCCATCAATCAGGGTATATATCCCTAAAAGCAATGGAAAACTTCGACCATTAGGAATTGCGTGCTATGAGGACAAAATAGTCCAATTAGCATTAAAGAAGATATTGGAAGCTATCTATGAACCGAGATTTCTGAACTGCATGATAGTGCAGTTATAGCGTACTTCATGATTTGCAAGGAACAGATAAGTGAAACTGTGCACCATTTTCGATTGATTTCATCTGTTGTGAAATTTTGCTTCAGCTTATTATCGAATACTTTATGCGGGTTTCCATGCTCATATCCCGGCTTTTTGGACGGACAACCGAACGGAGACCAAGCTCTGTGTTCATATATTTATGAACGGTGGTATTACTGTAAGAATAACCTTTACGCCCAGATAGACTTTCATACTCCGATAGCCGTCAACTCCATTGTGCGAATGATATATTTCCTGAATCTGTGCTTGACTTCGGCTTTAAGGGTATAATAATCCGCCTTCCGGTGTTTCCGGTAGTTGTAATAAGCATTTGGGCATATATCCAGCCGTCCAAGCAGCCAGCGAATGCCAAATTCATTATGATATTGTTCGATGAATCGATAAGCCTCTAATCGATTTCCTTTGCAAAGAATGCCGCCGCTTTTTTTAAAAAAAGATTCTCCTTACGAAGTTCTTTCGTTTCTTTGAGTCTGAGCATCTCCTTCATGTTGTCATAATCTTCTCTTTGGCTTCCGGGCTTGACTGGCATTCTTACTAAACTCGCTACACCACTTAGAA
>VOFH01003771.1_pt1 | contig 20014 bp, 30 predicted proteins | sample 5384091 | NCBI WGS metagenome assembly VOFH01 (sample SAMN12384727, study PRJNA508395) | human gut metagenome | isolation source: healthy gut G | host: Homo sapiens
GCAGATATCCCGGCTGGAGCGCAGGGGTTTGAAACGGCTGCGGAGAGTGTTGGACCGTGAAATAGCTCTCATTCTGAAATTTGTCATTGTGCGCCAATAGCGCTTTGGCATATTGGTCATCCGGCATTTAGGGGTTTTCACGCTCTGGAATGGCAATGGTATCATAGAAGCGTTTCCAGAGAATGCGGTAGCGGGCTTCCGTTTCAATCTGGCGGCGCCATATGAAAGACCTCCAGGGGGCGGATTGTGGACTTTCCGGCTGCATAAAACAACGCTTCCCGGTGGGTGCGGTCATAGATGAAAAAGGCTTCGTTTTGATATCGGGTACAAAAATGCTTCCGTAGAAGAGGCAGAACACGATTCTTGGGCTCAATTTCGCTGCCAAGAACACCTCCTAGTTCGGGAAAAGCGCACAAATCCTTTGAGCAGGTGAGCCTCGCCGTTCAGGTGGCGCACTGCGGAGAGAATGGGTACATGGTCTCATCGGAAAAGTTCCGCAGGAACCCGGGGCCATCCTGCAGGAGCTTTGCAACCAGGCGGTATAAACACAGCTCCTTATCCGGCAGGCAGGTGAGGAACCCTTTGCGCAGCAAATCCAGTGCATCAGGGGAACAGGCTGCCACCTTTCTCAGAACGCGCTTGGCGTGGTCGTGGTTTGTCTGGACAGTACGGGGGGGGAACAGTGTCGGTACTGCGTCCTCAGTGCAAAAAATGGCAGTGGGGCTCTCCCGATAGGCATAGCTGTCAAAGATACAAAGAGAGCAGCCCATCAAAGCTGCCGTCATAATCATAAATCATTTCTGTCATAGAATCACCTTAGGCACTGTCAAACAGGGAAAGCTGCACCATCTCCTGCTGGGGCAGCAGGGTCGCTCTGCTGCGATCAGGCTTCGCAGCAAACTGTCCGGAGTAAACCGCAGGCCCTCCGTCATTTGCCCGGAAGCTGTCAGGAAATACTGGGCACGTTTCATGACGCCTCCCAGTTTTTTGAGGTGCTCCGTATGGAGCGGTCCCACGCGCCTAGCCGCCAGGATGCGTCTGGCGGAAACCACACCTATGCCGGGAATGCGTAGAAGAGTCTCATAATCTGCCGTGTTGACCTCGACCGGAAAGAAATCCAAATGCGCCAGAGCCCAGCTACATTTTGGGTCTACCCTGGGGTCAAAATCCTGGTTTTGCTCATCCAGCAGTTCCTCAGCCGGAAACCATAAAACCGCAGCAGCCAGTCCGCCTGGTAAAGCCGGTGTTCTCGTAGTAAAGGGGCTTGCTGTCCGGCAATAAGGCGTGCTCTACTACCGGCACGTAGGCGGAGTAGAACACGCGTTTGAGATGGTAGCGGTCGTATAAACCCCTGTGTCAGACGCAAAATATGGAAATCAGAGTCCCGGCGTAGCGCCCACGATCAGCTGAGTGCTCTGCCCGGCCGGTGCAAATTTGGGGCATGGCGGTACTTGGACCAATTCCTCTCGGTTTGTGCCGGCTCCTCACCTGAATCGACGCATGGAGCCAGAATGGCCCTTTGTTTTTTCCGGTGCCAGCGTTCGCAACCCTGCCTCCGACGGCAGCTCAATATTCACGCTGAGCCGGTCCGCCAACAGACCTAATTGCTCCACCAGCTCTGGTGCGGTTCCTGAATGGTCTTGGCGTGGATATATCCATTAAAGCGGTATTGCTCCCGCAAAAGCCGCAGAGCGCGGATCATCAGCTCAGTGGTATAGTCTGGGGAGCGGAAGACGCCAGAGGAGGAACAGCTCCCTCAATATAGTTCCGGCGATAAAACTGGATTGTCAGATCTGCCAGTTCCTCCGGCGTAAAGGCTGCCCTCCGGGTATCATTGCTGCGGCGGTTGACGCAGTATTTACAGTCATAGATACAGCGGTTGGTTAGCAGGACCTTCAGCAGTGTCACGCACCGCCCGTCTGCGGAAAAGGAATGGCAGCACCCTGCCACGGAAGACGAAGTGTGTTGCCCACATACCCTACTTTGGACCCGCGATTGCCACCGCTGGAGGTGCAGGCTGCGTCATACTTGGCGGCATCAGTTAGATGGTCAGCTTGTCCAGGACATCCATCAGCAGCTGCGGGTCCTCCGGCGGCAATGCCGAGTGGGACGCTCAATGGCATCCACAATCCGGAAAAGCTGGGCGGTCAAAAAAGCCACACCTATCAGAATCAAGAAGAGCGTCCAACCAGTCATCATACATACCTCCTGTATCGAACTTTTGTTCTGCGACTATTTTAACTCGAACAATTGTTCTTGTCAAGCATAAAATCGAACAAAATTTCGATTCCTGAAAAGGGACAAAAAGAGACGGCAAAGCCGTCTCTTTATTCTTTGCAATCGGCCAGACTTTTGGAGAAAGGTGTTTACTGCATCTTCCGGAGTTGCCCAGCTGGTCACAAGCCGAATACAGGTTTGATCTGGCCCCTCCGCGTGGTCAACTTCAAAGCGATATCCCGCAGCTTGCAGGCCTTTGACAACCGAATTCGGCAGTACGGGGAACTGCTGATTAGTGGGGAGGGCAGCGGGGAACGCGCAGCCCAAAGCGGACAGCCCATCCCGCAGGCGGAAGGCCATCTCGTTAGCGCGGCGGGCCAGCTCCCAGTAAAGCCCGTCTTTCAGCAGGGCCTGAAACTGCAATCCCAACAGCCGGCCTTTCGCCAAGACCGCGCCCCGCTGTTTCATGTGCCAACGGAAGCGGTCGTGTGGAAGTGTCATCACCAGGGCCTCCCAAAAAGGGCGCCATTTTTCGTGCCGCCGATATAGAACGCATCTGTCAGCGCTGCCAGGTCCGACAGAGTGAGATCACTCTCCGGCGATGTAAGGGCTGAGCCCAGCCGTGCGCCGTCCAAATAGAGAAGGAGACCGTGAGTGTCACAGCAATCCCGCAGGGCGACGAGCTCGGCTTTGGTATAAACTGTGCCTACCTCGGTAGAGTCTGAGAGATAGACCAGCCGTGGCTCAACCATATGTTCGGTGCTGTGGCTGGCCAGGACGTTCTCGATCTCAGCAGGTGTCAGCTTACCGTCCTCCGTGGGAACGGTGCAGACCTTGTGACCGGCGGCCTCAATGGCACCAGTCTCATGAACGCAGATGTGGCCGGTCTGGGCGGCGATCACCGCCTCATAGGGCTGGAGCAGAGCAGAAATGGTCACTAGGTTCGTCTGGGTACCGCCTACAAAAAAATGGACACCGGCTTCAGGCGCACCGCAGAGCTCACGGATCAGTGACCGAGCGGCTTCGCAGTACGGGTCCAGACCGTAGCCTACAGTCTGCTCCAAATTGCTGTCCAGAAGAGCCTGGAGAACTTGAGGGTGGGCGCCTTCGCTGTAATCGTTACGGAAACTGTACATAGATTTTCACCACTTTGTTACAATTTTGATGTTGCAATCATAGCGCGCATCCTGTATAAATGCAAGGGTAGAAAGTGGTATTTTTTTGGAAACGGGGAATACTGAATAGGGAACTTTTTCAAGACTCCGTTCGTCATACAACGAGAAAGGAAGTGCAATATGAAAAAATGGATGATGCTGGCCGCGGCCCTGGTACTGCTGACGGCCATGACCGCCTGCGGCGGCAATTTGACAAGGAGAACGCAGATAGTTCGGAGGTGGCGTTGGACAGCTTTTTTTATGCGGGGCTGGCAGAGGAATACCACTGGACAGAGGATGCGGCTGCCAGTGAGGCAGACGAGCTGCTGCTGAGCAACATAGAGGGAGAAATGCTGGACTCTACTACCCCGGGCTGAGTGAAATTGCTACCAAGCAGCTGGTGGCGAAGGCGCCGCTGATGTCCGCTGTTGTGAACGAGGTGGTTTTCCTACAATGTGAGACAGACGAGGACGCGGACAAGGCTGCGGAAATTCTTCAGAAACGCATTGACTACCAAGTGGGAGATGAAACCAACCCCGGAGGAGCCTGGTATCCGGAATCCATTGAGTCCTGGAAGCAAGCGCAGGTCATCCGGGAGGGACCTATGTAGCCATGATCGCCTCGGCCGAGCACCAGGCGGACATTGCCGAGAAATTCCAGCAGCAGTTCCAGTGACAAGCGGACAGCCGCAGCGCCCCGCTGCGGCTGTTTTAGTCTGTTTAGGAGGATGAGACCCCTTGATATTCAGCAGTCTGACCTTTCTCTTTGCCCTATTTGCCGCTGACGCTGGCGGTCTATTTTCTGGCGCCGCTGCGGTGGCGAAATCTCATTTTGCTGCTGGTCAGCCTGTTCTTTTATGGCTGGGGAGCCGGTCTATATCACCATCATGCTCCTCTCCATTCTGATTGACTATACCCATGGGCTGTTAGTGGAAAAATACCGAGACAACGACAAAAAGGCCCGCCGGTTTGTGACCCAGTCGATCATCTTCAACCTGTTTTTGCTGGGCTTTTTCAAGTACGGGACCTTTCTCGCCGAAAATCTGTATCTGCTTACTGGAATCCAGATCCCGGAGAGCGTAACAGTTCTGGGGGTTACGGTGCCGCTTCTGGGAGTGCCGCTGCCTATCGGAATCTCTTTTATACTTTCCAGACCATGAGCTACACCATTGATGTCTACCGTCGGGACGCTCCAGTGCAGAGAAATCCTGTTACGTTTGGAGCTTTTGTCACTATGTTCCCTCAGCTGATCGCTGGCCCCATTGTCAAATATAAGACTGTGGCGGCGGAGCTGGAGCACCGGACATATACCATGGAGCAGTTCGCACTTGGCGCCCAGCGCTTCTGCGTGGGACTCGCCAAAAGGTGCTGCTGGCCAACTCCATCGGCGCGCTGTGGGAAGCGCAGCTGGCGGCCCAGTCCGCCGGGGCGCTGACGGTCTTCGGCGGCTGGATGGGGCTGCTGGCGTTTGGCTTCCAGATCTACTTTGATTTCTCCGGTTATTCCGACTATGGCTATCGGTCTGGGGCGGATGCTGGGCTTCCGCTTCAACGAGAACTTTGATTACCCCTACCTCGCCGCCTCTGTGACGGAATTTTGGCGGCGGTGGCATATGTCCCTCACCAGCTGGTTTCAGGGAGTACCTGTATATCCCGCTGGGGGGCAACCGTGGTGGGATCGCCAAGACGCTGCGCAACCTCCTGATTGTCTGGTTCTGCACGGGCTTCTGGCATGGAGCCAGCTGGAATTTCATCTTATGGGGTTCTACTTTGCTCTCTGGCTGATTCTTGAAAAGTATGTCCTTCGGGATTTACTGGCCCGGACGCCGGCGGCAGTCAAACATTTGTATACACTGGCAGTGGTGTTTGTAGGCTGGGGCCTCTTCGCTATGGAGGACCTGTCAGTGTGTGGGAGGTATCTCGCGGCCTGCTTTGGTGCGGCGCCGGCTTGGAGCGCAGTGGACGGCTATACACTCCGCAGCTACGCTGTCACGTTTCTGCTGTTGGTTGTAGCCTCTACAAATTGGGGGGCTCGGACTTGGGCGCGCATTCCAGATCGGGCGCGGAGAATTCTGGCTCCGGTCCTGATGGCACTGTCCCTGGTAGTCTGCACGGCGTATCTGGTGGACGGCAGTTACAATCCGTTTCTCTATTTCCGCTTTTAAGGAGGACGAGCCATGACAACAAGATACAGCCGCTTTTTGTCTGCGTTTTTCTGCCTTTTTCTGGGAGGACTCTTGGTATGGCACATTCTGCTGCCGGACCGGGCAAGCTCAGAGACAGAGAACCGCACCCTGGCCCAACGGCCGGACTTTTCCTGGGCGGCGCTGGTGGACGGTAGCTACACTGCGGCGGTGGAGGAGTATTTTGCTGACCAGTTTCCCCTCCGGGATGGTTGGACGGGCCTGAAGGCTAGAACGGAACAGCTCCTTGGAAAATCAGAGTTCAACGGCGTGTATCTCTGCGGGGACACACTGATCTCCAGGGTGGAAACACCGGATGCGGAGCAGGTGGAGAAGAATCTCTCCTATGTGAAGCGGCTGGCGGAGAGTACCGCCGTTCCAGTGACCTTTGGCCTGATCCCGTCGGCGGCGGAGGTCTGGAAGGACAAGCTGCCTGATGGCGCGGCCAGCTGGGATCAGACAGACCTGCTGGAGGAGAGCGGAGTTGATTTCCTCACGACCCTCTCCACCCACGCCGGCGATCAAGTTTTCTACCGCACGGACCATCATTGACCACCCTAGGGGCCTTTACGGGGCAAATGCTCTGCTGGAGACTTGGGGAATAGAACCACTAAGGGTAGAAGACTTTTACGCCAGAAACGGCCTCTGACAGCTTCAATGGCACCCTCTACTCTCAGTCTGGTATCCACTGGCTCAGACCGGATAGCATAGAGTTGTGGGCGAAGGAGGACGGCCTGACCGTGACCTCCTGGCGGACAGGGAAGCCGGAGCCTGCGTCCCTCTACGACCGGTCATATCTGGATGTTAAAGACAAGTACTCTGCCCTTCCTGGGTGGTAATCAGCCACTTTGTGTCATTAAAATGAGAATCTTCCGGAGAGAGAAAGTGCTGGTCATCCGAGATTCCTACGCGGATTCCCTAGCGCCTTTTCTGGCCCAGCGCTTTGCCGAGGTGCATCTGCTGGACCTACGCTACTACCGGGCCTCCGCCGCCCAGTACTCTGAGGAACATGGAATAGACCGGATCGCGGTGTTGTATAGCGCCCAGAACTTCATCTCCGACCGGAACCTGGTGTTGCTGGCCAGTGAAGCGGCTTTGCCGTATAACTCGCCATAGGTGGGTGGGGGTACCACGACAAACAGTCAACAGCGGGCACATGGTTATTTGGCTGTGCTTTTGTATAGTAAAAAGAACGCCCATTATGGGCGTTCTTTTTACTTGAGGAACATTTATGGACCGGTGCCAGTGCCGTCGCACCGCCATCCCTCCTCCGTCCTGTACAGGACGCCCACCTGAAAGTTCTCAAACGCGCCCTCTGGGGCCTCTCCGTACCGGCCGTCATAGTCCCCGGTGTTGCCCGCCATCTGGTAGTTCCGGGCGTGCTGGGTTTCCGGGACAAAGATGCGGGTATAGGAGAACCAGAACCGCTCATGGCCTTCGCTGGCATCCGGATAAGAGGTCTCCGGCATATCTGCCCAGCTGTCCACGCCGGCGATGGCCCGCACATAGGTGCATGCAAAGATGCTGCCGGAGGTAACGGCCAGCGCAGACTGTGTTGCCGCGTCGGACCAGGCCTGGGCGATCTTCAGATGGCTCTGCCCCTCATCTGGGATCAGAATATCTGCTTGAAGGGCATCCCATTCAAGGCCATCATACCACTCCCGCAAAGCAGAAAAGAGGGTGCCGTCATAAACGGCGTCCGCACCCGTAATAGGGGCTGCCAGCCAGACAGTCTCATCTCGAAGCGTGCAGCGGACCAGATTAACGCCTTGCCAACACTGGACGGAAGCGGCACCGTTCCCGGAACTCAGCGTTAGGGAGGCGGCATTCTCCGGTGGAACAGGGTTATCGGCAAAGGTCCAGCGGAAGTCCGAAGGGTCGTTTTCCAACCGGTAGCTCCAATAGTCCTCCAAAGCTGCCGGATAGGCTCCGCCGCCCCGGCCGTCTGCCAAGGTTAGATCCAGCGTGACAGAGCCAGCCATCTGTTCAAGCGTCGTCTGAAGTGTCCGGCCTGCCTCGGTGGGTGCGCCGGCCACTGCCGCCAGCAGCTGGCCGTACGCCTCCCGGCCAGATTCTGTCAGGGCGGAGGAATTCCACTCCAGGTTCTGGAGGCCGCCAGAGAAGAGGGAGCCGTCATCCGTATCGGCGATAGAGGCGGCATATTCCGTCAGATTGCCAAGAGCCGCCTCCTGCTCCTGGGTGTCATACCGGCCCATCAGATTCAGGAAGATGGTCTGATTATCATAGAACATATAGTAGAGGTCCCTGGGCCCGGACCTGGGAGTGGGGGGCAGCAGGTCATTTTCCAGCAGCACCCGGGCAAGGCAGGCGGCGAACATGGGGTTATCACTGGTTCTGCCCACGTCAGTGGGGATGCTGCTCTCCAGCAGCGTGGGGCCGCTGTCGGTCAGAGTATGGAACACCAGGAGGTTATCGGAGTTCATGCCGCCCACCCAGCCGTCCTCGTCCATGTACATGCCGCCGGCCATCACAGTCAGTGCGGGGTGGCGGTGTGGAGCCTCATAGCCGTAGGAATAAACCTGGATTCCAAGCTCTGGGTAGGCAGGGGCGGTATCCACCAGCTCCAAAGAGGTGATGCGCCAGTCGTCCCATTCCGCCTGAGTGCCGGAATCATGCCACACGCCGTTCACATAGGACTGCTGGCCGGTATGGGTCTGCCACCAGGAAAGCTCCTCTAATACATGGTCCCGGGCGGCGGAGAGCACCATTTCCGGCGCGTCGATACTGTCTGCGATGTGGTCGGTGTAGGCAGCGGTGTCCTTGTAGACCAACAGGTTTTCTCCGTCGAAATAAATCCGGCGGACGGCGGTACCGGACACATTTGCTTCACCGGAGAGGGGACGGAGGCACACAGAAACAGACATCGACGGTTGGTGTCGATGAGGCTGTAGTCCCACCCGATCATTTCCGGCCAGTTGTTTTCCAAAAGCGCGGTGATGTCTGCATGGTAAAGCTGCCCACCCCGCTGGAAAAGCAGTTGATTTCCATCCGTGAACAACTCGCTGGCGCCGTCGCCGTCCAAATCAAGAATTGCCGTGTCACCTCCATAAACCCGGGCCAATAGAACAGGGGGTATCCGGGTCCTGGAAATAGTAGTAATCGTGGATGATACTTCGCTGGTAATCCAGGATAGATTCCTGAGTCAGATAGGAGAGCACCAGTCCCTCATAGCCAAACAGGTCGGAGAAGAAGTCGATGGAGACGTCGTCAGGCCCGTGCCCTCGGGGAAGGTGAAGAAGCAGCCCGCGTCCCAGGCGATCATCCGGCTATTTCCGACGGCCTCGTCATAGATTACGGCGGCGTAGAGATTGCCGTCGGTGGAGAGATAGGGCCGGAAAGAAATCTCGCTGCCATCCATGCCGTGGACGAGCATGCCGCCGCCCCGCTCTGCACAGTCTCCGATACGGCGGGTCACGGCGACTGGCTCTGGCTGATAGGGGGCCAAGTCCGTCAGAGGAATGGTCAGCACCGGTTCTACCTCCGGAAACACCGTGGAAATCACGGGCCTTTTACTGGGGAGGTTGGACACAAACCAAAAGCTCCCGTCCGGCTGCTCCTCCAGCGTTACGCAGGCCCAGGGATATTCCGCATCCGTCAGGCTGCATCCTCAAAAGCCCAGCCGGGAGCGCCGGAACCATATACACCTGCAGAGCGGTAGTAGAGCTGGATGGTGTTCCCGATCCGCTCTCCGGCGGTGATGAGGACGTTGGCGAAATAGTTGGTATCGCCATGGGCCCAGTAATAGGCGTCATACTGCGAGAGATATGTGAAGTTTTCCAGTCCCTTGCCGGTGGTTTCCTCCACGCTCAAGCCAGTGTACTGATTCAACAGAGTGTCCATATCGGAGGTCGTGGCCTTGTACCGTGGGCAGTCCGGCAGTTCACTGCCATAGACCAGGGAGTCTTCTTCGGCACTGGAACCGGTGATGCCGTCAAATGTGCTGCTGCTGTTGGGGATGCCGCAGTAGAACAGCTCATAGAGGTCGATGTCCTCTGGCCGCTCATAGAGAGAAACCAGGAACTGATTGCGGATATTTGTGCCGGAGACGTCGTTATTGAAAAATTCCTCATTGAAATACGACAGCTCGTCGCCGGTGAGGGGCGGGCTTCCGGCCTGCTTGGCTCCGGTAAAGGTGACGGCGCATACCACCGCTGCCAGAGCCAGCACCAGGAACAAGGCGGCGCTCTTGGTCTGGCGGTTCTCGGCAATCCGGGTGATCCGGTCCCGTAGATGCCGCTTGTCTGAGGTCATGGTGGTGTCGGAGAGCAGGGGAGAGGACGGGCCTCTTCGAACGGGGATCAGAGCCAGCAGCGTCCGTCCATAGGCAATACGCTCCTCTGCATTCAGGCGGGCCAGAACTGCCTCATCGCACGCCAGCTCACAATCGGTTTTAGATGCCGCGGCTGCTGCCCACACCAGCGGATGGAACCAGTATACCGCTAGGCACACGACGCGCAGCAGCGACCAGAGGGGATCGAAATGCCGGGCGTGAGTCTCCTCATGGGCCAGCACATACCGCAGGTTCTCCGGCGAGGCAGCTGCCGCCGGCGTCACATAAATGGCGGGGCGCAGCAGGCCAAACAAGCAGGGGAGGGCAGCCCAGCATCCACCCAATAGACTGGATATTTGGAACCTTCTACCTGATAAGGTGTTCTCACTTTACAAAGCTTGCGCCAAAAGCGTAAGTTAGAGACCAGCAGCCAGACTGCCATGCCAGACATGCCAGCCAGCCAGACAGAGTACAGAAAGGCTTCCAGGCTGATTTGGCGGGCATATTGCACCGTATGGGTGACGTCTTTTTTGATCCGTGAAAACACGGGTGTTGTCTTGGGTTGCACGATCCAGGGCGATCCGCTGATAGTCCGATGGAGTTCGCTCCTGAACAGGTGTGCTGTCTGGTGCGGTAACACTTTCCCGAATAGGCTCAATATAGAGAGCTTGGGAACCGATCTGCCGTCCCATTGGCTCTGCTGCTGTCAACACGGAGAAGCCTATGGCGGGGGAGGCTCACCGGCAACAGAAGCCTCGCCAAAACCCACCCCCACAGGGCATACTGCACACGCCGGGGAATGGAATTGCGGAAAAGCCACCGCAAAAGCAGCAGTGCTGCAATCAATACGGAGGATGTGAAAAGAACTTCTTTCATGACTGTGTACCTTCTGCCCTTTCCAGGATAGCAGCAAGCTCCGCTAGGTCCTCCTCACTCAGTGCGCGGCTCTCCACCAGGCTACTGACCATCAGTCCCAGGCTACCACCGTAAACTTTGGAGAGAAAGCTCTCCGTCTCCGCCAAGGCCGCGTCCTCTCGCTGCACCGAGGGGAAGTAGCGCCGCGCCCTGCCACCGGGTTCATACCGAACAGCGCCTTTGGTCTCCAGCCGGGAGAGCATGGTGATGACGGTATTCTTGCTCCAGCCGGTCTCCGCCCGCAGGACCGCCGTCAGCTCTGTGATGGTCTGTGGCGAGCGGGCCCACAGGTGGTTCATCAGCTTCCACTCGCTGTCGGACAAATTGATGTGCATGTTCTCACCTCCTAGATGGTATACAATTGTCTACCAGAAACATATCAGAGAGGTAGACGCTTGTCAACCTCAAAATAGTTACAAAAATGACGGAACAGGCAGTACCTGTCCTGCCATCAGGAGAAATCAGTACCCCCAAAGCAGCAGAGCATACATACAATCCCCAGGGTATAGAACTCGTATTCCGGCAGATGAAAGGGAATGTAGAAAAGAAATCCTATGTAAGCCATCTGTCTGATAAAAGGTTTCGGCGATGGCAGAGGGGGAAGAAGCTTATAAGGCTGTTTTTGCGGTTGACCCGCCCCGCGTTTTGCCGTAAAATAGGAGCTGAGAATTTTTAGATATAATGGAGATCACATATGCAAGACTTCAATTCCCGATACATCGCCGCGCGCAAAGCAGTGATCGCTCGGGACCTTCAGAGACTTAACCCCATGCAGCGCAAAAGCCGCCATGACTACGGAGGGGCCGCTGCTCCTGCTGGCGGGCGCCGGCAGCGGCAAGACCACCGTGCTCATCCAGCGGGTGTATACACTTTTGACCTATGGACGGGGTAGCGACTCAGAAGAGGTACCAGAGTGGGCAGAGGAGGAAGACATCCACTTTTTGGAGGCGTTTCCGGACCGGCCTACGGATCTGGAGCTTGACCGGGCTCACCGTCTGTGCGCCGTAGATGTGCCCCGGCCCTGGGAGATTATCGCCATCACCTTTACCAACAAGGCGGCGGGGGAACTGAAGGAGCGCCTCGCGGCCCGTCTGGGGCCGATGGCCAACGACGTCTGGGCCTCCACCTTCCACTCCGCCTGTGTCCGGATTCTTCGGCGGGACATTGACCGCATCGGTTTTGACAAGGACTTTACGATCTACGATACCGACGATGCTAAGCGAGTCATCAAGGATATCGTGAAGGAGCAGAACCTGGACGAAAAGGCGTTCCAGCCCAAGAGCGTCCTGGCCGCCATCAGCCACGCCAAGGACCAGTACGAGACGCCGGAGGATTTCGCCCGGCGCTGTGAGACAGAAAACGACTGGAAAAAGAGCCGGATTGCAAAAATCTACGCCGCCTACCAGAAAAAACTGATGACTGCTAACGCGCTGGACTTTGATGACATTATCTTTCACACTGTAACACTGCTGCAGCGGGAGCCGGAGGTCCTGCGGTACTATCAAAATAAGTTCCGCTATGTGCTGGTGGATGAGTATCAGGACACCAACCATCTCCAATATCTCCTCACAAGCCTCCTGGCGGGCGGGTACAGGAATCTCTGTGTGGTGGGCGATGACGACCAGTCCATCTACCGTTTCCGTGGGGCGCTAACATTGAGAATATTTTGAGCTTTGAGCAGCAGTATCCAGACGCCCGGGTGATCCGCCTGGAGCAGAACTACCGTTCCACCCAGAACATTCTGGATGCCGCCAACGCCGTCATTCAAAAACAATGTGGGCCGTAAAGGTAAGACTCTCTGGACCGACAACGGCGGTGGGGGAAGTTGTAACCGTCAAGACCTCCTTCAACGAGGGAGACGAGGCCAACTTCGTGGTAGGAGATATCCTGATGGGCGTGAACCGGGGGCGGCGCTTCGGGACACAGCGGTGCTCTACCGAATGAATGCGCAGTCCAACGCACTGGAATACGCCATGAAGCGCAACGGCATCCCTTATAGAGTGGTGGGAGGCATGAAGTTCTTCGACCGGGCGGAGGTCAAGGATGTGCTGGCCTATCTCTGTGTGCTGAACAATCCGTTAGGATGACCTGCGGCTGCGGCGGATCATCAACAACCCAGCCCGGGGTATCGGCGCTACCACCATGGACAAGGTGGCGGTCCTGGCGGAGAGCCAGGGGGCGTCGCTTTACGAGATCATCCGTAATGCGGACCTGTTCCCGATCTCAAAAGCGCCTCCGTCAAGCTGCTGAAATTCGCGGACCTCATCGCGGGCTCCGCCGCCAGGGGCGGAGCTAGCCCCTGCCGGAGTTTTTACGACGTGGTGTGCGACCAGACCGGATACGTCCGGGCCCTAGAGGAGAAGAACGACATGGAGAGCCGGGGCCGGATTGAAAACGTCCAGGAGCTCAAGTCCAACATCCTGGGCTTTCTGGAGCAGGACCCGGAGGACGCCACTCTCTCCGGCTTTTTGAACGAGATCGCCCTGTACACGGATCTCGACAGCGTGGAGGCGGGGGACGACTGCGTCACCATGATGACGATCCATTCCGCCAAGGGCCTGGAATTCCCGACGGTCTATGTGGTGGGGATGGAGGAGGGCATTTTCCCCGGCGCCTCCGCCCAGTACGACCAGGAGGAGATGGAGGAGGAGCGGCGGCTGTGCTATGTGGCTATGACACGCGCCAAGGAGAAGCTGTACCCTTACCAACGCCCGGCAGCGGATGCTGTACGGCCGCACCAGCGCCAACCGGCCCTCCCGCTTTCTGGAGGAGATTCCGGAGGACAACATGCGCTGGGAGGGTAAGCCCGGAGCCGCGCTTTGGCGGAATGGAGGCGACCTTTGGCGGCGACCGCTGGGAGGGCGGCGCTTCCGGCGGATACGGCGCGCCTTCCACTGCACGGGTGGCGTGTGGGTAAGGTCCCAGCGCACCCAAACACTCTCGGGGGGAGCGGCGCTGCCCCTATGCTGCAGCTTAATCAGGGCGATATGGTTGAGCATACCGCCTTTGGAAAGGGCATGGTGCTGTCCGTCCGTCCCATGGGGGAGATGCCTTGCTGGAGGTGGCCTTTGATCAGATGGGGACCAAGAAGCTGATGCTGAAATCCGCCGGGAACCACCTGAAAAAAAATTATGAAAGCAGGAGCCGTGAACACGTGTTCACGGCTCCTGCTGTTTCCCAACGCTTAAAATCCTGGATAATGACAGCAAAACCACACCCCGGATCAGAGCGGATACCAGATGGAAAGAGCGCTCTTCCACTGGAAACCCCAGCCGACGCCGCCATCCGGAGTCTGAACGGCCCCGCTGCCGGCCCAAATGCCGGAGAGCAGCCCAACAGCCCACACAACAACACCCAGCCAACGGCACCAGAGTTCCCACGGAATCCTCTGATACCAGGGAACAGGGAATCCCAGCGGCTCCCCATAGATCAGGCGCTCAATGGGAACCGACAGCGCCAGGGCAAGCAGCTTCAGACTCTCAAGATCGGGCATGGTTTTCCCAACCTCCCAATTGGAGATCGTCTGCCGCGTCACGTAGAGTTGGGCCGCCAGCGCCTCCTGAGACAGGCCGGAACGCTTGCGTTCCGCGCAGATCCGCTGCCCTACCAGATTGGTATGTTTCCGGAACATGGATGCCCTCCTTTCCCACATCAGAGAATATCACGGGAAGATCTTTGCGGTCAAGCAAGGATTCCTTGCCGCGCTCAGGGGGCACAACCTCAATGCCTAAAATCCGGGCAACCACGGCAGCCTGACTTGCGTCGATCCTGGCGCCTTTGAGTTCGGAACAGGTCTCTGAGAGGGTAATGCGGTCCAGCGTACAGGTAGAGAGGTCGCATCCCCGGAGGCTCGTTCGGAAGAAATCAGCACCGGTAAAATCCACGTGCTGAAAGACGGTTTTTCCCAATTCGGCTCTCCGCCAGGGTAGATTCCGTGAAGCTGCTGCTATCAAGCGTGCAGCGGTCCCATACCGTGCCGACATAATTTCCGTAGCGGAACCGCCCACCCTCAAACGGCAGCTTTTAAAGCGCGCCTTCCGGAAGTCGGCGCCGTCCGCTTTACAGCCATCAAGGAGCACACGCTGCCAATAACTGCGGGACAGGCGGCAGCTTTCAAACTGACAGTTCTGAAAACAGGCGTCATAAAGGGACGCACCGGAGAAGTCACAGCCCAGGAACCGGCAGGCATGGAGATGGACATTTCTGCAGGTGAGCTCCGAAAAATCGGCTTGTTCCACCACTGTATGTTCCAGGGTCAGATCCTCCAGCCGGTCTCCGCTCTCCCGAGCGGCCTGAAGGACTTGATACAGCTCCTCGCTCATCTGCGCCGCTGCTCCGGCAGCCACAAAAGCTCCTCAAAGCTCCTGATATATACGTCGCAAAAGCTCCGCATCTCTTTTTCGTCCTGAGCGAAATAGTTGTCATACACGCCAACAACCCGCATTTTAGCGGCCCGAGCGCCCAGCAGGCGGCGAGACTGTCGTCAAACACCGTGCAGTCCTCCGGACGGATGCCGCCGGCCTTGGCTGCAGTCAGCCAGATCTCCGGCGACTTTTTTCTCAAGTCCCAGGTCATGGGCGAAGGTGATATTCTCAAAATACTTCTCCAGGCTCAGGGCCTTGAGCGCTGTGCGGCAATGTTCCGGTACGCTGGATGTCACCACGGCCAGCCGCCGACCCTCGGCTTTGCACTGCTTGAGATAGGCGCGGACGCCGGGTTTGATGCTGACGTGGGCGTAGAGGTCCTCTGCAAGCTCCATCCACTCCGCCATGATTTCCTCGCAGCTCTCCGGGAGATTGCAGAACTCTTTGGTAAACTTGGCGGCCAGAGGAAAAATGGTATGGGCCACGCCCTCATAATAGGCATGGGTGTAAGGAAGTCCCTCCTGGCCAAAAACTCCCGGTCCACGTTCTTCCAGATGCCGTTAGAGTCAATCAAAGTACCGTCTAAATCGAATAAAAACATACTTTACACCTCTTTTTCCAACCAGAACCTCAGGGAAAGTCGGGCCTCCTCCGCGTAGTCCACGCCGATGCGGGGGCCGGAACAAAAGCCGCTCCTTAGCTGGTATGGGAGCAGGCAGACCGATGTCCTCGGGACCGTCGCATACAAAAAGGGTATCACCAGTCAGGTCCAGGCCGTTTTCGTGTCTGGTCAGGGAAAAACCCTGGCAGACCTTTCCAGGACCGTTCAAAAGTTTTTCAAACGATAGGCCGTAAGCGGCTTTTCCCCATACCGAAGCTGCTGCATCCACTCCGTCCCCGCGACAGGCTCCACAGAGCGCACCAGGACCGCCGCCGGCTCACCCTCCGGCTCGGTGACGAAGTTCAGGCAGTGGTACATACCGTAGATCAGATGGATATAGGCATGGCCTGGAGCGAAAAGAGTTTCTGTCCGTGCAGTCCGCCGGTAATGGTAGGCGTGGCAGGCTTTGTCGCATCGGCCAATATAGGCCTCGGTCTCTGTGATGCGGCCGGCGAGAAACCTACCCTTCCATTGTCGGACGAGAACTTTGCCCAACAGGTTTTGGGCGGTCTCGGTATTGCCGCTGTAAAATTCCCGGGAAAGCCTTGCCATTTTATCACCTCAGTGCTACAATAAAAACTGTTTTGACCGTCTGCTGACCAATGCAGCGGGGCGCATGAATTCTTGATTTCCCAGTATATCACGGAAGAGAGTGTGGAGCAAGTCCAATGAAAGCCAATCAAATTCGCCAAACGGTATTCCCTCTGCTGACAGCGTTCATCTGGGGCACCTCCTTTGTGGCCCAGAGCGTGAGCACAGATCATATCGGGCCCTTTACTTTCAACGCCGCGCGCTCTATCGTGGCATTTTTGTCTCTGTTGGCGCTGACGTTCCTTTTGCGCCAGATTCGGCAGCGGGATTTCAAGGGAGCTGTGGAAGTGCCATCTGCGGCCAGACGGGAACTGCTCTTGGGAGGATTTACTGCGGTGCTGCGCTGACCATGGCCTCCTATTTCCAGCAAAAGGGTTGGAGACGACAACCGCTGGGAAGTCGGGGTTTATCACGGCGCTCTATATTGTCATTGTACCCATTGCGGGGTTTTTCTAAAAAAAGAAGGCTCCACGGACTGTTTGGCTCAGCGTGGTGCTGGCGGTGGCGGGACTATACTGCCTTTGCATCACAGAGGGCTTCTCTATAAATGAGGGCGACTGTTATACGATGGTATGTGCCCTGTGTTTTTCCGCCCATATTCTGATCATTGACCACTTTACAAAAAAGTAGATGGAGTCGAGCTCTCCTGCGTGCAGTTTTTGGTGGCAGCGGTTCTCTCCGCAGCCGGAATGCTTTTTGACAGAATCCCCTCCTGGGGGCTCTGCGGATGCACGTGGCCGATTCTCTATGCGGGATTTTTCTCCAGCGGGGTGGGCTACACGCTTCAGATCCTGGCGCAGAAAGATTCCAATCCAACGGTTGTGTCGCTGCTGCTGAGCCTGGAATCCGTGTTTGCCACGGTGGCGGGGGTGATCCTCCTGCATGATCAAATGAGTGGACGGGAATATGTAGGATGTGTATTTATGCTGGCGGCGGTGGTTTTGGCCCAGTTACCGGACCGAAAGCGAGTTTTTTTATAAGTCTTGAAAGGCGGGGAGGAAGCTCTCCGCCTTCTTGCTGTGATTGTCGGAAGAGTGCCGATTTAGGGTTGAACAACCCCAATAGTCTGTGGTATACTATCAAACTGTATGAGTATGTTGAGAGGTGGTACCATGCGCGTCGATGTGCTGGGCGTCGGATTTGATAATGTCACGATGGATGAGGCGGTGGGCCGGGCCGTGAAATTTCTGGATGGAGATCAGGCCCGCTATGTAGTCACCCCAATCCAGAGATTGTAGAGGTGTGCCGCGAAAATCCGGCGGCCAGAGCTGCGGTCAATGGGGCAGCTCTGGTGCTTCCGGATGGCATCGGCGTCATCAAGGGCGCGGCCATGCTGGGAACCCCTTTGAAGGAAAGAACTCCGGTATTGAATTTGCCGCCCGGCTGATGGAGCGTATGGCGGCAGAGGGAAATCCCTTTTTACTGGGAGCGAAGCCGGGGTGGCGGAGACGGCCGCGCAGCGACTGGCGGCTCAATATCCCGGGGCAGATTGCCGGCGTTCACGACGGTTACTTCCGAGAGAGTGATCCTGTAGCCGCTGAAATTGCCCGCAGTGGTGCTGATGTGGTGTTCGTGTGTCTGGGTGCACCCAAGCAGGAGCTTTGGATGGCGGAATATGGTCCGGCCACTGGAGCACGGCTGCTGTGCGGACTTGGCGGCAGTCTGGATGTATTTGCCGGGACTGTGGAGCGTGCGCCTGAATTCTGGCGAAGCACGGCTTAGAGTGGTTTTACCGGCTCTGCAAGGAGCCGAGGCGTATTGGCCGTATGATGAAGCTGCCGCTGTTTTTGGTACATGTGAATCAGGAAAAGAGGCGAAAATGAGCGGAAAATTGATTGTATTTGAGGGAACAGATGGTCCGGTAAGGCGACGCAGACAAAGCTTCTGTGCCGCTATTTGAGCAGCATGGTATCCCCTATCGCAAGGTGGATTTCCCGCGGTACGGACAGCCCTCTGCCGCCATGGTGCAGGAGTATCTGGCCGGAAATCTTGGCAAACACCCTGGCGACGTGAATGCCTATGCTGCATCGTTGTTTTATGCGGTAGACCGCTATGCATCCTATCGGCAAGACTGGGGAAAGTTTTACGAGAGCGGCGGACTGATTGTGGCGGACCGCTACACCACATTCAATGCGGTCCACCAGGCTGCAAAGCTCCCTGATGCGGAGAGAAAGCCTTATCTGGACTGGCTTTTTGACATAGAGTATCGGCTGCTGGGCCTGCCGAAGCCCGGACCTAGTGGTTTACCTGGAGATGCCAACCTTGCTGACAGAACAGATGCTGCGCAGGCGGGAGCAATCTACTGGCGCTCAAGCAGACATCCACGAACAGGATGAGGAGTATCTGGAGCACTGCCATAGCAATGCGGAGGAGGTGGCGCGGCTGTGCAGCTGGTCTGTGATTCACTGTGCCTCTGGGGAAAGCCCGGATCACCGGAGGATATTCATCGTCAGGTTTTGGAGCTGGCAATGAAAATTCTGTAGGCATGTCCCGGCGTGCTGCGGAAGAGCGGGACGCAGAGCGTCCCGCCTCGCTAAGAGAACCCTTAGCAGCAAGTGTCATTGCAGCCGCAGTTGCAGTTATGGTTGCAGCCGCAATTACAGCCACAGCTGCCGTTGCTGAAGCCGTTGTTCCCGCAGCAGCAACAGATCAGACGATGAGAAGGATGATCCACAGGCAGGAACAATCGTTGTTTCCGTTGTTAAACCACATCTTTGTCACCTCACTTTGAGACTTTGAGATATTCTATGCACCGTCGTTCCACGGAGAGCCTGGCCTTTGAAAATACTCTGTGGGACAAGTAAAGATTGCGATGTACTCCCGTTGGAACAGACGGAGAGGAACGGAGGATTCCATGGTTGATTACAAACGCGGGGATACCGCAAGCTGGGATAAGGAGCAGGTCCGCCAAAGTGAGCGGTCCCGTCAAAGCGCACAGCAAACCGGTCGGAAGCGGCGGCAGACGCCGGCGGGTGAACCCACTGCTATATGCACTGTGTGTGGTGCTCTCCTCGGCGATTCTCGCCGGAGTTGGCTGGCTGCTGGCCTCGGACCTGTGCGCCTATAACAAGGAGGCGATGACCACTACGGTGGAGATTACAGCAGATGACAGCATTGGTTCTGTGGCTGACAAGCTGCAAGAAGCCGGCTTAATTAAGTACAAAGTGGTTTTTCCGCCTTTTGCTGCGGTGGCAAATGCCGATGAAAAGATCGGCATGGGCACCTATGAGCTCAATACAGAGATGGACTATCGGGCGCTGATCATGGCACATGGCAGAGCTCCTCCGGCAATATGAACAGCAACACGGTTACGGTGACAATTCCGGAGGGATACACAGTGATGCAGACCATTCAGCTGCTGGCGAAAAAACGGTGTGGCCACGGAGGAAGCCTTGTTGGAGGCCGCCAAGACCTATGATTTCAGCTACGATTTCATTGACAACGCTTCAGAAGACCTCAGTCGACTGGAGGGCTATCTCTTCCCAGACACCTATGAGTTCTATACGAACATGTCAAACCGGAAAATGCACTGGACAAGCTGCTCTCCAACTTCAACAGCAAGCTGACGACGACCTGCTGGCGGAGGCGGAGACTCGTGCTATGATCTGAAAGATATCGTCACCATCGCCTCCCTGATCGA
>VOFH01000278.1_pt1 | contig 20001 bp, 26 predicted proteins | sample 5384091 | NCBI WGS metagenome assembly VOFH01 (sample SAMN12384727, study PRJNA508395) | human gut metagenome | isolation source: healthy gut G | host: Homo sapiens
CCCTTGAAGGGTAACTATATTGACCTGCTGAATATTGTGAACAGCCCGGATTTTGAACTCACGACAGCGGCGGATATCATCAGCCGTGATACCGCACTTACGATCGATCTGCTGAAAATGGTTCAGCCACTGGCTGTAAATTCGGAGATTACGTCTATCCGTCATGCAGCTGCCATGCTGGGACAACGGGAACTGAAAAAGTGGATCAACACGGCAGTAGCCAATGCTTTGTATGCGGATAAGCCGAATGAGGTTACCAGATTATCTCTGCTTCGTGCGAAATTTGCCGAGAATCTGGCGGAAGCGTTTGGCCTGAAGGCGCAGAAGGATGAATTGTTCCTGATGGGATTGTTCTCTGTGCTGGATGTGATCCTTGAGAAACCTATGGCAGAGGCTTTGAAGGTGGTCCATGTGGCTGGCGAGATCAGCAATGCACTGATCTACCGCATCGGCGTACTGGCACCGGTGTACGATTTTATGCTGCAGTATGAGACAGCCAACTGGGCGGAGGTATCCCGCCTGATGCTATTAAAGAATATTGATATGAATACAGTATATGAAGCCTATACATCGGCGTTGAAGTGGTATCGCACCGTACGTTGATTGTATTAAAAATGTACTTGTATTTTGTATACATTTATGTTATTTTCTTGAATGACTTGTAATTATATCCTCCGGCAGTCCAAAGGACGCCAGATGGAGAATAGTAGCAAAGGCGCAAACAGCGCGGAAAGGAAATTTCATATGAAAAAAACAAGACACTTGAGATGGTACAATTGGCCGTACTCATCGCGATCATGCTGATTCTGGCGTTTACCCGCTTGGGTATCTGCGCATCGGACCGTTAGCAATCTCCCTGATGACCATTCCCGTAGTCATCGGTGCAATGATCTTAGGACCCGCAGGCGGAGCCGTACTGGGACTGGTATTTGGACTTACTAGCTTTTACCAGTGTTTTGCAGGAGACCCTTTTGGAGCAGCTTTGGTAGCAATGAATCCGTTTTTCACTTTCCTGGTATGCATCCCTACCAGAACTCTGATGGGATGGCTGTCCGGCGTGATCTTCAAGGCACTGTGGAAGATTGACAAGACGAAGACCGTAACTTACTTCGTGACCGGTCTGCTGGGAGCATTTATGAACACCCTGTTCTTCATGTCTACTCTGATGATCTGCTTCGGTCATACCGAGTATCTGCAGAGCATGAATGCAACCGGAGCGAATCTGTTTATGTTCGCCGTAGCATTCTGTGGTATCAACGGAGCACTGGAGATGCCTATGAGCTGTGTAGTAGGTGGTGGCGTTGCGAAGGCAGTCAGCGTAGCACTGAAGAAGAATGCAGCAACAGAAGAGAAATAATCAGATTTCCACGAAACGAAAAATATATAAAATATACAAACAGACCCCCGGAGTATGACAGATGGTCATGCCGGGGGTTTAAATCCATGTGGAAATTTTGAATACGGAATTCATGTGCCGAAATGCATATATAGGCAGAAAGTATGGTCATTACAGCGACACCCACATTGTCTGCAGGGTATCTGCCGTGACAGCAACATTCCCCTGGATCATGGGAGCGGATCCGCCACCTTTTGCAGAAAGTTCCCGGCGCATGCGGTCTGCCAGTTCCTGACAGTTACAGGAAGCACTGCCTACAATAAATCGATAACCGTTTGTATCATCTCCGGCAAAGATACCACAGTAACCGGAATATTTTCCGGTCAGGGTATTCACAGCGTTTCGTAGGGCGATGGCATCCAGTTCACCGACGAAGAGAAGCACGTGGCGTACTTTTTTCCGGGGAGGGGAGTGCGTCCATCTGTACGTTCAGTAGCTCTGCCTGCAGGGCATTGGCGCGCTCTTTTTTGCAGCCTTGCATCCTCTTTGGCGCGGGCAACAGCACCTGCTACTTCCGGCTGCTTTGCGGACAGCAGAGAGGAGATGGCCCAGACGGAATCCTGTTTTTCGGTATAGTCGGCCAGAGCACGGTTTCCGCAGAGAATATTGATGCGGACACCGCCTCTGTGGCTCTGCACATTTACAACTTTGATGAGACCGATCTGTCCGGTGGTATCTACATGCGGAGCACAGCAGGCACACAGATCCACGCCGGGGATCTCGACGATACGTACATTTTCCGTGAGAGCCAGCTTGCTGCGGTAATTTAAGCTCGCCAGTTCTTCGTCGGTGGGCCAGCTGATGTTGACCGGAAGATTTTTCCAGACATAAGTGTTAGCCTCTTGCTCGATGAGACGCAGCTGCTCCAGAGAGACTTCTCCGTTCATATCCAGTGTCACTTCTCTGTCGCTTAAATGGAAGCCTACGTTTTCCAGTCCGAAATGAGAGTGCAGTAAGCCGGAGATCATATGCTCACCGGAGTGCTGCTGCATGAAATCAAACCGGCGGTTCCAGTCCACATGACCGGTGACCCGGGTGCTGACGGGAAACTCACAGGCCACTTTATGATACAGGATGCCCTGCTTGATGCTGACATCCAGTACTTCCTGTCCGTTTAAGGTGCCTTTGTCGGCGGACTGACCGCCCTCTTCCGGGAAAAAAAAGCGGAAGCGTCCAGAACGATCCTGTAATATCCCTCTTCCTTGTCGGGAACACATTCCATCACCACAGCGGTAAAATCCGTCTGGTGCACATTTTCATAATAGAGTTTGCGGGTTCCCTGGGAGTTCATTTGAGCATTTTCGATACGATCCATAGATGCCTGTCCAATCTGCTGTAGGAAAACAGCGTTTTGTGATAATTGAAAAATAGAAAATACATATCTATTCTATATCAGACCCGGGGAAAAAGCAATGGAAAATGTAAGCTTTTACACAGCTTTGTCAGATTCTCCAAGGAGTATCGGGATTGCGGGAGAGGTTTTTGTAGGTTTTATGCAGACAGGGTCTATTGCGACGCATTTTTTTTGTGATATAATAAATCGATTATGCAGATACCAGATTTAAACGGCAGAGGCCGACCGTGCTTGCACGGGGAGGCAGGTGCCGATTTAAATCGCCAAAACATGAGGATGCAGTGGAATCCGAATGTTTTCAGAATTGCGAGAGCTGCGAAGCAGCGGAGCAATTCGTGGGTATCGTAGACAATGCAGATACCCAGCGGAGCAATTTGCAGGTATCGTAGGCTACTGAGAGAAATACAAACGTCGCAAAAAGCGGCAGAATGTGAGGAAAGAATGAAGGCATTTTTGATTTTGGAAGATGGAACGGTGTTCGAAGGAACGCACATCGGTGCAGACAAAGAGATCATCAGTGAAATCGTATTTAACACATCCATGGCCGGATATCTGGAGGTCCTGACGGATCCGTCCTATGCAGGACAGGCTGTATGCATGACTTACCCCCTGATCGGTAACTATGGCATATGCAGGGATGACTGCGAGTCGGAGAAACCCTGGCCGGATGGATTCATCGTCAGAGAGCTTTCACGTATTCCCAGCAACTTCCGCTGTGACTGCACAATACAGGAATACTTAGAGGAGAACGGCGTGCCCGGTATCGCCGGCATCGATACCCGTGCGCTGACCAAGATCCTGCGTGAGAAGGGTACCATGAACGGTATGATCACCACCAACGAAGCCTATGACCTGAACGAAGTGCTTCCGAAGCTGAAAGCATATACCACAGGCAAGGTCGTGGAAAAGGTGACCTGCAGGGAAAAATATGTGGTAGCGCCCACCACGGAGCTGGCACAGAACGGACCCTCTCTCCGGTGCAGCGCGTTTTGATAAAGAAGCTTATGAAAAGGTGTCAGAGAGCCCAAGCCAGCACTGGTAACGGAGCTGTCCGGACAGGGACTAAAGGTAGCTCTGTTAGACCTGGGAGCCAAGAGAAATATCGCCAGATCCCTGGCAGAAAGAGGCTGTGAGGTGACCGTATACCCGCTGGAACTCCCGCACAGGAGATCATTGATGATAATCCCGACGGTATCATGTTAAGTAACGGACCGGGAGACCCCCAAGGAGTGTACCGGTGTGATCGCCGAGATCAAAAAGTTATACGATACCGAGATCCCTATATTCGCAATCTGTCTGGGACATCAGCTGATGGCTCTGGCTACCGGCGCAGATACCCACAAAATGAAATATGGACACAGAGGAGGCAACCATCCGGTAAAGGATCTGATGACCGGAAGAGTATATATTTCTTCTCAGAACCATGGATATGTGGTAGATACCGACAAACTGGATCCTTCCGTAGCGGTTCCCGCATTTATCAATGTCAACGACGGTACCAACGAGGGTCTGTCCTACACCGGCAAGAACATTTTCACCGTACAGTTCCACCCGGAAGCATGTCCGGGACCCCAGGACTCCGGTTACCTGTTTGACCGGTTCATTCATATGATGAGAGGAGAGAACTAAGATGCCCAAGAATCCTAATGTAAAACGAGTAATGGTAATCGGCTCCGGTCCTATTGTCATTGGACAGGCAGCGGGAATTCGACTATGCAGGTACCCAGGCCTGCCGTTCCCTGAAGGAAGAGGGAGTAGAGGTAATCCTGGTGAATTCCAACCCGGCGACTATCATGACGGATAAAGACATTGCAGATCAGGTCTATATCGAGCCCCTGAATGTAAAGGTTCTGGAGCAGATCATTGAAAAGGAAAAGCCCGACAGCATCCTTCCCACCCTGGGAGGACAGGCTGGCCTGAACCTCGGTATGGAGCTTGAGGAGTCCGGTTTCCTGGCTGCTCATAATGTAAAGCTGTTAGGTACTACCGCAGCTACCATTCGTAACGCCGAAGGACGTCAGGAGTTCAAAGACCTGATGGAGCGCATCGGTGAGCCCTGTGCAGCATCCAGGGTCGTTGAAAATGTGGAAGACGGTGTGGAATTCACCAATACCATCGGCTATCCGGTCGTACTGCGTCCCGCTTATACCCTGGGAGGTTCCGGCGGCGGTATCGCCCACAATCAGGTAGAACTGGAAGAGATCCTGGAGAACGGTTTACGTCTGTCCCGTGTGGGTCAGGTACTGGTAGAGCGTTGTATTGCAGGCTGGAAAGAGATCGAGTACGAAGTAATGCGTGACAGCGCAGGCAACTGCATCACCGTATGTAACATGGAGAACATCGATCCGGTCGGCGTACACACCGGCGACAGTATCGTAGTAGCGCCTTCCCAGACTCTGGGCGACAAGGAGTACCAGATGTTACGTACTTCCGCTCTGAAGATCATCAACGAACTGCAGATCACCGGTGGATGTAACGTACAGTTTGCACTGCATCCCACCAGCTTTGAATATTGTGTTATCGAGGTTAACCCTCGTGTCAGCCGTTCTTCCGCACTGGCAAGTAAGGCGACCGGTTATCCTATCGCAAAGGTAGCAGCGAAGATCGCACTGGGCTTTACCCTGGATGAGATCAAGAACGCCATCACCCACAAGACCTATGCCAGCTTCGAGCCGACACTGGACTACTGTGTCGTGAAGATTCCCAGACTGCCTTTTGATAAATTTATCACTGCAAAACGTACTCTGACCACACAGATGAAAGCAACCGGTGAGGTTATGAGTATCTGCAATAACTTCGAGGGAGCACTGATGAAGGCTATCCGTTCCCTGGAGCAGCATGTGGACTGCCTGCGCAGCTATGATTTCAGCGCTTTGTCTGTGGAGGAACTGTTAGAGCGTCTGAAGATCGTGGATGACCAGCGTATTTATGTCATTGCGGAAGCTATCCGTAAGGGCATCAGCTACGAGCAGATCCACGACATTACCAAAGATCGACCTGTGGTTCATTGACAAGATTGCCATTCTGACCGAGATGGAGCATGCACTGGAGACACAGCCGCTGACGGTTGATCTGTTGAAGGAAGCCAAGAGAATCGAGTTCCCGGATAACGTGATCGCAAGACTGACCGGCAAGACCGAGGAAGAGATCAAGAAGATGCGTTATGACAACGGCATTAAGGCTGTCTACAAGATGGTAGACACCTGTGCCGCAGAGTTTGCAGCTTCCACTCCTTATTATTACTCCGTATTCGGCGGCGAGTGCGAAGCCAAGGAGACCACCGGACGCAAGAAAGTCCTGGTACTGGGTTCCGGTCCTATCCGTATCGGACAGGGTACCGAGTTTGACTATTGTTCCGTACATGCTACCTGGGCATTCTCCAAGGCAGGCTATGAGACCATTATCATCAACAACAACCCGGAGACTGTAAGTACCGACTTCGATATTGCGGACAAGCTGTATTTCGAGCCTTTGACTCCGGAAGATGTGGAATCTATCGTAAATATTGAGCATCCCGGATGGTGCTGTGGTACAGTTCGGCGGACAGACCGCTATCAAGCTGACCGAGAGCCTGATGAAGATGGGCGTGCCCATCCTTGGGCACCAAGGCGGAGGATGTAGATGCCGCTGAGGACAGAGAACTGTTCGACAAGATTCTGGAAGAGACCAAGATCCCCGTGCAGCCGGCGGTACCGTATACACCGCAGAGGAAGCTAAGGCGGTGGCCAACAGACTGGGCTATCCGTACTGGTGCGTCCTTCCTATGTATTGGGCGGACAGGGCATGCAGATCGCTATCTCCGATGAAGAGATCGAAGAGTTCATGGAGATCATCAACCGTATCGCACAGGATCACCCGATCCTGGTAGATAAGTATTTACAGGGTAAGGAGATCGAGGTCGATGCCGTATGCGATGGTACCGATATCCTGATCCCCGGTATCATGGAGCATATCGAGAGAACCGGTATCCACTCCGGAGACAGTATCTCCGTATACCCGGCTCCGACCATTGATAAAGTAGTAAAAGAGAAGATCGCAGAGTACACCAGAAGACTGGCTAAGGCACTGCATGTCAAGGGCCTGATCAATATCCAGTTCATTGCCATCGGTGACGAAGTATATGTCATTGAGGTTAACCCCGCTCTTCCCGTACCGTACCTTATATCAGTAAGGTAACCGGTATTCCTATCGTGGATCTGGCGACCGAAGTGATCATCGGCAAGACCATCCGTGAGCTTGGCTACGAGCCCGGCTTAAAGCCTGAGGCAGAGTATTTTGCCATCAAGATGCCCGTGTTCTCCTTCGAGAAGATCCGTGGTGCCGAGATTAGCTTAGGACCGGAGATGAAGTCTACCGGTGAGTGTCTGGGTATCGCCAAGACCTTCAATGAGGCTCTGTACAAGGCATTCCTGGGAGCAGGCGTAGAACTGCCCAAGTACAAGAACATGATCATCACCGTGAAGGATGCGGATAAGGGTGAAGCCATTGAAGTCGGAAGACGCTTCGAAAAGCTGGGATACACCATTTATGCTACCAGAAGTACCGCAGCTGCTCTGAATGAAGCAGGTGTGAAAGCAAGAAAGGTCAACAAGATCTCTCAGGAATCCCCGACCGTTATGGACCTGATCCTGGGACACAAGATCGACCTTGTCATCGATACCCCGACCCAGGGCCGCGACAAGACCAGAGACGGTTTCCTGATCCGCCGTACCGCTATCGAGACCGGTATCTACTGCATCACTGCAATGGACACCGCCAATGCTCTCGTGACCAGCATGGAGCATATGAACGATTGTAAGGAACTGACGCTGGTGGATATTGCACAACTGTAAGATATAAAATGGATAAGAACAGTGGAGTCGCGAAAGTTGCTCCACTGTTTGTGTTTGTGACAAAAACAAAGTGTTGACAAATGTCCGCGAAAGGAATAAAATACAAACAGTTAAAGACATAAAGGCTGTGAAGAGAAGAGTAGGAGAAGAGATACGTCGCAGAGAGTCCCGGCAGGTGGGAAGGGATATGGAAGGCTTCTTTTGAACATGGTCTCGGAGCTTTGCACCGACTTCGTATTCGGACAGGATATCTGGCAGATGCGGACAGGCTGCAACGGGAGTACCCGTTATCGTACCTGACTATCGATGAGCGTTTGTTTGTCCGTAGTTGCAGAGGCCTGATCCCGTGAGAGATGGGCGAATTAAGGTGGTACCGCGGAAGAATGTTCCGCCCTTAAATTTTAATTTAAGGGCGGTTTTTTATTATGTCAAAAAAGAGAAGAACTGATCAGAGAATATTGCAGGCAGGTAAATGAAAGCCTGCATTTTATACAAAAATACATGGAAGGGATCGTTCCCGCTGGCCGATGCAGCGAAGAACTGTATTGGGAGACCAAGAAGATCGGTGAGGAACTGCAGAAGAGCAATCATGAACAGACCGCATTGATCCGGGCCTATCTGCGGGAGGCGGCACAACTGTACGTAGAGGGGGAGCCCTGGAAGACCCGCATTACGGACCGAAGACTTTGCCGTAATACGATCCTGAATCATTTACAGATGCTGGCGAATGTCAGCTTCTGGCTGAGAGAACAGGGAGAGCCACTGGCAGAGGAAGTCTGTGGATGGCTGTTAGCCCAGGAGACAGCGGATGTGCAGAAAGTTAGATCCGGACAAAGTCTGGAAGTTGCCAGAGAGATCTATCCTGCCGTGCAGAGAAAGAGAGCATAGGAGCGGTAGGCTGTAAAAGCACAAATTTGAAAATAAAATCCGTGGGGACAGCATATACTAGGCGTATGGTAAATATTGTATGATCGTAAGCCTGTATCCCGCAGGCGGATTGGAGTCTCATGTTAGAAGAACATTATCCTTTTGTTGCGCAGCCTCTTCCCTACGAATATGATGCCTTGCTTCCGGTATTAGATGAGGAAACACTTCATTTTCACCACGACAAGCATTATCAGACCTATGTGGATAAGCTGAATGCCACCCTTGCCGATTATCCGCAGTTACAGCAGATGTCCTTGACGGAACTGCTCACTTCGGAGGATAATATACTTGCGTCCCTGCCGGAGGAAGCCCGGAAAAGCATTCACAATAACGGTGGCGGTGTATATAATCATCAGCTGTATTTTGACAGTATGCGAAGCCCGGCAGGACAGGAGCCCTGTGGAGCTCTGGAGGAGGCGCTGGTCCGGGATTTTGGATCGGTGAGACAATGGAAAGAACAGATGTCACAGGCAGCCACGGGGGTATTTGGCTCCGGATGGGCATGGCTTGTGAGTGACCAGGACGGTACTCTGATGGTCCTTACTACAGCGAATCAGGATGTCCCGGATCTGAAATTGTATACCTCCATATTTCCCATAGATGTGTGGGAGCATGCCTATTATTTACAGTATCAGAACCGCAGGTCGGATTACGTGGAAGGATGGCATAAGCTGATCCACTGGAAAAAAGCGGGACGACGTTACGAACAGGTACTTTGCAGACTGGAAAGAGCGGCCGGGGAAGCGGAAAAATTGCAAAATGACAGCCGCACAACAGAAGCGAACGACAGATAGTGTGCAACGTGCGGAACAGAAGAACAGAAAGAGGAAAATGACTATGGAGAACAGACCGATCATAAAAAAGGAACAGGTAGAGACCGTCTACGACAGCAGATTTATCAAGGTATTTGATCTGCAATATGAGCCGGGAAAACATTATTTTGATGCTACCAGAAGAGCCAAAGATAATCTGGCAGCGGTAAAGAGCGACGAAGAATTCAGACAGATGCTGCCGGATGCAGTCAGCTGCGTTGTGATCCTGAAGATCAGAGGACAAGAACCGAGACTTTGCTTAAGCCGTGAGTATCGTTACCCGGCAGGACATTTTCTGCTGAGCGTTCCGGCAGGACTTTTAGACCCGGAGGATGCAACGGAAGAAAATCCCGTATTCCATGCGGCAGCCCGGGAGCTTCGGGAAGAGACCGGCATCACACTGGAAGAGAGCGACAGCATCCGTCTGGTGAATCCGCTGGTATTCAGTACCCCCGGTATGACGGATGAGAGCAATGCACTGGTGCAGATCATATTGAACCGTGAAGAGATGCCGAAGGTAAGTCAGGAAGGAGCCGTTGGAACGGAATGTTTTGATGGTTTTCTGCTGTTGACCAAAGAAGAAGCACAGAAAATCTTAAAAGACGGCGTGGATGACCAGGGATTTTTTACCCGTTATATACCTGGGCGGCATTGATGTGCTTTGCGACGGAATGTGGAAATAATTTTTGAATAAATAAGACGATGAACGAAAAGCGTGTGGAGAGATCTGCACGCTTTTTTGAAATTTGTAACAAATAGCGAAAAATTCTTCGTTATGATTAACAAAGAGGAAGGTTGCCGTTCGCTCAATTGATTTTCCAATTGCTCAATTGTATAATTATGTCATTAGCAAGTACAATTGAGGAGCAAAGACATATCCTGTGATGAATTGCTGAATCCGGAAAAGAATCCAGAACCAGCAGAAAGGAGAGACAGAGGAAACGGACGGAGAGCCCCCGAAAAGAAAAAGAACAGCCTTATCGTAAAAACTGCTGTCCTGGTGGGAATACTGGTGATCGTCGGAGGACTGCTGTGGGGATATATGATAAAGCATAGAGAACCTACTTATCAGCAGATAGGCACAAGATACATCGATGATCCTGACTGGGGGAATGTATATGAAATTTCGTATGTGGTAAAAGGGGAAGTAACGGCAGAGAGACTTAATGAGCATTTGCGTGAAGTGAGAGAAACGGTGGACCGGGAAGAACTGGGTACCAATGTTGTCAAGACTGTATACTACAGGAACAAGGAAGACGCCCTGGCGTGGAAGGATACGGATATGGAGGATATACTTTCCGAATGTAGAATGAAAGGAGCAGCTATGAAGAAATTTTTTCAAATTACTACAAAATTATTTTGTCGGTTGTTATTCTGGTTGTCCTGGTGGCACTGAAGGAGGATTACAAAACTTCTTTTGACGAAATGAGCGGAGTCCGGACGGTGGTACGTATGCTGCTCTATACGGCATGGGGATTCCTGTTGGCGACAAGGACCAGACGGGACAAAGCAAAAGGTGCGGAATATGTTGCTTTTTGGCGTTGTCTGTGTGGCTGCGCTCAATCTGCTAATTCCCATCTGGAAATTCCAGATAGCGTTTTATGCTTTTGTCGCAGGTGTTCCGGGACTGTATTTTATGGTATTTATCCTGACCGGAATGTTAGGCGGTTATATATGGGGACCGAGGGTTACCATGCATTAGGGATGAATATATTGCGGGACAGGAAGAATTAGGAGCAATTGACCTGAATGCGAAGGAGTTCCGCTATTGCAGGAGGAAAATCCTGGGGGAAGATATTGCCCAGGTTGTAGAGATAGCAACAGCAGAGTAGAATGACGGATGGTGGATGGGTCTGGATGGGTAAAAAATGATTTTAGGAGATGATCTGCGAATACACAAATGAGACAGCAGGGTATGGGCAATGAGCTTCAGGAAGGGTTGCCTGGAAAGACAGGAGAGGGATCCGGATTTATACGGATGATAGCCAGGATATCTATTTTGTAACAGTTTTTCTCCTTATTATGCAGGGGATGAAAATGATCTGGAGACCGTGGAAGTGAATGAGGAACTTACGGCGCTTCATGGAATCGAAACAAGCGGTGAATGGATAAGCTAATCCTATGTTTTTAAAGGGGATTTCACCGGTCAGGGATTCTATAATATTACCATCTCTATGTCACAAAGGATTATAAAAAATATAAAAGATTATCTCGCAGATGGTTGCCTGCCAGATCCGTGAATGGGAGCCGGAGAATGCAACGGTATCGGAAAGCATTGAAAATGTGAAAAATACAGCAAATAATGATTTGATGATTATACGGATAACAAATACAAAATCGTAGATGAAGTTGAGATGGATTAGTGATTGCTTTGAAAAATAAATATTGACATATATAGATAGCCGATATATATTATAGACAACGATATATATCGGCTATCTATATAAGGAGGACAAAAAATGGCTGTGGACAAATCACTGATGTCGGGAAGTATGACGATGCTTTTGCTCAGATTACTGGCGGAAAAGGATATGTACGGATACGAGATGATCGATACACTGCGGAAAAAATCCTGTAACGTGTTCGAGTTAAAAGCAGGTACGCTGTATCCGCTGTTGCATGGGCTGGAAGCGAAGGGCCTGCTTACGGTATATGAGCAGGAATATTCAGGCAAGACGAGGAAGTATTACAGTATTACGAAAGAGGGCAGAAAATTACTGGAAACCAAAAAAGCGGAGTGGATGGAATATCAATCCGCGGTCACCAGTGTTCTGGCAATGGGGGTATAGGGATGGAGACATATTTGGAAAAACTGTTGTCACAGATTCGCTGCAAAAAAAGCAAGACCCTATATTGCTGAGGAGATAAGAGACCATATAGAATGCCAGATTGCAGACAATCTTTCCGAAGGGATGACCTCTGAGGAAGCAGAGAAAATGCGGTTACGGACATGGGAGATCCGGTAGAAGTGGGGATCTCGCTGGACAGGATCCACAAGCCTAAGATTGCATGGAAGTTACTTGTGATCGTAGGAATTTTAAGCCTGCTGGGCATTCTGATACAGCAATCCATTCTCAGACAACCCGGTTATCAGGAGCTGGAAACATGGAGACAAGAAGTGTACCGCTATACTACGGAGGGGTTTGTCTCAGCCGTTGCTAATGAATTCCACCGCATGTGTGTGATCTACTTCCTGGATTATACCGTAAAAGCAAAGTACGCCAGGTTCATCGGGCTGCGGGTGGCAGGCTTCGGTGGTCTGGATGTCGACGGAATCGGCAACTGGATCGGATTTGGAAGGCTCCGGGTGGCGGTTACTTCCCTGATGATGTTCTATGTGCCGATTTACGGCGCTATCCTATATAAATACAGGGACGGTGGTGTATCCGCACTGTGCAGGGCGATCCTGTGGCTGATTCTTCCTGTATTTATTACATCCCGAATCCCCAGCCTCGGTGTGGCTGTCATCGTGATGGTCAGTATGCTGATAGAACTTACGGTGGCTGTCTGGTGTGGTTTCAACTGCCTGTGAAAAAGACGATTATCGGCATGTGGCTGCTTTTTACGGCAGGGCCTGTCCTGGTATTGACTGCAATGTATGCACTTCACATGTTGGAAGCCTATCAGGAAGCCAGGATCCGCTCCTATTTATCCCATTCCGGAGATGCCAATTACATGATGGCCATGCTTCATAAATTTAATGAAAATATTTTACTTTGGGGCAACAGTGGAAAAAGATGTGGTGGGAGGTTTGCCGGAATTCAATCAGGATTACATTTTCTCTTATATTCTGAACAGTTACGGACTGCTGGCCGGAATCTTTGTAGCCGCGATCCTGGCGGCACTGGTAGTGTTTCTGTTCGGGCGTCGGTCAGACAGAAAAATGAACTAGGCATGGTGATGGGATTCGGATGCGGAATGATCATTTTATTAAATATTTCTCTGAACTTTGCGGGAATGTTGGGATGGATCCCGCTGACATCGACCTTCCTGCCGTTCTTATCTGTTGGCAGAGATAATATTTTACTGTCTTATGCATTGGTAGGAATTATCTGAGTATTTACAGATACAAAGATGTATATCAAAAAGTTCAAAGGCGTCACAGGATACAAAGAATGTAACATGGTAATAAAAAGTAATGCAAATAAAAAGTCCATGAGCAGGAAAACTGTCCATGGACTTTTCTATATCGTGAGCAGAACTCATTTAATGCATTTCGTAAGCTTACGAGGGCAATACCGACAAAATCAGTATCTCTACACTCATCATATCGTTCATACGTCCGGATTTCACGGCTTCCTCAGTCTCCACGCACTGCTTTACCGCATTTTTCAGCACGGAAGTCTTGAAATGGGATGCCTGTGCCACATATTTCCCGGCGGCAAAGGGCGGTACACCAATCTTGGAGGCAATGGTCTTATTGTCGTGGCCTCTGTTTTTTAATTCTTTGGTCTGGGCAGCAGGTTACACTGCCTGGCGATCAGGAACAGCACCCGCATGGGCGGCTCCTTCAGTGCCAGCAGATCGTAATAGAGCTGCAAGGCTTTCTGCGGCTGCTTTTCCGCAATGGCATTGACCATATCGAAGATGTGGTTGGTGATGCGAGTGGTGCAGACAGCTTCCACATCCTCTGCGGTGACTACATCCCGGTCCAGACAGTAGCAGATCAGCTTTTCCAGTTCCATCTGGATATTTTCCATATCCGTGCCGGTTTTGGAGAGCAGCAACTGTGCGGTGTTCTCGGAGATTTTTTCCCTTCCCGGCCCAGGATACCGGCAATCCAGTGTTTCAGGGAATTCTCATCCTGTACCGTGAATTCTGCCACATAACCCTTGGACTGCACGGTCTTATACAGTTTACTCCGTTTATCCACTTCGCTTTCCGTGAACACAAAAAGGTGGTGTCGTTGGGGGTTTGCCAGGTATTCCGCCAGTTTTCGCCCCACCGGCTTTGAAAAGCCCTGTATCCTTGAAGAACATGACCCGGCGTTCTGCCAGAAAAGGAAGCGTCTCTGCCAGATCGATGACTTGTCCCAAGGAGAAATCCTTCCCCTGATAGAAATGGGTATTCATCTCGTCGCCGTCCTGACACAACGCTTTACGCAGACGGGTCGTGTACTGGTTCTTCAGATAACGTTCCTCTCCGTAGAGCAGGTAGATCTGTTTGAAATTGCCGGTTTTGATGTCTTCATTGATCCGCTGCATGAATTGATCCTTTCTGGGAAAATGCGGTTACTTCTACATTAGATTCCTAAAAGAGTATACCCCATTTCCTATTGAGGTTTCAAGGGGGTATGCTATTATGGAACAAAACAGTTCGACCATGGACATATACGTTCGCAAAATTATGCTTGCATGATTTTGCGAACGAATATGTCCGTGAGTTAAGCGCCGATTCATGAGCAAGGTAGTCACGAAGTGACGGAAAGCGCGGTAGCGCGACTTTGCGAATGGCGCGGTTCGAACGTGGAACAGTGCGGTTCGACCTTCATACCATAAGAGGAAGGAAGAGAAAAATGAGCAAGAAAAGCGGATTCATTCAGGAATTTAAAAAGTTTATTTTGAGGGGAAATGTAATGGATATGGCAGTCGGCGTGATCGTCGGCGGGCATTCACCGCTATCGTTACTTCTCTGAATCAAGATATCCTGACACCGATTCTGGCCATCTTCGGAGGCACGGATTTTTCGAATTTATATGTAAAGCTGGGAAGCGGCGATACGGCACCGGTATTGATGTACGGTAATTTTATCACGGCAGTTATCAACTTCCTGATCACAGCATTTGTGATCTTCTGTCTGGTAAAATTCATCAATAAGCTGGGAGACACCCTGCATCACAGAGAGGAAGCACCGGCAGTGCCCACGACGAAAAAATGCCCGTTCTGTAAGAGCGAGATCGCTATCGATGCCACAAGATGCCCTCATTGTACTTCTCAGTTAGACAAATAGGAACCGGTAATACAGATACGGCCGTGGAGGAAAGCATGGGAAAAATACACAGGAAAATAGTGGCAGCAGGAGTCTGCTGTCTGATGACAGGCATGCTGACAGGCTGCGGAAGTGATACCACGAAGATCACCGAAGGAATGCAGTTGGTGGAAACTCTGGATTATCAGGGGGCATTGAATGCCTTTGACGAAGCGGAAGCACAGAAAGAGGACAGCCGTCTGATCGCAAGAGGCCGGGGAATCGCCAGCATGGGGCTGACAGAGTATGATCAGGCTGTAGAATATTTTACACAGGCCCTGGAACTCAGTGACGGCTGGGTTCAGAACGTGGACTATGATATGAATTACTATCTGGCGGCGTCATACACCAAGAACGGACAGCCTGCGGAAGCCAAAAAGGTATACGATGCCATTCTGGGCCTGAAGCCGGAGGAAAAGGACGCTTATTTTCTCAGAGGTTCTGCAGAACTGGAGCTGGGAGATTATGAGAGTGCCAAAGCGGATTTTGATCAGGCAATCTCCATGGATCCGAAAAAATTATGACCGGTTAATAGAAATCTATGAAGCCCTGGCAGCGCACGGCTACCGTGAGGTCGGTCAGGAATATCTGCAAAATGTACTGGACACAGCCAAACAGCTGGATGCTTATGACAGCGGACGGATCTATTATTATCTGGGAGAATACCAGAAAGCTTATCTGGCGCTGGATGAAGCCCGGGATAAGGGAGGCGCGGACAGCTATCTCTATCTGGGAAGAGCCTATGCGGCTACCGGAGATTATAACTATGCGTCCAGTGTGTACAACAATTATCTCTCCAAGCAGGGGCCGAATGCAGAAATCTACAATGAACTTGGGTCTGTGCGAAATGGCAAAAAGGAGTATCAGAATGCTCTGGCGGCATTTCAGGCGGGAAAACAGATCGAAGGAAACAGCCTGATGCAGACCTTGTGCTTTAATGAAATTGTAGCATATGAGTATCTGGAAGATTATCAGCAGGCAGAAATACTGATGAATGCTTATTTACAAAATTACCCGGACGACCAGACAGCCATCCGGGAGCAACAGTTCCTGTCCACCAGATAAAAAGACAATAGAATTTATGGATCAATCATTGGCAGAGTCTTCCCGGGAGGAAGATTCTGCTTTTTCTCTTAATTGCAGCAGATCCACAAAATCCAGCAGAGAAGCCATGTTTTTCGGATTAAAATGCTGTATCACCTCTACCACATCGGATACGGTGGTGCCGGGGACACATTCCTGTCTCAGAACTTCCGGATTGTAACGATAAGGAGTCCGACCCAACAGATAATCGATGGTTACATCGAAATATTCCGCTAATTGTATTAAAGCTTCCTGATCCGGGAAGTGAATATTGTTCTCGTAATTCGAAATGGTGCCAACGGATACTTTCAGTATGGCAGCCAGTTCTTTCTGATAAATGCCCCGTTCTTCCCGCAGGGATGCCAGAATTTCACCGAAACTCCTCATAATGCCTCGCATTCTGCCGCAGATGCAGCCTATTTAAATGTTTTCTTTTAAGATTTGATAAATTCTATTTTACTATATTTTAGTTTTAAAGGAATATGAATTTAGAAATTGAGGAAAATAATGAAAAAATGCTCCTAGAATTAATTTTAACTAAAAAGTACAAATTATGCAGGAAAATATCCATTGAGAAATCCTCTCATTAACACCTATTGCTATTTTGAAGAAAGCCGGATATAATAATCCAAGAGTTAGGTGCAACTAACTAATGAGTGAATTATGTGAAACTTCTCAGAGAAAACGGAGCTGCTGAATCCGCGGACTGCCGGGAGGCCATCTTCCGGGAGGAGTTTTTCAGCCCTTATACACAGGGATGAGGGATTCACGAAAGAGAAGGTTTGGGAATAAAAAGTTTAGAATAGAGGATAAAGGAGAAGAACAAGATGAACTATTTAGAGATTGAAAAAGTCATTGGACGAGAGATTCTGGATTCCAGAGGCAATCCTACCGTAGAAGCAGAGGTAACTCTGGTAGACGGTACCATCGGACGCGGCATGGCTCCCAGCGGAGCATCTACCGGTGAGTTCGAGGCACTGGAACTGAGAGATGGCGATAAGAGCAGATATCTGGGCAAGGGTGTTCAGAAGGCTGTAGAAAATATCAATACTGTAATCAATGAGACTCTGCAGGGAATGGATGCATCCGATATTTATGCGATTGATAAGGCAATGATCGACGCAGATGGAACCAAGGATAAGTCCAGACTGGGAGCCAATGCGATCCTGGCAGTATCCATTGCCAGCGCGAGAGCAGCAGCGATCTCCCTGGATATTCCCCTGTATCGCTTTTTAGGAGGTATCTCCGGTAACAGGCTTCCGGTTCCCATGATGAACATTATCAACGGCGGTTGTCATGCGCTTTCTTCCGGCCTGGATGTACAGGAGTTCATGATCATGCCTGTAGGTGCGCCTTCCTTTCAAGGAATGCTTAAGATGGTGTTCTGAAGTATTCCATGCACTGGCTTCTATTCTGAAGGACAGAGGCCTGGCTACTTCCGTAGGTGATGAGGGTGGTTTTGCTCCGGCATTGAAGTCTGACGAGGAAGCTATCGAGACAATCTTAGAGGCTGTGAAGAAAGCCGGTTATGAGCCCGGCAAGGACTTCAAGATTGCTATGGATGCTGCTTCCAGCGAGTGGAAGACCGGCAAGGTGGGCGAGTACAATGCTGCCTAAGGCAGGCACCGTATTTACCTCCGAAGAACTGATCGCACACTGGAAGAAACTGGTTGAAAAGTACCCCATCATCTCCATTGAGGATGCCCTGGATGAGGAGGACTGGGAAGGCTGGCAGGAGCTGACCGCAGAACTGGGCGACAAGGTACAGTTAGTCGGCGACGACCTGCTTCGTAACCAACACCGAGAGGCTGGCAAAGGGAATTCCCTGGGCTGTGGTAACTCCATCCTCATCAAGCTGAACCAGATCGGCTCCGTTTCTGAAACCCTGGAAGCTATCAAGATGGCCCACAAGGCTGGCTACACCGCCATTTCTTCTCACCGCTCCGGCGAAACCGAGGATACCACCATTGCCGACCTGGCCGTTGCCCTGAACACCTGCCAGATCAAGACCGGTGCGCCCAGCCGTACCGAGCGTGTGGCCAAGTACAACCAGTTACTCCGTATCGAAGAAGAACTTGGCGCAGCAGCCGTATATCCCGGCATGGGCGCATTCAACGTTCAGAATTAATCAGCTTTTATCCAAAACTATTTTGGTTTCTCTTTTTTCTCTTCAGGGACTGTTCGAAAGGACAGTCCCGTTTGCGTTTTTCTTTTTAAAAACCTTGCAACATTTTTCCTCCCATCTGTATCTAAGATAGAACGGCAGGGAAAATGGCGTAAGATCCCGGGAACAGCCGAAGGAAGCCGCGGAAGAAAAAATGCATTATTTCATATTGACTTTTCCGGAATCTATGTGATAAAATCTCACCGTTGCGAAAATAGTAAAACAGCATAGAGACTTTAGGTAAGAATTGGAAACGACACATGTGTGCATTACTCACTGATTAACGAACAACACACATGTGTCTTTTTGCGCCCATTTTTAGAAAAGGAGGGCATTAATTCATGCCGAAAACAAGATTACAGAACATTATTTTCACCCTGATCATGGCATTCGTTATGGTATACGCAATGGTCTGCTACAACATCGCACTGGACAAGGGAGGAATGACCAACGAGATCTTCCTGTTAGCGTTCCACGAAATTCCCATTATGTGGCCCATCGCCTGTATTCTGGAGTATTTTGCAGTGGAAAAGCTGTCCCGGAAGCTGGCATTCCGCATGGTATCCCCGGAGGATAAGCCCGTTTTCATTACTTTAGCAATCTCTTCCATGATCGTATGCCTGATGTGCCCGGTGATGAGTTTTATCGCCACCTGCCTCTTCATGCACCCCGGCAACCAGATCATCGCCCTGTGCTGCAGAAGACCGTCCAGAACTTCCCCATGGCGCTGTGCTGGCAGATCTTTTTCGCAGGTCCCGGAGTGCGGAATGTCTTTGGATTTGTTGTGGGATTTATATTGGATAGAAAAAGTATAATTGACTATCATCTGTGAGTGTGCTAACATGAGCAAATAAAGAGACAACGAAGTCCGTGGAAACGGAAAGCGTTGTCTCTTTTATTTTGTAGAAAAGTCAGGAAATTACGAGGTGAAACTTATGAGTGAGCAGGAAAAGAAGCAAAATACAGTTGCAGAGGTGTTAGTAAAATGTCTGGAAAACGAGGGCGTGAAATATGTCTTCGGGATTCCGGGGGAGGAAAATCTGGATATGATGAATGCACTGGAAAAATCGGACATCCGGGTGATCGTGGTGCGGCATGAACAGGGAGCGGCATTCATGGCTGATATGTACGGAAGACTGACGGGAAAAGCAGGTGTGTGTTTCTCAACGTTGGGCCCCGGTGCCACGAACCTGATCACAGGCACGGCAGATGCTAATTCCGACGGTGCACCGCTGATTGCCATTACCGGACAGGTGGGAACGGAGCGGATGCATTTGACTTCTCATCAGTATCTGGATCTGGTAGAGCTATTTGCACCAATCACCAAGCGGAGCAAACAGATCGTGAACCCCAATTCCGTCAATGAAATCGTCAGGATCGCTTTTAAATATGCGGAGAGTGAGAAGCCGGGAGCCTGTCATGTGGATCTTCCCACGAACGTGGCGAAGCTTCCGGTCAGCTCCGGT
>VOFH01000325.1_pt1 | contig 20001 bp, 17 predicted proteins | sample 5384091 | NCBI WGS metagenome assembly VOFH01 (sample SAMN12384727, study PRJNA508395) | human gut metagenome | isolation source: healthy gut G | host: Homo sapiens
CAAGACCCGCGAGGAGGGCTACGCCTCGAAGACGATCAAGGAGATCGTCCGCGAAATGTACGACTGGGCCGACATTATGACCATCTCGGCCAAGAAGGACGGCGTGGTGAACATGGGCGGCTTCGTGGCGATGCGCTCCGAGGAACTCTACAAAAAGGCCATGTCCTTCTGCATCATGTTCGAAGGCTATGTCACCTACGGCGGCATGTCGGGCCGCGACATGGACGCGCTGGCCGTGGGACTGGACGAAAACACGGAGTTCGGACAGCTCGACGCCCGCATCCGGCAGGTGCGGCTGCTGGGCGACCTGCTGGACCAGTACGGCGTCCCCTACCAGCGTCCGGCAGGCGGGCACGCGATCTTCGTGGATGCGAAGAAGGTGCTTCCGAACCTCCCGAAGGAGCAGTTCATCGCCCAGACGCTGGCCGTAGAGCTCTACCTCGAAGCAGGCATCCGCGGCGTGGAGATCGGCTCGATCCTCGCCGACCGCGACCCCGAGACGCACGAGAACCGTTACCCCGCGCTCGAACTGCTGCATCCTGCAAATCATTTTGTTCGGAAGCCAATATACGAAAAATTTTCCGGATCTCCCCCCCCCGAAATAATCGGTCCGGAACACCCGCAGGCGTCCCGGACCGGACCGTCAGCCGCCGCAAGGCGTCAGAGCAGCGTCTCGAGAATCTGCACGGCGTTGAGCGCCGCGCCCTTCTTGATCTGGTCGCTCACGCACCAGAACGCAAGGCCGTTGTCCGCTGTCAGGTCCCGCCGGATACGTCCCACATAGACGGGATCCTTGCCGGCGGCGAACAGCGGCATGGGATAGCTTTTCCGCGCCGGGTCGTCCATCAGCACCACACCCGGAGCCGCCGCGAAAGCCTCGCGGGCCTCCTCCACCGAAACGGGACGCTCGGTTTCGAGCCACACGCTCTCCGAATGGGCGCGCATCACCGGGACGCGCACGCAGGTCGCCGACACGGCGATGTCCGAATGCATGATCTTGCGCGTCTCGTGGAACATCTTCATCTCCTCCTTCGTATAGTCGTTGTCGGTAAAGACGTCGATATGCGGAATCACGTTGTAGGCCAGCTGGAAGGCGAATTTCGCCACCGTCGGTTCCTTGCCCGCGCCCAGTTCGGCATACTGCGTCTCCAGCTCCGCCATGGCGGCCGCCCCGGCGCCGCTGGCCGACTGGTACGTCGAGACGTGCACGCGGGTAATGTGCGAAAGGCGCTCGATGGCGTTCAGCGCCACAACCATCTGGATCGTCGTGCAGTTGGGATTGGCGATGATGCGGCGGGGCGCGTTCTTCGCATCTCCGGGGTTGACCTCCGGCACGACGAGGGGCACGTCGGCATCCATGCGGAAAGCGCTCGAATTGTCGATCATCACGGCGCCGTGCTTCGTGATCGTCGCGGCGAACTCGCGCGACGTGCCGGCCCCGGCCGACGTGAGGGCGAAATCCACGCCGCGGAAATCGTCGTTGTGCTGCAACAACCTCACCGTCAGGTCCCGTCCCCGGAACCGGTAGGTGCGTCCCATGCCCAGACGGCCGTCGCCGTAAACCATCATGAACTGCCCTCGCCGCCGCGGATGAAGTGCACCGACTGGTCCTCGCCGCCGACCCACGCACTCGTCACGAGCTTCGGCGCCACGCACATGAACCACGCGTCGCGGTTCTTGTTCGACGTACCGGTCTTGCCGCCGATCTCCATGTCGGTCAGCCCGAACTGCCACCGCAGACGGCCCGCCGTCCCCGAGTTGACCACGCCTTGCAGCATGGTGAGCATCGTGTAGGCCGTGCGTTCGCTCACGGCGTCCTGCGACTGGGGAATGAAGCTGGCGATGAGGTTGCCCTGCCTGTCCTCGATGCGCGTCACGAAGATCGGGTCGGTGTGCACGCCCTCGTTGGCGAAGGTCGAGAAGGCGCTCGCCAACTCGTAAACGTTCGATTCCGAAGAGCCGAGAGCCAGCGCCGGAACGGGGTCTATGTAGCTGCGGATGCCCATGTTGTGAATGAAATCGGCCACGGCAGCCGGCTGCTTGGCCTGCTTCATAATCCACGCCGAGTAGTTGTTGCGGCTGCGCGCAAGTCCCCACTTGAGGGGGTGCAGCACCCCGTCGTACTCGACATTGCCGGCCTCCTTGGGCGACCAGGCCGTACCGTTGGCCGTCTCAATGGTCGTCGGCAGGTTGGGAACCATCGTGCAGGGCGTCAGGCCCAGATGGTCGATGGCGAAGGTGTAAACGAAGGGCTTGATCGTCGAGCCGATCTGGCGTTTGCCCTGCTTGGCCATGTCGTACTTGAAGTAACGGAAGTTAGGCCCTCCGACATAGGCTTTTACGAAGCCCGTGGCAGGATCGAGCGACACCATCGCGGCACGCATGATACGCTTGTGGTGGAGGATCGAGTCGCGCGGCGTCATCAGCGTGTCGCGCTCGCCCTTGTAGGTGAACACCCGCATGTTGCAGGGTTTGTCGAAAGCGGCGTTGATCTCCTTCTCGCCCGCCCCGGCGTGCTTCATCTCGCGGTAACGGTCCGAATAACGGACGGCATGGCGCATGATCCGGTCGCGCTCCTCCTTGTCGGCATCGACGAAAAGCGTCTTCGTCGCCCGGAACTGCGCGTCCATCTTGGGCTGAATCTCCTTCTCCATCTGCCGCTGCACGGCCTGCTCGGCATAGGTCTGCATCACGGAGTTGATCGTGGTATAGATTTTCAACCCGTCGCGGTAGATATTGTAGGGCGTGCCGTCGGCCTTGCGGTTCTTGTGACACCAGCCATAGAGCGGATTCTCGTTGTACTCCTCCACCGCCTGGTCATAGTCCCACTCGTTGTAGAACTGGCTGCGCTTGGGAGGCCGGGCGTTCATCACCAGCCGCAGCATCTCGCGGAAATAGGTCGCCGCACCCTCGTTGTGCGACACGGGCTTGTAGTTGAGCACGATCGGCAGCGCCGCCAGCGAATCGCGCTGCCTGCGGGTCAGCGCCCCGGCCTCCTCCATGCGTGAAAGCACGAGGTTGCGGCGCACGAGGGCGTTCTTGGGATTCAGGATGGGCGAATAGCGCGTCGGGGCGTTCACCACGCCCACCAGCACGGCGGCCTCCTGCACGTTCAGCTCGTCGGGCTCCTTGTTGAAGAAGGTGTGCGCCGCCGACTTGATGCCGTAGGCGTTCGAACCGTACTCCACCGTATTGAGGTACATGGCGGCGATCTCCTCCTTCGTGTAGTTGTATTCGAGCTTGAGCGCCGTGATCCACTCCTTGAATTTCGACGTCACGAGTTTCGCCGTGCGGACGACGCGGCCGCGGTTGCGGGCCGTGTCGCGCGGAAAGAGGTTCTTGGCCAGCTGCTGCGTGATGGTCGAGCCGCCGCCCTGCGAGGTGTTTTGCAACAGCAGGGTCTTCACGGCCACACGCGCCAGCGAAGGGATGTCGATGCCCGAGTGGGTGCGGAAACGGACGTCCTCGGTCGCAATGAGCGCCGCGACGATGGGCGGAACCTCATGCCCGGCCAGCCGGATGTGAAGCGTCGAATCCGACGGATAGAGGTCGGCGTACTGCACATAGGAGCGGTTCTGCACGAAGAAGGTTCCGATCACCTTGCCGTCCTCCGGAGTAGATCTCCGTGGCGAGGTTGCTGCGCGGATTCTCCAGCTCCTCGAACGACGGCATGCGGCCGAACACGCCGAAGACCGTGAGCACCAGCATCAACGCCACGAGCGCAAAGGGTGCGAAAGCCGCGTACCAGATCCATTTTATCGTTTTCGGGCTGACACCCGTCTTTTTTTTCTGTCCCATACGACGATATTTGCGACAAAGATACGAAATATATTACAAATCCCTCAAAACGGCAGTCCCACCGACGCTGCGACGTACACCCCGCCGCTCGACGGATGGTAGCACGACAGCTTGAAGGTCGAAGTGGCCGACGCCGGCTGCCGGAAGGCGTTGAAGTCGAAAACGATGTCTCCGCCCACCGACCAGATCCGCCGCCACGTCATTCCTCCGCGGCCCACGTCGCGGAACTGCGCGTAGTCGCCTCCGGCGTTGAGCCGGATGCGCTTGATGTAGATCACCGAACCGATGCCGCCCTCGGGATACCACACCGGCAGCTGGTAGTTGGCCTGAAAAGCCGTGTAGTTGTTCGACACGATGTCCGCGGAGGTGAACCCGCGCGGAACCAGCCGCGTGGATTTGTAGCTCAACGGAGCATATCCCGACGGAAATTTGTAGCCGCCGATCGAGGTCTGGTAGGTCGCGGCCACCAGCACCGAGTTGTGGGGCGCGAATCCCGGCAGATAAGCCTGTCCGTAGAACGAAATCAGGTCGCTGAAATGGGTGTTCTCGGGGTTGAACGTGTAGTTCGCGCTGAAGGTGTAGCCCCAGCGGGGCGCGATGTCGCGGTGCGCCATACGCACCTGGTCGGAGAATCCGGCTCCGAACGAAACCTTGTGCAGCCCCTCGCGGAAACCGACCCGCTGAATGTTGGAGATGCTGCCGTTCTCCCATTCGATCTTGCCCAGATCGGCAACCATGCCGTTGGAGTAGTTCCAGCCCGCCGAGAGGGAGAGCTGGCGCGTGTGGTACCCCCCGCTGGAAATAGAGCGGCAGCGTGGCCGACAGCCCCACGGAGTAATATTTGTCGGGAGCAGGACGGCTTTGGTAGACCGGATTGCCCTGCCCGTCGCGGCCGGCCAGCGAGTAGAAGAGCTGGTTGCCGCCGTAGGAGGCGTCCAGGTCGAAACGCACGCCCAGTCCGAAATAGCGCACGCCTAGATTCACGAGCGAGCCTTCGTGCCGGTTCCAGCCGTAGGAGGCGTAGGCCTCGGCGCTCGAAAGCAGGTTCTGCGAGATCAGCGTAAGGCCCACATTGAGGTCGATCACGTGTTCGTCGACCGCCGCAAAGGGGTTGAACGCCACGGGCATCCAGCTGTGGGCGTTCACCAGATTGGGCACCTTGCGATACCGCTTCGCGCGGAACTCGCCGGACTGTCCGACCGAATCGGCGCGCGTATAGCGCACCGTGTCGAGGTTCACCACGTCCCAGCGTTTGCGGGGCGGGTTCACCAGGTTGACGGGCAGCCGCGAAGGCGTGACGGGAATCAGCAGGCTGTCATCGGCGGCGACCCGCTGCTCCGCGACGCGGTAGCCGAGGCGGTCGTAGGTCGTCAGCAGCACCCCTCCGTCCGCCGGGGCGGGCGCGAAGGAGCCGTAGGCCGAGGTGGTGATGCGGTATTCGCGGCAGGCCATCAGGTCGTAACAGTGGGCCTCGTCCCTGCCCGAGGCGATCGAGCCGTAATAGAGCTTGCCGCCCCCGGCCCGCAGGTTCGAAAGGGTGATGTAGGCCCCCTCGGTAATCGGGTGCAGGCCGTCGGAGTCGATGCGGCCGATCCACATGCCGCTGTCGTCCGTGACGAGGACGTACCACGCCACCGTACGATCGTCCCACGCCAATCCGTGAATCTCCGACCGGACGGGCGTTTCGAACCGCCGTTCGGGACCCTCGCCGTGCCGCACCACGACCGTATAACGGCCGTCGGGATTGTACTCGACCCATCCGAACTCCTCGCCCGAAGCCGTGGGATAGAGCGTATTTCGCTGCCGTTCCGCCGTGCGGGGCACACCGTCGGCGAGGTCCATGTAACACAGTTGCGAGTTGACGCGCTGTTCGAAAAGCGTGGAACGGCGGTACTCGGTCCACCAGACGCGGCCGTCGGCCATCGACGGACGGGTCGAGACCAGCCCCGTATGACAGACCGTCCGTTCCCCGCCCGTACGGCGGTCGATCACGACGAAACGCGAAACGCGGTCGAGGTCGGTTTTCAGCGCCACGACGGCCGTGTCGCCCAGCGGCAGGGGCCACTGGTAGGTCGTGTGGTTCTTTTCGGGCAGCGCGGTGAGCGGCACGGCGCTGTCCCCGGTTTCCGGCAGCGAATCCCAGTAGCGTTCCAGTTCGTCGAAGGTTTCGCGGAAGAGCTTTATGACGTTGGTCTTGTAGAATTTGCCCAGCGCCACGCGCGTGGTGGCCAGCACGTAGGGGTTGCGCGACCCGTACCACGCGACCTTGTCCCAGATGTTCTCGCCGTAGCGTTCCCAGGCGTAGGAGCAGATCTGATAGCCCAGCTCGTAGTGGTCGGGAATGTAGTCGCGGTAGGAGCCGCAGAACCAGCGGTCGATGTTGCGGCGGTCGCGGCCGACGCTGCCCATGGCGCGGTAGGCCATCGAAAACGAACGGCTGCAGACCGCGGCCGTAGGACGAGTCATCGTTTCGGACATCACCGCATCGCCCTCCATGGCCCAGAGGGGCATGAACAGCAGCCCCACGGTCGACCCCTGCTGTCCGAGCACGTAACTCAAGGCGCGGATGACGCCCCGGTCGAGGTTGTTGTACTGCACGGCGTGGCGGTACTCGTGGGCCACGAGCTGCTTGTACCACGGCATCGAATAGGAGTCGATGGCCGGCGAAGAGAGGAACTCCACGCGCTTGGGAAGGTACATGACCAGTCCGTTCGACTGGAAATTCTCGGGATGCATCACGAAGGGAATGCGCATCGGGCCGTGGCGGAACCCGTAACCGATGTCGGGCCGGACCGAGCGGATGTAGAACAGCGTGCGCCGGGCGATGCCGGCGACCGTATCGGGATAGATCATCCGCACGTCGGGCGTGCGGATCGCCGACCACTTCTGCGGAGGGTCCGAACCCCAGGTGTAATACTGGGCCGCGGCGCGTTCGGCACCGCACAGCGCGCACAGCAACGCCAAAGAGGAGAAGCTGCCGGCGCACGCTACGAACCGGCTTTTTTGCAGCGGTAGCCGCTGCGGATGAGCAGTTCGGCCACACGGTCGCGGTGGTCGCCCTGGATGATGATTTCGCCCGCCTTCGCCGAACCGCCGACGCCGCACCTGGATTTCAGCATGCGCGCCAGCTCCTGAAGGTCGGCATCTCGGCCCACGAAACCTTTGACGAGGGTCACGACCTTGCCCGCCCGCTGTTTGCGGTCGAGCCACACGCGCAGGTCCTGCTGCCCCGCAGGCAGCGTCTCGGCTTCGGGTTCGTCGTCCGTTTCGTAGTTGAAACCCGGGTCGGTCGAATAGACCATCCCGAGCCGTGATTTCCAGTCGTTGTCGGCCATAGTTGTTCGAATGATTGAAATTAAACGCCGAAAGCGGCGTCATTTATTGCGCAAAATTAGCAAAATATTTATCTTTGTTAACGCATGGCAAAGAAGTTCCGCGAAAAACTGCGCAAGTTCAACCCCTTCACGCGTCCGATGACGCTCGACGAACTGCCCAAACCGCTGCCGGCCAACCCCGACCAGCGGCTGGTGAAGGTCTATGTCGAAGGCTACGAAGACGTGGCTTTCTGGCGCGGCATCTTCGACCATTTCCAGAATCCCTACCTGCGTTTCGAAATCTCGGTCCCCGACCGCGGCGACCTGCCCAAGGCAAGAAGGTCCTCATGGGCATGGATCCCCCGTTCGTCGGAGGAACTGCTCCTCTGCGTCGACTCCGACTTCGACTACCTCTTCGCCGGGCGAACGCCCCAGTCGAAGGAGGTCGCCGAGGCCAAATTCATGTTCCACACCTACGCCTACGCCACCGAGAACTACCTCTGCTACGCCCCGTCGCTGCACAACGTCTGCGTGAAGGCCACCAAGAACGACACGCACATCTTCGACTTCGTGCGCTTCATGCACGAATACTCGTGCACGATCTACCCGCTGTTCCTCTGGTACGCCTTCTCGGCGCAGTTGGCCTCGGAAAACGTCTTCCCGCTCGTGGATTTCAAGCAGTCGGTGCGCATAGGCTACCTCGACCTCGAGGAGAACGGCTCAAAGACGATCGAGTGGCTGCGGCGCAACGTCTCGAAGCGCGAGAACCTGCTCCGCCAGCGCAACGCGCGGATGATCGAACCGATGCGGGAGTTCGAGGAGCAGCTCCGCAGCCGCGGGCTGAAGCCCGAGAACGCCTACCTTTTCATGCACGGCCACACGCTCATGGACAACGTGGTGCTGATCATGCTCAACACCGTGTGCGAGAAGCTGCGGGCCATGTCGATCGCCAAGATCACCGCCTCGAAGAAGCAGGGCGTGGCGCTCAAGAACGAGATGTCGAACTACACCAACTCGCTGCGCTCGATCCGCGACGTGCTGCTCGACAACGAAAACTACACCAAAAGCCCGCTCTACCGCCGCCTCCAGCGCGACATCGAACGCTATATCGTCCGCACGATCTTCGAAATGCGCCGCCGGGGCGAAATCCGCGACCAGTCGGTCGTCGCCATTCTCCACAACCTGCGGCAGGGGCAGTGACGCCCCGCCGGACCCGGACACGCCGGGATCGCCGGCATCGTCTCCTCCTCCCGGAAAGGCCCGCTTTGAGGAAGACAAACGGCAGCGTCGTTGGAACGCGACATCTCCGAGGCGGTCGCCCGGCCGAAGAAATATCCACGGAACGCCGCCCAGTCCCAGATCGTCTGCGAACAGTAAATGCCCCGCGACTTGTCGTAAACGCCGGCGAAGCGCAACATCCGGTCGGCGGTCTCGAGCAGGTCGTAATACTGCACGAAGTGGGATTTCCGCCACGCCTCCCGGAAATCCGCCCGGTCCCACGCATAGGAGGCGGGAGCGAAGGCGTGGTTCTCGAACCGCAGCTCGCCGATACGGGGTTCGCCTCCGGGAGCGGAGAAAAATTCGGGCTGGAACTGGTGGTGGGCCATCACCCCGCCGGGTGCATCATGGAAAAGGGTCAGCACCTGCCACGCCCCGCTGTAACGGTCCAGTTGCTCCACGGGCGTCGCCTGTCCGAGCAGCGTCCCGTCGGGACGCGTCACAACGAGCGTTTCGAACCGCTCCGCATTCCGGCCCGCCGCGGAGACGTACCACACGAAGTTTCCGGCACGGTCGATATGGGTGAACAGCGCGTCGAACGGCCAGGGTCTGTCTCCGCAGAAAGTCCGTTCGGGAAGCGAATAGGTCAGTATCCGGCGCGTGGCACCGTCGAGGACATATAAGGTATCCGCTCCGGGACTTACGAGCGCATTCATCGGAACGACATACTCTCCCGGACCGCGCCCGACCCGTCCCACGGGGCCGATGTAGCGGCCGTCTTCGCCGAAGAGCCAGACGCCCTGTCCCGCTCCGAACGGTTCGCACACGACCGGACGGCCGCCGGCCAGGCGCAGGATCGACCCCTCCGCGGCAGCCGGCACGCTGTCCGGCGCCTGCAGCCGCAGCACCCCGCCATGTTCTCGGCGCGTACACCGTCCGCCCGTCGTCTGTCCGGCCGCCGTCCGAACAGCCGGCAAGGGAAAAGGCCCGGATCAGCGAAGCAAGCAACAGACCGCGCAACGTTCCGCGTTTCATAATCCGCCTATTCGCGTTTCCGCACGATGCGCACCGTGGCCTGCGTAGCCTGCCGGACGAAAACCTGCGGTTGTCGAGCCGCGCACGGTCAGCAGCTCCATCCGCTCGGCCTTCATCACATCGAAACCCGCCTCGCGCAACGCCCCGACCGCCTCGTCGATATGCCACGAATTATCGACGCAGAGGCTCAGATTCACGGCCGAATTGTGGATCAGGTTGGCCTTGATGCGGAAACGCTCGAGCAGCGAGAAGATCGTGGCGAACTTCTCCTCGAGCACGAAGGAGAAGTCCCGCGAACGGATCGTCAGCAGCACCTGGTCCTTCTTAAGAATCAGGATCGGCACGTCCACCGGCGCCGACATGCCGCGGATGACCGTACCCGGCTTGCGCTTGTCGCCGAAAGGCCGCACATAAAGCGGAATGTTCTTGTTTTGCAGCGGCTTGATCGTCTTCGGGTGTATGATCTGCGCGCCGCTGTAAGCCAGTTCGATCGTATCGAGGTAGTTCAGCTCGGCGATCTGCACGGCGTCGGGAAACGATCTTCGGGTCGGCGTTCAGCACGCCGTCCACATCCTTCCACACCGACATCGACTCGGCGTCGAGCAGATTGGCCACCACGGCGGCCGAGTAGTCCGAGCCTTCGCGGCCGAGCGTCGTCGTCGTACCGTCGGGCGCGCCGCCGATGAAGCCCTGCCCGACGAAGATGTTCTCGACGCATTTGCCCAGCGCGTTTTTCAGCAGCGAAGCCGAAGCCTCGATGTTCACCCCGGCGTCCTTGTGCCGCTGCTCGGTGCAGCAAACAGCGGCGCATGTCGATCCAGCGGTTCGCCACCCCGGCGTAATTGAGGTATTCGGAGATGATCGTCGTCGAGACCAGCTCGCCGTAGGCCACGATCGTATCGTACCACAGTTCGGCGTCGCCGGGTTTGTAGACGGTCTCCGTCGCGACCTTTTCCAGTTCGCCGAACAGCGCGTCGACCGCCGGCAGCCGCTTCGGCTCGTGCCACAATTCGTCGATGATCTCCGCATGGTACTCCGCAACGAGGCGATCTCGTCCCCGGCCGCCTGCGGATCGTGCCGCTGCACGGCACCGAACACGCGTTCCAGCGCGTTGGTCGTCTTGCCCATCGCCGAAACGATGATGAACAGGTTCTGCTCGTCGTCGATGATCTTGCGCAGATTCCTCACTCCGTCGGCATTCCGCACCGACGCACCTCCGAATTTATAGACTTTCATGATCTGTAAAAGGGCTTTGTCGTTCGAAAATCCGGTGTCCGGAACGCCCGGCCGCGCACGGAGGGCAAAACGCCCGGCACACGGTCCGGCGGGCATTCCGAATCGGTGCAAAAATACGAAAAATAATGCGGACCGGGAGCATGCCGCCGCATTTTTTCGCCCCGCGGCCCCTTTTGCCGCCGCGGCGGCCCGGGTCTGCTCCCGGAACCGGCCCCGCCGAACGTTCCGTCCGGAAATCCGCCCCGGGAACCGACGGACGGAGCGCGGCATGCGGCGGGTACGCGGCCGGAAGGTCCTCTCCGCAGGAAATCCGTCCCGCGACGGCGGATCGTCCCCGATTATCCGTATCTTCGCCGTATGGACACCCGAACCCCGAATCATCCGCACGCCGCCGGACGGCCCGACCCGGCCGTCATCGCCGCAGCAGCCGCTTCGAGAGGAAGCGCCGCACGGGTTCGTCGTAAAACCTCAGGCAGAGCCAGGCCAGCGCGACGGAACCCGCGACGAGCGCCGCGGCCCCGGGCAGCGATTGTCCGAAGGTCAGGTTCTCGTTCTTGACCCAGGCGTAGTAGAGGTAGATGAAGGGATAGTGCACCATGTAGAGCGGATAGGAAATGTCCCCCAGGAATTTGCAGATGCGCGAAGTCACGCGGTCCGTGGTCTTTCCCGAAGCCCCGATCCAGACGATCAGCGGGAAGAGGACGACGGCGCACAATGCGTCGTACACGCCGTTCATCCACAGGTGTTCGCTTCCTCCGATCCGCGGCACGGACGCGAGGGCGACGACGGCCAGCGTGCCGATCCAGAACGCCCCGCGGACCCGGACCGGACGGAACACGCGGGAGAGCAGCAGGCCCGCCGGAAAGGCGAACAGCAGCCGCAGCGAGCCGCCGACGATGTTCTCCCCGGTCAGCGAGAACCCGACGCAGATGTCCCCCAGCGGCCCCCAGACGGAGAAGGCGGCAAGGCCGCAGCCCGCCGCGGCGACCAGCACGGCAAGCGCGCGGGTGGACAGCCGGCGAATGAACAGCGCGTAGAGCACATTGCCTATATATTCGAAGAAGAGCGACCACGCGGGGCCGTTGAGCGGATACATCTCGCCCACGCCGCGGATCTCCGCACCGGGCGTCGCAGGGATCATGAAGGCGTTCATCAGCGTCGCCACGAGCAGCATCGCCACCGGGACCGCCGAAACGTCCCAGACCGGACAGCCCTGCGTGTAGAACATGACGGCGCCGATCAGCGCCCCGATGACGACCATCGGTTGCAGGCGGACGAGCCGCCTCGTGAGGAACTCCCTGACGGTCATCTTCGTCCAGCGGTCGTCGTAGGCGTACCCCACGACGAAGCCCGAGAGGATGAAGAAGAAATCGACGGCCAGGTAGCCGTGGTTGATGCGCTGGTCCAGGTGGCTCGAGGCATAGGCTTCGAACAGGTGGAAACAGACCACCGTGAGGGCCGCGACCCCGCGCAATCCGTCGAGCAGATCGTAGTGGGGTTTCGTGTCGGAGAACGCGGCGGCGGAGATACGGGACATGCGGAGTTCGGTGGGGTCAGGCTGTCCGGAGGCCGCATTTTCCCTGTTTGTCCGGATTATTCGCCCGGACCGCGTTTCCGCCGCTTACTTCCGCTCCGCCACGGGCCTGTACGGGACACCGATATTCTGGAACAGGAAGGCGTACATGTCCGTCGCCTCGTCGATCCGCTTCGAGGTGGGTTTCCCGGCTCCGTGCCCCGCCTTCGACTCGATGCGGATGAGCACGGGTTTGTCGCCCGCCTGGCAGTGCTGCATCGTGGCGGCGAACTTGAACGAATGCGCCGGCACGACGCGGTCGTCGTGATCGGCCGTCATCACGAGCGTCGCGGGAACTGACCCCTCGCTCGTCCGGCGAGACGGTAGAACCGTACTCCTCGTCCTCCCGTGCCCGGCCCAGATGGTGAACGTGAACTTGTGGTAGCGGAGCATGTCCATCACCCCCACTGCGGCAGGCACACGGCATAGAGGTCCGGACGCTGCACCTCGCAGGCACCCACGAGCAGGCCGCCGTTCGAGCCGCCGTTGATCGCCAGCGCTCCTTCGACGTGTACTTCCGGGCGATGAGGTACTCGGCCGCCGCGATGAAATCGTCGAAGACGTTCTGCTTGTTTTCGAGCATTCCCGCCTTGTGCCACTCCTCGCCGTACTCCGAGCCGCCGCGCAGGTTGGCCACGCAGTAGATGCCGCCCTGCTCGACGAACATCAGCGCAGAGGGGTTGAAGCCGGGCGTCATGTTGATCTGGAAACCGCCGTAGCCGTAGAGCAGGCAGGGGTTCTCGCCGTCGAGCTTCATGTCCTTGCGGTGCGTGACGAACATCGGGACCCGCGTGCCGTCCTTCGAGGTGTAGAAGATCTGCTCGGTCGTGAACAGTTCGGGATCGAAATTCACCTCCGGGGCCTTGTAGAGCGTCGATTCGCCCGAAGCGATGTCGTATTTGTAGATCGTGGCCGGAGCCGTGTAGTTGACCAGCGTATAGTAAAGTTCCGAGTCCTCCTCCCGGCCGTCGAATCCGCCGACCGAGCCGATGGCCGGAAGCGCCACTTCGCGCACCTGCTTGCCGGCGTAGTCGTACTGGTAAATCCGGCTCTGCGCATCCTGCAGGTAGTAGGCGAACAGACTGCCGCCCGCCGTGCCCACGCCTTCGAGCAGGTTCCTTTCACTCTCGGGAATCACCGTTTCGATCATCCCGGGACGGTTCAGATCGACCTTCATCAGCGCGTAGTTCGACGCATCCCTGTTGGTCACGTAATAAAGCCGGTCGTCCTTGCAGTCGACGGGCGAATAATCGGCATCGAAGCCCGGCAGCAGGACGCGGAATTTCGGGTCCGACACCCTTTTATAGAGGACCTCCGTTCCCGACGTGCCCTCCGAAGCTATGACGAAGAGCCATTTGCCGTCCTCCGAAGGCCATGCCGAGAAGTAACGCAGCGGATGTTCCCGGTCCTCGTAAATGAGCCTGTCGGCCGACTGGGGCGTACCCAGCGCATGGTAATAAACCTTCTGAAACTCGTTCTTGGAAGAGTAGGCGTTTTGCTTCGGGGCGTCGTAGGCGCTGTAATAGAATCCCTTGGAATCGGGCGCCCACCGTGCGCCCGAGAATTTCACCCACTCGATCTTGTCGGCAGCGAGCGACTTGTCGGCGGTGTCCATCACGCGGATCTCCACCCAGTCCGATCCCGACGCCGCGGCGGCATAGGCGAAATAGCGGCCGTCCTTCGAGAAGGAGGTGGCGGCCAGGGCCACCGTCCCGTCGTCGGAGAGCTTATTGGGGTCGAGGAACACCTCGCCGGCCTCGCCCGGCTCCTCGTGCGGTAGATCACCGACTGGTTCTGCAACCCGTCGTTATAATAGTAGTACCACCAGTCGCCGTGCTTCGACGGGGCGCTCTCCTTGGGGTAGTTCCACACTTCGGTCAGCCGCTCGCGGATGGCCCCGCGGAACGGAATCTGCGAGAGGTAGTCCTGCGTCACGGCGTTCTCGGCCTCGACCCACGCGGCCGTGGCCTCCGAGTTGTCGTCCTCGAGCCAGCGGTAGGGATCGGGAACCTCCGTGCCGAAATAGTTGTCCACCACGTCGCCGCGCTCGGTCTCGGGATAGGGCAGGAGTTTGATCCGCTTCATATTGTCACAACTTGCAAATAGCGCCGCCGCACCCAGCAGCGCGACGGTTCCGCTCGATACGCGCTTCATAAATCGGAGTTTTGAATGATGTCTGCGACAAAGTTAGAAAAAATCCGGAGATTCGGAACCGCAACGGCTCGTTCCGCACCCGGAAATTTCCGGATCCGGTTTGCCCGTTGTCCGGAAAAACGGTATTTTTGCACTCCCGGATCCGCACCGCGGGGCGGGCGCCGGCCCCGGCGGGACGACCGCCGGACGCGCGGCGGCCAAACGACAGACAAGCGAACGACTCCGATGAAAGGCATTCTGCGAAGGCTCCAGGGACATCCCCGCATCGGGGAGGCGACGGCCTACCCGATTCTGTTCACGATCGGCTTCTGCCATCTGCTCAACGACATGATCCAGTCGGTCATTCCGGCCATGTACCCGGTTCTCAAGGAGAGCTACGGATTCACCTTCGCCCAGATAGGGCTCATCACGCTGGTGTTCCAGCTCACCTCCTCGATCTTCCAGCCCTTCGTGGGGGCGTACGCCGACCGCCACCCGCAGCCCTATTCGCTCTCGATGGGCATGTGTCTCTCGCTGGCCGGGCTGCTGGGTCTGGCCTTCTCCACGCGATACGCGGCGATCCTGCTGACGGTGGCCCTGATCGGCGGCGGCTCGTCGGTCTTCCATCCCGAAGCCTCGCGCGTGGCACAGATGGCCTCGGGCGGGCGGAAGAGCCTGGCGCAGTCCATCTTCCAGGTGGGAGGCAACGGCGGAAGCGCCGTCGGGCCGCTGCTGGCGGCGCTGGTCATCCTCCCCTACGGACAGCACGCGGTGGGATGGTTCGCGGCGGCGGCCCTCGCCGCCTCGCTCATCCTGGTCCGCGTGGGCGCCTGGTACAGCCTGATGCTCGACCGCACGCGGCATCTCCGGCAAACCCTGCGGAAAACGGGCTGCGGACTCTCCGCCCGGCAGACACGCCGGGCGCTGGCGATCCTCGTGACGATGCTCTTCTCGAAGTACTTCTTCACGGCGTGCATGACCAGCTACTTCACCTTCTTCCTGATCGAAAAGTTCGGCATCTCCGTCCGGCAGTCGCAGTTCTGCCTCTTCGCCTTCCTCGCGGCTTTCGCCACGGGGACGCTGCTCGGCGGATTCCTCGGCGACCGCTACGGACGGAAGTACGTCATCCTCTTCTCCATCCTCGGCGCGGCGCCCTTCACCCTCGCGCTCCCCTACCTCGGTCTGGGCTGGACCGTGGCGACGGCCGTGGCCAGCGGCCTGATCATCGCCTCGGCCTTCTCCGCCATCCTGGTCTATGCCACCGAGCTCAAGCCGGACAAGGTCGGAATGATCTCGGGCGTCTTTTTCGGACTGATGTTCGGGCTGGGCGGCATCGGCTCGGCCTTCTTCGGCTGGCTGGCCGACCGGACGAGCATCGGGTTCGTCTTCCGGATCAGCTCCCTGCTGCCCCTGCTGGGCATCATCGCCGTCCGTCTTCCCGACTTGCAGTCCGGGAAGAAGAAAAAGTAGTCCCGCCGCAGGCGCTCCGGGAGGGGGGGGGCATTTATTTTCCCGGTCCGTGCGGCCGATCCGAAAGTTATTCGTACCTTTGTCCGGGAACCGGCATACCGCGCGGAGACGCCGTACGGATACCCGGTTCCGCAATCCTCCGGCCCCGGGAAGGCCCGACCGTTCCGGCCGCCGGAACCGCAAGAAAACGGAAAACCATGTACGAAGAACTCAGAACAACCGTAGAGAAGGCGTGGGAGGAGCGCGAACGGCTCCGCGACGCAGCGACGCAGCAGGCCGTGCGCGACGTGATCGGGCTCGTGGACAAGGGCCTCCTGCGGACGGCCGAGCCGGTCGATCCCGAGAAGAGCGAATGGCGGGTGAACGAATGGGTCAAGAAGGCCGTGATCCTCTACTTCCCGATCCAGCCCATGCGCAAGATGGAGGCCGGCGAACTGGAGTGGTACGACAAGATGGAGCTCAAGCACGGCTACGGGGAGCTGGGCGTGCGGGTCGTGCCCCAGGCCGTGGCTCGCTACGGAGCCTACATCGCCCCCGGAGCCATTCTGATGCCTTCGTACGTCAATATCGGCGCCTACGTCGATACGGGCACGATGGTCGACACGTGGGCCACCGTGGGCTCCTGCGCCCAGATCGGCGCCACGTCCACCTCTCGGGCGGCGCGGGCATCGGCGGCGTGCTCGAACCCGTGCAGGCCGCGCCCGTGATCATCGAGGACAGCTGCTTCATCGGCTCGCGCTCGATCGTGGTCGAAGGGTGCGCACGTCTGCCGCGAAGCGGTGCTCGGCTCGAACACCGTCATCACCGGTTCGACGCACATCATCGACGTCACGGGGCCCGAACCCGTCACCTACAAGGGTACGTGCCGGCCCGTTCGGTAGTCGTGCCGGGCAGCTACCGCAAGCAGTTCCCGGCGGGCGAATACAGCGTCTCGTGCGCGCTGATCATCGGCCGGCGCAAGGAATCCACCGACAAGAAAACCTCGCTGAACGACGCCCTGCGCGACTTCGGCGTATCGGTATAGACATGATTCACCGCATCGAAGAGACCACCTCGACCAACGACGACGCCCGCGACGCGAAATACCGCCACGGCGACATCGTCTGGGCCGAACGCCAGACCGCCGGCCGCGGCCAGCGGGGCCATAAATGGTCGAGCGCCGAGGGTCTGAACCTCACCTTCTCGCTGGTGCTCGAACCCCGGTTTCTGCCCGCCGGCGAACAGTTCCTGCTCAACGAGGCCGTGGCCCCTCGCTCTCACCGACACCTTCGCGCAGTTCGGCATCGCGGCGCGCATCAAGTGGACCAACGACATCTATGCCGGGGACAAAAAGCTGGTCGGCATCCTGATCGAACACAGCTACTCCGGGCAGACGCTCGCCCGCACGATCGTCGGAATCGGCATCAACGTCAACCAGACGGAGTTCGACCCCGCGCTTCCGAACCCCGTGTCGATGGCCATGGTCGCGGGACGCACGTTCGACCGCGGCGAGGTGCTCGAAGCCTTCCGCCGCCACATCGGCATCCGCTACGCCCAGCTCGAGCTGGACGAACGGGAAACCCTCCAGCGCGACTACCGCGAACGGATGTACCGACTGGGCGAACGGCATACGTTCCGCTACCCCGACGGCACGCCGACCGAGGCCTCGATCGAGGGCGTGCGCCCCACGGGCGAACTGCTGCTGCGGCACGCCGACGGCACGCTCCGGGAATATCTGTTCAAGGAGATCGAATTCGTGATTGCCGGGAAATAGCCCGTCAGGGGTCCGGCAGCAGGTAGACGACGTGCACGAAAGGCCGCGTCCCGCCCGCTTTCAATTCAACGGAGACTTCGGTCAGCAACCGAACATACCGGCGGCGCATATCCGATCCCAGAAGAGGGTCCTCCTTTCCCCCGACGAGACTCCGGACCACAGGCAGCCGGTAGGCGGAATCGCCTGCGGCATACGATTCCCAGGGATACCTCTGATTTTCAATCACGACTCCCTGCAACTCCGCAAAATCCGGATCGTCCGGAAAATCGTTGTCGGCCGCGCCCATCCGTCCGCCCGTCATCCTGCGCGTCCGGGAAACGACGCGCGCCACGTTCCTGCCGTAAAACCGGCAGACAGGGTCCCCGAGCGCCGTATCCGCGACTCCGGCAACGGAGATGAACGTTATCAGCGTATCGCCGGCGACAAACACGACCCGGGGATCGCGGCAGGAGGAGGCTCCCCCGCCCCGGGGTATCGCCGCGTCAAGCCCATCCATTCCGAAGCATACGCCGCCGCCCAGCCGGCACGGCAGCGTGTCCGGCCGGAAGCGCTCCGGCATCTCTCCGTACGGAGTCTGCGCCGCAACAACCTTCCAGATGCACAATGCAACCAGCAGAGTAACCCGTTTTTTCATCGCAAACACACCTTTGGACAACACAAGATAACGGATATTCTCCGCCGCACCAAATCCGGGGCGCAAAATCAGACGAAAAGTACAGAAATAATAACCGAAACCTCTTGCTGTTACAGAAATAACAGTTATATTTGCATCGTAAAACAGCCTAATTCAAATCAAATTTTAAGGATATTATGAACGTACCTGCAAATCTGAAATACTCGAACGACCACGAGTGGTGTCGCATCGAGGGAGACGTAGCCGTAATCGGCATTACCGACTTCGCGCAGAGTCAGTTGGGCGACATCGTCTTCGTGGACGTGCCGACCGTGGGCGAGACGCTCGCCGCAGGCGAGGTTTTCGGCTCGATCGAGGCCGTGAAGACCGTGAGCGACGCGTTCCTCCCGGTGGGCGGCGAAATCGTGGAGTTCAACGAGGCAGTGGACGCCGATCCCGCCGTCGTCAACCGCGACGCCTACGGCGAAGGCTGGCTCGTGAAGGTCAAAATGTCGAACCCGGCCGAATACGATGTCCTGCTCGGCGCCGCCGACTACGAGAAACTGATCGGATAGTCCGAAGGAGAATTAAAAATGAAAAATTAAGAATTAAAAATTAGTTTTTCATTTCGGTTTATCCGTCCGTTTTCCGGTCGAAAATCCGGCCGCAGGCGAAAATAAACAAGGAGCTTTCGGATAAAGTCCCCGCCAAGGCGGATGATTTTCAGACTGAAATTCCGGCCGCAGGCGAAAATAAACAAGGAAGCCTTCGGATAAAGTCCCCGCCAAGGCGGATGATTTTCAGACTGAAATTCCGGCCGCAGGCGAAAATAAACAAGGAAGCCTTCGGATAAAGTCCCCGCCAAGGCGGATGGTTTTCGGGCTGAAATTCCGACCGCAGGCGAAAATAAACAAGGAAGCCTTCGGATAAAGTCCCCGCCAAGGCGGATGGTTTTCGGGCTGAAATTCCGACCGCAGGCGAAAATAAACAAGGAAGCCTTCGGATAAAGTCCCCGCCAAGGCGGATGGTTTTCGGGCTGAAATTCCGGCCGCATGCGATAAGCCCCTCCCGAGGGAGGGGTTTGGGGTGGGGTCAGACTTGCAAACGACGCCAAAGGCGGCGACAAGGCGGCAAGGATTTCAGAGAGCGGGATTAAAAAAGAACAAACATACTTAATAAAAACAAACATTATGTCAAAAGTTACTGTCGTAGGTGCAGGCGCCGTAGGTGCAACCTGTGCAAACGTGATGGCTTGCCGCGAGGTGGCGAGCGAAGTGGTCCTCATCGACATCAAGGAGGGTCTCTCGGAAGGCAAGATGCTGGACATGTACCAGAGCTCGACGCTGATGGACTTCGACACGAAGCTCACGGGCGCCACCAACGACTACAAGAAAAGCGCGAATTCGGACGTGGTGGTCATCACTTCGGGCATTCCCCGCAAGCCGGGCATGACGCGCGAGGAGCTGATCGGCACGAACGCCTCGATCATGAAGGGCGTCGTGGAGAACGTCATCAAGTATTCGCCCCGCGCCATCATCATCGTGGTGGCCAACCCGATGGATACGCTGACCTACCTCGCGCTCAAGGCTTCGGGACTGCCGAAGAGCCGCATCATCGGCATGGGCGGCGCACTCGACTCGTCGCGCTTCAAATGCTACCTGGCGAAGGCCACCGGCGCCAACATCAACAATGTGGACGGCATGGTGATCGGCGGACACGGCGATACGACGATGATCCCGCTCGTGTCGAAGGCCACGGTCAACGGCGTTCCCGTTTCGCAGTTCGCTTCGAAGAAGAAACTCGAAGAGGCTGTCGCCAACACGATGGTCGGCGGAGCCACGCTGACCAAACTCATCGG
>VOFH01000485.1_pt1 | contig 20001 bp, 32 predicted proteins | sample 5384091 | NCBI WGS metagenome assembly VOFH01 (sample SAMN12384727, study PRJNA508395) | human gut metagenome | isolation source: healthy gut G | host: Homo sapiens
CTTTGTCATCCCTTCCAACACCTTTTCCGACAAACGTTCCGGCAACCATATCGGTAAAAGCTGCCATAACCAGAAGTGTAAACAGCCAGCAGAACAGCATAAATAATTTCCGTCCGGTTCTTCCGATGTATTTATGATCATTCCCATGGATTTACATTAGAGAACTTGATACCGCTAGACGGTGTACTTGCATGAACGATCGTGCCGCCACCGACATAAATAGCAACGTGACCACTGTAGCATACAATATCTCCCGGCTGTGCATTAGAAAGACTTACCTCGTATCCAACACCTCTTAATGCGCTGGAAGAATGTGGAAGTCCTACGCCAAATGCTGCATATACACTCATAACGAAACCGGAGCAGTCTGCCCCGTTTGTCAGACTGGTTCCACCGTATACATAAGGATTACCGATAAACTGTGATGCATAACTTGCAACTGCCTGTCCATTTGAGCTTCCTGCTGACGCATAACTCTTTGAACTTCCGGAGCTCTTTGAAGAAGATGACTTCCTGTCAGCTTTCTTTCTTGCTGCATTTGCTGCTGCATCAGCTGCCTCACGCTCTGCCTCTTCTTTTGCAAGTCTTGCTTTTTTCTTCTTCCTTCGACTCTGCCTGTACAAACTCAATATTGAAATCTACATAATCTTTATGTACCCAGCCGTCACCCTCTTCTGTTGTTACCTTAGCCCAGTCTTCTACAGATTCATCATCAATAACAACCAGATCATCACCAACCGGTACCTGTGTCAGAATGCTTGCATCTGTAGACGGCTCTGTTCTTACATGAAGTGTTGTGGTATTAACTTTAGCATATTTTGTACTGACTTTTTTGCCAGTTCTTCATCATTTGGTACTACATATTCACATTTTACATATCCGTCAACATTACCGGACTTGATACGATACCAACCATTGTCAGTTGTTTCAAGGATTGTTCCTGCGGAATTGTTATACAGCTTTCAAGTACCTCGCTGTCCGTATTTGGTTCTGAACGAACATTTACATAATTATCTACCTGCGCGATTGCAATATCTGTATATTCCGAAGCAACAACCGGTGTATCATTCTCACTGACCTGCTCTGCCTGCTCTGCTGCCTTCTGGGCTGCTGCATCATTGCTGTCCGCAAGACACTGTGCCAGTGCCTGTGAAACACCTGCTGCCGGAGTCTGTCCCTCTGCGATCTCAACTGCAGTCACACTTGAAACGCCTGCGACCGGAGCTGCATATGTATTTAATCCAAAACTGCCAATGGATAACGCTCCTGCTAAAAGACAGCCTGTAATTCTTACCATTCTCTTCTTCATTTACGAAAAGCCTCCAACTGAGTTCTCATGTTTTCCACAATAAAAAACAGCTTAACACTGTTTTTATTGTTTGTTACGAATTTGTTAGATTTATTACACGATTATTATAACAAAGGCATATTTCCATGCCAACCTGTATTCATCGTGAATTTTACTAAAATATTACATTCCTTTTTATTCAATTTTTCAAATAAAACAGCGAAAAATCATCATATTTCCAGGAAAAACAGTGTTTTTTTCCGGAAAATCATTGTCTTTTCTCATAAAAAGCTTGTTTTTTATGTTGATTATTGTCATAATAAGGTCACAATTAAGTTTTCAGGAGGTGCAGCATGGATATTTCAGGTATGACACCGGCACTTAGTGCATTACAGTCCTACGACGCAGGTTCTTCCGTCAGCCAGACCAGTCTTTCCTATGCCGTTTCAACCGAATTATTAAGTCAGCAGCTTGATATGACACAGGAGATGGGCACCGCTATGGTTCAGATGATGGAACGTTCCGTAACACCGGGACTTGGCGGAAATATTGACGTCTACATTTAAACAATATATATTCACGGATTATATGTTGTGCCGGCAAAAATAGGAAAAATCCCGATACAGATGGAAACATATCCATTTGTACCGGGATTTTTCATGTTAACCTATGGTAACAGATCTGCTTACACAACGTGTAATCCATTGCTTTTTATTTTACAGCAATAGCCTCAACCTCAAGCATTACATCCTTTGGAAGCCTTGCAACCTCAACACAGCTTCTGGATGGAAATGCTCCGTCAAAAAAATGTGGCATATACCTCATTTATTGCACCGAAGTCATTCATCTCCTTGATAAATACAGTTGTTTTAACAACGTTTGCCATACTGGTTCCAGCTGCTTCTAACAGGTTTGAAAGGTTAGTCAGTGCCTGTTTTGCCTGTGCCACAGAACCTTCCGGGATCTCACCGGTTTCCGGTACGACCGGAATAATACCTGATGTATAAAACCATTCCGTTTACTTCGATTGCCTGTGAATAAGGTCCGATCGCTGCCGGTGCCTTGTCCGTGCTGATGACTTTTTCATAAGATTCTCCTTCTTTCTGTCAATTTTTTCCTATCATAGCATATGCTTTTGAATTAATCAATTTTACGGATCGATTTTTCATTGATCTCAATCCTGCGCTCTTTATAAAGTCTTCCAACCGCTCTCTTAAATGCATTTTTGCTGAGTCCGGTCTCCCTTTTGATGACTTCCGGTGAAGCCTTGTCCGTAAACGGAAGCACGCCCGCAAATTCCTCAATGACCTGCATTACCTTTTCGGCATCTGCGTCCATCTGAAGAGATGCTTGCTGGCGCATAGTAATATCTAACTTTCCGTCCGGTTTTACATTTGTCACAGTCGCCTCAATGACATCACCGATACGCAGCATACTGTGATCTTCGAAAGCCGGCAGCATCGCAGAGTACTGATCGTCCACTGCTACAAATGTTCCAAAATTATCACTGAACTCATAGACACGGCCATTGACAATATCACCTGTATGATATGGTGATTCTAATGACAGAAGATCATACAAATGCTTCATGCTTGCACACAGACGTCTGCTCTTGTCAATATATAATGTCACTAAGACTTCATCCTCCGGCTGAACCTTAACCGTCATCTCTTTATATGGAAGAAACAGGTCTTTTTTCCAGACCCCAGTCAAGGAAAGCTCCGATTTTTCCAACCTCTTTTACAGTCAGCACCGCAAGACCTCCCAATGTCAGCTTCGGTGTGTTTGTCGTCGCAATGAGCCGGTCCTTAGAATCCTTATAGAGAAACACCCGGAGTTCATCCCCGATCTTCGTTCCTTCCGGCACCTGTTTTCCGGCAGTAACACGCGGGTTTCATCCTCCATGCGCTCTGCGAGATAAACGCCAAATTCTACTTTTTTATCACAACAAGTTTCTGATATTCACCTAATCGCATTTTTATGATTGCCTTTCTTTTTTCTGAATCTGAAAGCAGATGATGGCATATGACGCCCCTTTTTCATCTGCCAAAGTAACTGTAATCTGTTTTTCTTCTATCGTGACAACCGGATACAGCATATCTCCTAACATTGCAGCTTTACGATACTCCGCACGAAGTCCACAGACAAAAACCTGTTCCGGCAGATATTCCTCCGCCACCAGAATGTATTTTCCATTATTCATATGATGGTTTGTATCAATGTAAAAACGGGAAACACGTACCGGTTCCTTTTCGACACTTTTTTGCACTGCCTCATCCGGTAAACTGATCTTACGATCTGCCCATTCTCCCGGTATTTCATCCCTGATCTCCGGTATATAAACTTCTTGCATCCGTTCCGATACCCGTGCCGGGCGCATTTTCTCAGTGTCCATAAATACCCACACCGAGTTTGCCTCTGCAAATATTTCTCCATCTTCTCCCTCAATGCAAAAGTTCCGGTACCCATAAAATCCACGGAATGCATACGGCCATGTACTGACCTTAATATGCTGTCCCATCTGCGGATATCGGTAAACTTTGATTTCCCAGGAAGATAAGATCCATGCCACCTGTTCTTTTGCAAGATAATCCACACCTACTCCAAAATCCTCTGACTCAAACGTACAACAATCCTGCAGATAATCCAATAATGACGGTAACGTCAGTTCCTTTTCGCTATTTACTTCACTGTAACGCACACGGTTGCTAAAACTATACATACGATGCCTCGATTCCGGGTATTTGAAACGTCCATAACTGCTTTACTGTTTTTGTTCTTTTGTTATGCTACCACATTTTTCTGAGTTATGGTAGGGATATTCGAAATTTTCTGTCTGTGACCACTGGCTGTTGCGCCTCCCCGGTCAAAAAAATAACCTCAGCAGTTCTCACTGCTGAGGTCTCATTAGCAGGGCTACAAGGATTCGAACCTTGAACTGACGGAGTCAGAGTCCGTTGCCTTACCGTTTGGCGATAGCCCTTTGTGTTATTTTGTTTTCAGCGTTTCGCGCCGTCAACAATAGCTATTATATATGAGTGAAATAAAAATGTCAACTGTTTTTAAAAAATTTTAAAAAATTTGCAATTTTCCTTCAACCATTGCATATAATACCATTTCACCCCAGGAAATATCAGCTTTTCCATTGGTTGCCTCGATAATTTCTTTTCGGTCTGCTCCTGCATCTCAGATGGAACCATGAGAAGCAGCTCCACTTTTCGGTATAAACGGTGTCGATGAGTGTCAGCCCGTTTTGTGCAACCAGATACTCTAATTTCCCAAGTCCGGTATAATCGGTTCCCACTGACAGTCTGCGTCCTTCCTTTTTTATCAATAATGACGCTTGCCGCAAGCCCTTCCTGGACTGATTTCTGATACGCACGCACCAGTCCGCCTGTGCCAAGCAGCACCCCGCCAAAATATCTTGTGACGACCACAGCCACATTGTGGATATCTTCCCGCAGCAATACATCAAGCATCGGTCTTCCCGCTGTCTGTGCCGGTTCCCCGTCATCCGAGCAGCGGCTCATCTCCTGTCTGTCTCCAATGACAAAAGCAGAGCAGTTGTGTCTTGCATCCCAGTATTTCTTTTTCATCTCTGCAATAAATGCAACTGCTTCTTCTTCTGAAGAAACCGGACGCACCGTTGCAATAAATCTTGATTTTTTTCTACAATTTCTGCCTCTCCACCGGAATATACTGTTTTCATACTCATTCCTCTCGTCACAAAACTTTTTATATTTTATCAGTCAGATATTTCTACATATAAATAGGTATATTTTCATCTCTGATTCTTCGCGTGTTCCTATGGTATCATGTTTTTTTTTGAAATTCAATTCTTAAAAATAAATGAAGAACACCTGTATTTTCAGTTTTTCCTTTATTCCGACACATTTCTTTGCTATAATATGAAGATGGTTCATTTTGATTATAAAAAGGATTATAATTTCATACCTTATTTTTATTACAAAAAAGGAGACCTAACATGAATTATGGAAAGAAAAGTACGCAAAAGCGCGAAAAAGAATTAACTTCCAAAAGTACAATGATTCGCAAAAAGTTTTATGAGATTTTTGTAAGTCGCTGCATGAATGTGTATTTGCCATCATGGTAATCGGCGCCTGCTCCGGTGTTGGAGTCATTCGCGGAATCATCGCCTCAGCTCCAACGATCGATGATATTGTTGCCACTCCTACCGGTTTCTTATCCACGGTTTTAGATGCAAATGGCAACCAGACTGCCACATTGGTTGCATCGGGTTCTAACCGGCGCGCCGTTACGATCGATGAGATACCAAAGAATCTGCAGCATGCATTCGTTGCCATCGAAGACGAACGTTTTTACGAGCACAACGGTATCGATGTAACAGGTATCATTCGTGCCGGCGTAAAAGGCGTCGCATCCGGTTTTCATTTTCGGAAGGCGCAAGTACCATCACACAGCAGCTGCTCAAAAATACCGTGTTTACCCAGTGGACAAGCGAACAGTCCATGGCGGACAAGTTCGAGCGAAAATTCCAGGAGCAGTATCTCGCCCTCCAGTTAGAAAAAGTAGTGGACAAGGACTGGATTCTGGAAAATTATCTGAATACGATCAACCTCGGACAAAATACTTTAGGTGTCGGTGTCGCCTCGGAACGTTATTTTGGCAAAGACGTTTCTGATCTTACTTTATCAGAATGTGCAGTCTTAGCCGCCATTACCCAGAATCCTTCCAAATATAACCCGATTACCAATCCGCAGGAAAATTCCAAGCGCCGCATGAAAGTGCTTAACAACATGAAAGACCAGGGTTATATCTCGCAGGGAAGAATACGATGAAGCTGTTGCAGACAATGTTTACGACCGCATCCAGCTCGTCAACATTGAATCTGAAACCAACAGCATTAATTCTTATTTTGTTGATGAACTGACAGATCAGGTCATCCAGGATCTGGTGGAGCAGAAAGGCTACACGGAGACGCAGGCTTACAAAGCACTCTATCAGGGCGGACTTACGATCTACTCTACACAGGATCCGGAAATTCAGGCGATCTGTGATGATGAAGTGAATAATCTGGACAATTATCCGACTGCGCCGAAAGTATCGTTTTCCTATCGTTTATCTGTCCGCTCTGCCGACGGTTCCATATCGAATTACAGTGAACAGACGATGCTTTCCTATTATCAGTCTTCCAACAAGAGTTTTCGATCAACTTTAACTCCGAAGAAGAGGCAGCTGCTGCAATTGAACAGTACAAAACTGACATCATGAAAGACGGTGATACGATCGTAAATGGAAGTGAAACCGTTACCTACACGCTTCAGCCGCAGGCAGCTCTTACGATCATTGATCAGAGTACCGGAAATGTCAAAGCATTAGTCGGCGGACGTGGAGACAAAACCGCCAACAAGACTTTAAACCGTGCAGCAGATACCACAAGACAGCCGGGATCTACTTTTAAGATCATTGCCGCATATGCACCTGCACTCGATGCCGGTGGTCTTACCCTTGCCTCCGTTCAGGATGATGCACCATACAATTACGGCAGTGGTCAGGGTGGTGCCGTTAACAACTATGACAACCGTTATCGCGGTTTCACAACACTGCGTGAGGCAATCACTAACTCCATCAATATCGTTACCGTAAAAACGTTAGCACAGATTGGTCCATCCCTCGGATATGATTATATCTGCGATTTCGGCATCACAACCGTCGGTCTGGATGAGAGTTCCAATGAGACTTTAGCACTTGGCGGTCTGACACATGGTGTTACCAACTTAGAGCTTACGGCTGCTTATGCAACGATCGCCAACAGTGGGACTTACATCAAGCCAAAATTCTACACTAAAATTTTAGATCATGATGGAAATGTACTGATCGACAATACTGAACCTGTCTCACACACCGTCTTAAAAGACACTACCGCATGGCTTTTAACCGATGCCATGAAAGACGTTATGACTCAGGGAACCGGTACCCCGGCTTACTTTGGAAGCTCTATGGCCCAGGCCGGAAAATCCGGTACAACAACCAAAAACCGTGATGCATTGTTTGCCGGCTTCACACCATATTATACCTGTGTTGTATGGGGTGGATTTGATGATAACTCGCCACAATCCGGCGGTCAGACCACTTATCCAAAGAAAATCTGGAAAGCGGTTATGAGCCGCATCCACGAAAATCTGGAATATCAGGATTTCACAAAACCATCCGGGATCGTTACAGCCCAGGTCTGCAAAGAATCCGGAAAACTTGCAATCGCCGGTGTCTGTGATGCGGATCCACGCGGCAGTCAGGTCTATACCGAATATTTTGCTGAAGGTACACAGCCTACCGAATATTGTGACCATCATATCGTTGCAAATATCTGCAATGCTTCCGGTCAGCTTGCCGGTGGTTACTGCCCGGCAGATTCCATTTCCTCCAGAGTATTCGTCATTGGCGGAACGGTTGGAACAGAGGATACCCATATCTTCTGACGGATGATTTTAAGAATAATACCTGTACAATGCACAACGAAGGAAATTCCACCTACCAGGGAACTTCTGCTTTCTCCGCAGTTCCAGGTGTAAATAATGATACTTCCGGCGGCACACAGGCTCCTGCCGACAATACCCAGCAGACACAGCCGCCTGCTAATAATTCCGGTGGGGATAATTCTGATAGCACTCCTGCCGATACCGGCGGTACAGATAATTCCGGCGGAGGCAGTTCTGATAATACTCCTGCCGATACCGGTGGTACGGATAATTCCAGCGGAGACAACAACTCCGACGGAAATGGCGGATGATCACTCATAAAACAGAAAAATACCGGGGCTCCTTTCATGGAACTCCGGTATTTTTCTGTTTAGTAAACTAAAAACCTTTCGTCTATTTTTTGTGGCAATTGGGACAATAACAAACCTTTTTTTATTTTTCGTTTCCAGGTCGCTTTCATTCCCAATTTCTCATAACAAAATGGGCATCTGTTTCTGAAATATTCAGGTTCTTGGATTATTTTACCTGGTTTCATCTTTTTTCCTTTTCTATTAGGCTCCTGCCTTAAGTCTAAGCGACACTTTACCTGTTTCAACTTCTACATTATATCCTCTAAATATTCCAATAATGGTAGCTATTCCTAATATACTTATTACATAAATTACGACATTAGCTTCTGCTGCCTCTACAAACCTCCTGCAGTTAATGCAGTAACAGTTAATACGCCACCTCCCGGCACTGCTGCTAACGGTGTTAGTAATGCTATGATTGCAGCGATTTTTTGCCGATGAAAGTTTCCCCATCCATTTCATCTTCTTTGCCAGATCCCCTGAACTTCAATATATGGATTCTTACGTTTAATTGCTGTCTTTAATTCTTCTTTTGAACTGACCACAACTTTATTGATACTATTTTTCTTTTTTCCAAACATAATTTTCCATCTCCCATAAAGTATATTTTTATTACACCTATCCCTTTTTATTTTCACTATGTTCTTTTGCGGATTGTTCCTATCCTTTTATCGGATCTGGTATCCCGTCCATTACTATTACGAAAAGTTCCCGGCGGAAGTCCATGTTTCTTTTCAAATGTACCTACCGTACAGTCACTTCTTGTTTTTCTCGTTTTTTATCAGCCATATTACACCTTTCCCTTACTTCATTCTTTTTTTAAATCTTACATCTTGAAATGAACCTTTTAACTCACTGGCAACTTCTACAATATTTTCCGGATCTTCACCTTGTGACATTCTGAAAAAAGTCATCAGCTACTACCCATCCTAAAAATTCCGTTAATGCCGCAGCCGTAGATCCACTTATAATTCCACCTATTAACGTGCCAACTCCCGGAATCATTTTTAACAATCCTGAAGCAACGGAACGTCCCGCTTGTTGTGTTAATGCAACTCCAGCAATTGATTTTGCCGCTGCTTCTGACAAAGAGATATCGAATAAGTCACCTATTTTTATAATCATACCTATCTGTGCTGCTGTGATAGGTATTGCATCAGACATTGGTATCGGTATAAGTCCTGCCACTGCCGATGCACCAGTCGCTGAATGAATGATTATATTGCATTTCCTTTTCAATTCTTTTGGCATGTTCACTTTTGATTTGCTCATATTTCTTCCTCCCTCGTTTTGCCTTATATAAAATCTAAAATTTTATACAATCTCATCTTTTGCTTCCCTCAATATCTGCCTCACCCTGCTCTCTGAATACCCGTATTTTCTTGCCAGGGCATGTACATTTTTCCCATTATACTCGGAACAGATTTGCTGCATTATGTATGTCTTCGAATAAAACTTTAGCGGAAACATTAACTGTAATCCTTTAAAATGACTATATATTTTATAAGCATTTTCAACGCCAACCGTTTCAGCCAGGTCCTTATATACTCCAGCCAGATCTTCCGAAGTAACTTCCGTCATACTTTCCAAGCATATCACCTCGCATGTAAAATATTTCTTTCATTATATTGGGTTTGCATTGCAAATTACAGTTATAGATTGCATTGCAATTTCTACTTGCAAATTACAATTTCAGGTAAAGCAGTTTAAACCGTAACGGGTTCAAACTGCCACTACTGTAACCTGGGGTATCGCTATTTTTATTATTTCTGTTTTTCCTGCAACTTACTGCGCACCATTTTTTGAATTTTCCATAAAACCCATACCAATAATCATACTGATAAAAAGGTGTCTGCCGTCTTATCATAGATCCATATGTTTCTTCTCAGGCTGTGTCCGCCCTGGCTGGAGCAGGAGCGCATCTGATAGTTTCCATCTTTTGTATAAATCATTTTATCAAAAAGGATTCCTCTTTTTATGACTTTCCAGATCTGTTTGTACTCTTCTTCTGTCTCCGCATTTTGTATAAAATGCTGATCTACCAGATCCGCCATCTCTTCACGGCTTACGTGGATTGTATTTAATTTTCCTTTGCTTACCTTACTCACCAGTTTATCTTCGATTGTCTGCTTCATAATCTGTTTACTCCTTCTTTTCTGTTATCTTGCGATTGCTCTTATTCCCAATCCCGAATCTATTTGAAAAAATGCATTTTAAAATCGCAATCGGAATCAGTATCCAGCCAAACATCATTCCTATTAAAAATTTTTTCATGTAATGCACATAAGCGGAAGAGTAAAATACAACTTTTCCCTCATACAATACCTTGTTTGTTGCCCAGTAGGATGCTGCCGCATAAATGATTAAAAGAACTGTTTCCATGACGTATGCCCTCTCTTTTCTTAAAGACTTGTTTTTGTTTACAGGCTCATTTTACCAAACCGGCTATTTTTACTTGTAAGAGTGATTAAAAACTGCCACACCGGGTTGTCCGATGTGGCAGTTTTATTTTTGCCTTATGTCATGTTTAAATTCAAAATCCTTATACTGATACTTTTCTGCTATTTTTTGCAGCAAAAGCAAAACTCTCTCCTGGTCATAAGCCGTATCCTCCAAAAATTCCTGCAAATGCCTTTTCGCTTCTATGATCGAATTGGTTACATCTGAATCGTATTCTTTTTCCAATAACTGCTGCAGTACCACGCACAACTGTCCGATCCCGTCTTGCCTGTCTGTCAGGATTTTGGAATCTGTTTTTTTCAAGCAGGATATACAAGGCTGCTAAATATATCCGGATTGTTTCATTTATATTTGCTATATCCTCATATTTAAATGCAATATAATCTATATCCCAATAGTGATCCGTTGTATCCTCTTTGACATTTTTTCTAAAATATGCGCAGCTGTCTTATCGTACAACAGCGCAAGATTCTGTTCTGCTGTCTCTAATTTTCCATTATCAATCTCTAATGTGACAAGATCATGCTGCATGCTCGACTAGTCCGTCCAGAACTCGCTGGCTTCTATCTTTTTCCCATGTTTTTTCTGCTATTTTGATTGCTTCTTTAAGACACTCTTCTTCCTTTTTTTTCTCCATCTTCTATATAGCTATACTGATTTGCAGCCTCCTTCCATATCTCAATCTGTTCTTCCGGTGTATATTTTTTTGCGCGATCTGTTTTTCTGCTAACAGTCTGTAGTTACACATTTTCCTGATCTGCGTGATCTGCTCATAATCAAAATTCCCCTCATTCATAAGCTCTTCCCTTGTTTTATAAATAAGGCTTTGAAGAAACGCATCATTCAGATCGTATTTATTGTATATATCCTGTGCCTGGTTGCATAGCTCTAACCCTTCCTTTATATTTTTGCAACGATATTCCTTCGAAAGTTCCGCCAGCCTTATCAGGCAGATGATCTGATTCTTTTCAAAATGGTTCTTTCCCTCATATTTTTTATGACATTCCAGAGAATTGTTTTTCTGATATTATTTTTTCCATATTCACGGACTCTGTCTATTACAGATAAAACCTCCTCCATGGAAGAGGTTTCTTTCTGTATATATTCCACAAGAAAATCACCGCAATGTTCCTCAATTTCATTTGTTCCAAGCATCTTATAATATTTCAGACATTCTTTCCACAACTGCGTTTTTTCTGTCTTATTCTCTTCAATGGAATACAGAAAATAGCAGACAGCAAGCATATATCCGGTATCATACGCATTTTCCGGTGCAGGATCCATCCTTTGCTTTAATTGAATGGCATACTGTCTGGCTTTTTGCAATTTCTGGTGTTCTTTTAATATTCCAATCAGCTCTATGCAGATATCTTCCGATTCTGTATCAGAAAAAGCTCCTTCTAATGTCTGAATGGCAGAATCTATATCACCTTTTTTCCGGTAAATTTCTGCAATACTTTTCGCTGCATATTCCCGGCTTTCCGGAATACATATTCCTTCCATCGTCGCAAAATCTTCCTCGTATACTTTCTGATAACACGCGATCGCTTCCTGCTCTTTTCCGTTATTTTCATATTCTTCTGCCAGTTCTGCATAAGACATATTGTTTCCATCATCAATTTCATGGAAAGATGTATCTTCTCTTAACTGGTTTAAAAGTTCCTGATACTGGTAGCCTTTTTCAGATTCAGGCGAAATTCTCCCCGGTAAGTCAGACCAGGATCTTTCGAATAATAATCTCTTATTTTTTGATATGCTTTTTTTTTTTCCTTTGGCATATAGGAAGTCAATGGCATTTGTTCCATTACCAGATCAAATAATTGACTGATTTTTTCATAAAGATTTTCCATCTGTGGAATCGGTACATCTGCCGCACACCATTCCCACGGTCATCTAACATGTCGGAAGTCTCACTTGCCATTTCAAAATATTCCCTTACCAGATAATCCGGATTTTCTGAACTTTTTTCTGCAATATGCTGCTGCACTATCCAGATGTCCGGCCATCTCATCTAACTTTTGCGTTGCACTTTCCGGATAATCTGTGGCAGAGCAGTCAATTTCAATACTGTCATTCACCATTTTGATCCGTTTCCGATCAATCCTTTGCAACAGATCATACGCCTCTGTATCTCCTTGCCCGAGACAGATTTTTTTCTGCCTCTTGAAGTTTTTCCTCATCTCCTGCTCTAAAGCAAAGCCATGCATAAGACATGTTATTTCCGGTAAGGCGTTTTATAAAAATCGCAGCCATTTTCTCCCGGATATCATGTTGTGCATAAAGTTCCGGCTCTACTGACAGATATTCATTCATCCCGGCAACAATGTGTCTGCAATTATCCGCATCAGGCACTAATTCATGGTAAATCAGATCCTGTATCACCTGGTGCAGCGATATTTTTCCGGTAACTTTGTTCCATATAACCCAGCCATTTTGAATAAAACCGTCGAGTTTTTCTGCGGTTTCTTTGATTCCACATAATAATATTTCAAATTGTGACCGGCTAATACGGATTCCATCAAACAGGGAAAGGCTTGCAATAATTTCTCTTTCTATGACATCAAACCCGGAAATATCAAACAGAATCTTTAAATGGCTGTTTACACTCTCAGAGCGGAGTTTCCTGTCTTTTCTCTGTCTGATTTGGACTTCTTGTGTGTTCGTAACTCCGTCTTTTTCCAAAAATTTCTGATAGAGTATTTCCGGAGAAATCTCTGTGTTTCTCAGATATTTTGCAATCAGTTCCACGGTCATCGTATGATGTTCCACATATTCGATTAACTGCCGGACTGCTTCGACTTCTTTTTCCGTATAAGGAATGGAAGTATAAGTATAAAACAGATTTAAGATTTCCTGAATATCTTTGATCCGGTCAACATTGATCTGCTCATAATTATAATCTCTGAAATCTTTTCTTGTCGTAATGATAAATTTACAGGGACAGGCGAACAGGGTTTCTAAATCTTCATCTGCATCTACGTCAAAATTATCAATAATAATCAGATCTTTTGGCGTTGCAGCCTGTTTTAAAACTTCGATCTTTCTTTTTAAAATAATCCCGCTCTGTCTCATCTTCTTCACGGCTGATCTGGTTGATTCCAATTTCATCCCGCACAAGTGACTCTATATTTTTCTCATATACTGCGAAACAACGGTATCATACTGCGCCCGGTGCCGGTATGCATACTGTTTTGCAAGTTCTGTCTTGCCAATTCCTCCAATTCCGGAAAGGAATACAAGCTGATTCTTTGCAAGAAGCTCGTTGATTTCTTCTAAATCATCCTGCCTTCCAACAAAACAGGCAGAATTATACTGGAATGAATCCAGCAGATATACATCATTGATGTCTGCTAACTTTATCAGTTCGTCAAGCGCATCGATTACCTTCTGCATCTCATGCCATCTCGGTGCCGTCGCAATAGACAATGTCTTTTTCAAAATAAATCTAACATTTTATAAAGCTTCGGCTGATATTTTTCGCTTCCATACCGCATTTTTTCAAATGAATAGCTGCTCGCGATTCTGCAGTCAGCTTCACACGGTTTTCTTACAAAAAGTTTAAAAACAGCATAGCACCAATGGAATAAACATCGGAATGAAATCCTATTTTTTGATTTTTCCCTGCATCTGTTCCGGCGCAGAAAATCCATCCGAATAAGGGATTCCTGCATTTTTCTGTAATTCCCCGATTGCAGTTACGGAATCAAAATCAAATAGAATTACATGCTCCGGGTGTTTCCGGCAAAATCAGCACATTTTCCGGCTTTATATCCAGATGAAGATATCCCTTCTGATGATATTTCAGAATAATCTGCGCAAGACTTTTCATATGCCGGAAAAGTTCCTGCAATGACTGATCCTCATAATACCTGTAATCAATTCCTTCATCCATTGGCAGCAGGATATAAACTGTGTGATTACAGGAAATCACATCGACCGCATTGACGGTAGAGTTCGTCAGCCCTAACGTATTTCTGATATCCGTATTTCTTTTATACGCATCTGTAAAGCGATTTTTTGCTTTTCAAATTTTTCTGGATTTCCAGAAGGCAACAGCTCTCCGGTAGCAGCTCTGGTCAGTTGGATGTATGCCGGATAACACTCCCGGACTCTTATTTTTGTGTTTTATCTGCATCTGATCCCAGTAAATGGCATCATATACAATACATCCGGCGCCTCTCCCTGCTTCGTCTGCAATCCGGATTCTTTGGTTTTCTGAAATTTTCATTTCATATCCATTGCTCAGTGCAATTCTCATATCCCGCATTTTTATCCTCATTGATTATAAAAATAATTTCTCTGTAACTATCAGATTAACTGTTTCCCGTTTATTATAACGATATTGCTCTGCAAGTTTGTAATTGTATTTTTGTAGAAAAATTTATCGGTTTCAGCTATAATCTTAGCAGAACATATCTGCATTTAACAGAGTATTTTTATCATGAAAAGAAACGAGAATGAAAATGAAATCAGACTATACACTTTATAATCAGAGCAGTATCCAGAATTATTCTTCGATAGACAATGTCGATCAGGCAGTTGAATATTTAAAAGATCCGACTCATTTCCGCTCTTTCGGACAAGGTCTGACCGAACTTCTGCAAAAAAGAACGCTCCTGTAGACTTTTTCAGACAATGCTGAAATGGCAGATTATCTTTTCTCTAAACTGAAAGATATCGGTTCTACAATCAGCCGTGCAACAGTGATGTCCTGGTTTACCGGAAATCACCGCCCAAAAGTAGAGGCAGGAAGCCGCCCTAAAATATATGAACTGTGTTTTGCCATGCAGCTAACCTATGAGGAAACTGTCTGGTTTTTTCAGCATGTCTATTATGACCGTGCTTTTAACTGCCACAACATCCGTGAAGCAGTCTATTATTATTCTTTTTACATCAACTTTCTTATCAAAAAGCTCAGGAAATAATTCAGAAAATTGACGCAGCACCCGTTACTTTACCAGTTTCGGATGACATCGATACTTATTATACCAGTTATGTACAGAATACGATTGCTGCAATGGAATCTGCCGATGAACTAATAGATTTTTAATTGCAAATAAAGCAGATTTCTGTCACTGGAACAAAAGTGCTCTAAGAAAGTGATGATGCTGTCAACGAACTTCGAACCACACTCTATGCAATGTCCCGTAACAGAAATATGATCTCCGGCAGAATTTCCATTGATATTCATAAGTATCAGAATTGCAGCCTGCTGGTGCGCGAAATTTTATATGACGCACAGTCTTACAGCACGAACCCTTCTGATCGTGATTATGAATATATTCTCGATTTTATCGGCAACAGAAATCTTTACAATAACAGTTTTATTTTAGACCGCCTGGTGTATACACACTCTGGAATGAACAAAAATCCAAATATTCCTTATATTGTAAGAAATAACTTTCCGAGCAAAAAAACAATGTCGGAAATTCTGTCGGAAGAAAATCATCTGTCTCGACTTCCTATGATTCGATTCGGAAAATGATAGTGCTGCTTGATTTTTACCGTTTCTGGCTGAATGTAAAACTAAGTGTCGGATATACTGAACTGACAAAATCTGAACTGACAGAAACTTATATCGATGAAGCCAATGCATGTCTGGTAAAATGCGGTTATGAAGAACTTTTCGCTGCCAATCCCTATGACTGGCTTTTCCTATGTGCTGCATACAGTGAAAAGCCTATCGAATATTTCCGCGCCTGCATGTCACCTGACATGTGGACGGACGATGAAGATTTCTAGATTTTTTTCAGCAAAAACCCCGAAGTCACCTTCGGGGTTTTCACTGTTGATGTATATACTAACTAAGGGGATACATTTTTTCGCATTTTCCTTAGTTTCTGATTTGATAAAAGCCTTTATTTTCGGCATTTTCTGATTATCTGTCGTTTTGCTCTAAGCTGAAATTCCCAGTCAGATTCCCAGACAAATTCCCAGACTATTTTTCCAGAAACGCTTTTACTTCTTCATACAGTTCTTCCGCTTTCTGATACTGTTCCTCTGCATCTTGCCGGGAAGCAATAAAGAAATCATCATAATCACAACTGTTACGGATTTGAAATACTGACTGCACATACTTTGAATACTTCTTATCAAAAATGCCTGTCTTAATATACTCTCTCTGAAAATATGCAATTACACCTGCATGCTTAGAAAAATCCACTCCATCTTTTGATAAAACTGCCCGCAAAGAAGTAAATATTGCATAATAAGAACGCCCGATAGAATCCTTATACTTTCCCGCATCCAAAAGCAATTTTGCAGATTCCAACTTTTCTTTGGCATTAGCCAAACGATACTATGTCAGATTATCCAATCTGCATTCCCTCCCTCGCAATGTTTCTATAATACGGAAGTTTCTCTTTGTACTCTTCAAATTCATCATAAGGAATTACCGTTGAGAAACAACCACATCATTTTCCAAGCCTATATCCGCTGAAATATCCCACACTGCTTTTTAGCTTATTTTGTAAGTCCAAACGAGAGCCTTTTACAATAGCTGCTATATCAATATCCGACTGATTGTCATAATCTCCTCTGGCATAAGAACCATATAGAAATATTCTACAATATCTGCTCCATAAATATCATGGTAGCACTGCGCCATCTGATTTGTAACTTGATGCAACTGTGTATATGTGCACATGTAGTCATTCTCCTTTCCTTAAACATTTTTCTTATCTTCAATTATAATATTTTTCATAGTATTCCCCAGACAATTTTTTGAAAATAAATCCTATTTGGGCTTACTTGCATCTTTTCAAGATATTCCTCTACCAAACGTATAATTTCTTCCGCTGCCTCTATTTGTTCTTCTGTATCGCTTTTTACTGCAATATAAAAACATCATAATCACTGGCATTCCGTTTCCCCCCTTTCCTTCTACATTCCTATTTAAAATTATAATGGAATCTCTACAACTATTCATTAGACTTGTTATCAGCTTTCTCCGTCTGATAAAGATCTGATATCTTCATGCTCTGCTTCCTAATATAATCCGGCTGCAATTCCAAATAACGCATTGTCGTCTCAATACTCGTATGTCCGACGTTTGCCTGCACTACCTCTAATGGCACACCTCTTGCCACCGCAATAGATACATACCCATGCCTCATAGCATGAAGCCATATATCCGGACAATCATTCCCATCTGCACGAATCTTTGCAACGATCCGATTGATGCTCTGTCTGACCGAACCGACATTTACGGGTTTTCCCTTAGTATTTACAAATAATAAGTTTTCAAACTCGCCCTTTATATCTTCTTGTATCGGTTCGACAATAATTTTCGTAACTCCAACTGGCTTTTGAACGCTTCCTCTGCTTCTGGCACTAAATAGATGTCCCGGATACTTTCCCGCGTCTTAGGTGTTTCTATATAAAACATCCCCTGCGTTGTTTTCTGCAAATTCTTGGTAACATGCAAAACATGGTTATCCCAATCAACATCACAAATCATTAAAGCTAAAGCCTCTCCAACCCTCATTCCTGTATAGAGCAGCAGTTTATATAAATTTGCATATAAACTTTTTCCCGCATACTGCAAAAACTGGTCTCTCTGCTCTTCCGTAAAACTTCTTTGCTGCTTTACCGGCAAGTTACTTGGTGCCTTTACCTTCGGGTATGGATTGTCATCTGCTGAAAGCATTCCACGCCTTACAGCCTCATTCAGCAAAGTACGGATCATCTTTCTTACATTATTCACTGTACCCTGCTTCATCTTTTTTTCTACCAGATTATTATAAACTTTTTGTATATGATATGGTAAAAGATTTTTAGCTTTATCTTTCCAATAAATCCTTTCAGGTAATAGTCATATAAAAATCTATACTGCTGCACTGTTGTCGGTTTTAATTCCGGGTGATACTCTCCTATTTAATACAATTTCATCCAATATAGACCACTATTTGAAAAAAGGAGACAACAAAAATGTTTAAAAATGAACCCGATTTACTAACACGTAAGCAGTGCCAAGATCTGTTACACATCAGCAAATCAAAAATGTTAGATTTGATTCACAAAGATTTAATTCCCGCACATATCATCGCAGGAAGTTTCCGAATTGAAAAAGCAGATTTAATTGATTTTGTTCAAAATTCCGTTACTGGAAATAAGAATTATAAAAACTCCCAGAAAATTCCCAGACACTTCATTTTTTTTAGTTTCATACAAGCGAATTTTTCACACGCAAAAAAATCTCTCAGCCATTGATTTTCCTATATAGACAGCAAAAAACCCCGAAGTCGCCTTCGGGGTTTTCACTGTTGATGTATATACTAACTAAGGGGATTAGATTTCACCAATCTAATCAAATTAGATTAGTGCATATTAGTGTAACTCTGGATACGAAATCCGGATAGCCGGACTCTAATCCATGCTCAGTGGAATCAAGTCCCTCAATTTCTTCCTGTGCAGTTACACGGAGACCGATCGTTTTCTTTTAATACGGTAAACACGATTGTCATTGTGATGATCGTCCATCCTGCGATGCAGAGGATTCCAAGTAACTGGATCAGCAGATGATGAACACCGCCGCCATAGAACAGTCCATCTTTGTAATCGTTATGTCCCGGAATAGCGTTTACTTTTTGTAATCTTTCCGTTTTTATCCTTTGTAAACTTTCCGATACGAGGTCCAAGAATTGTAGCTCCTACAAGAGCACTGATACCACCAACCATGTGGATGGCACATGAACCTGCGAAATCATGGAAGCCAATCTGTGAAAGCCAGCCACCGCCCCAGATCCAGTGAGCCTCGATTGGGTAAATAAGTGCTGAAATAACTCCTGAATAAACACAATAGGAAATAAATTTTGTTCTCTCAGCCATAGCTCCTGATACGATAGTTGCCGTTGTCGCACAGAAAACCAGGTTGAATACAAAGTTTGACCAGTCAAAATCTTTGTAAGATGTAAAGATGTCAAATCCCGGCTTACCGATGAAACCAAGAACATCTTCACCTAATAAAAGTGAAAAACCAATCAATATGAATACAACTGTACCAATACAGAAATCCATCAGGTTTTTCATAAGGATGTTACCGGTATTCTTTGCTCTGGTAAAACCTGCTTCTACCATAGCAAAACCTGCCTGCATCCAGAAAACCAATGCTGCTCCAATAAGGAACCAGACTCCGAAAATTACTCCACTAATCTCTTCTGTCATAGTAATGTCCTCTCTTTCCTGTTTCTTCTTTCATTTTTTCATTTTATCGAAAATAAAATTTATAAAAAAACAGAGACACTTCACCAATTTCCACAGCTTCGTGGTTCAGCAAAATGTCTCCATTTTATTATTATGTTAAATTAAATCATATATGCCGCTCTAAACAGCTTTCCGTAAGCTTTGGGCCTTAAACTACAAGGATTAAACCTCGAAGATTAAATCGCCGTATGATGGCATTGGCCACATCTCTTTGTCGACAATCATCTCAAGCTCATCA
>VOFH01000758.1_pt1 | contig 20001 bp, 32 predicted proteins | sample 5384091 | NCBI WGS metagenome assembly VOFH01 (sample SAMN12384727, study PRJNA508395) | human gut metagenome | isolation source: healthy gut G | host: Homo sapiens
GTATAATATAGAATAATTATATTTTTCCGACCGGAAAGAAAATATGCGCGTGGAGGTCCAGATCCGACCATCGCGATGGATTTCTGGGCTAGTCTGGACCACCAGATGAAGTATAAGAAAGATGTGGAAGATGCAAGTGAGATCAGTGAAGAGCTGAAGGAATGCGCTGAGGTGATCGCGCAGACAGATCTAAAAGATGCTGTCGCTCCGCCGGAAGATCGAGGACCGGGAGAGTAGGAAAATCTGCTTTCCAGTTCGATAAGGATCCGATGTAAGGAGCGGTTCGGGGACTGCGGAAGCGTAAAGTCCACAGCAGTCCCGATAAGGTATAACTTAATAGAGATAGCAGCACAGGGTTTCGGTGATACGGAACCCTGTTTTTTGTATAGGGTGAGAGCCGGGGCGTTGCCGCCGGATACCTGGAGAAGGACCGGGCGTGGGGCAGTATTGTCAGCAGCGGCACCTGCGCTTCTCACGTCTGAAATATGGTACGAAGTTTCCGGCGAAAGTGGTGAATGCTCGATGGAGGCTGCGTTACCGTTCAGCAACTGTGCAAGTACTGTACTTAAAAACTTTGTCCCATATCCCTTACCGCGGCAGGATTCTTCCACTTCAAAGCCATAGAGGTAGTAGTGGGAAGGGAAGACGGAGAAGCTGATAACGGCGTGGTCAGAGTGAAAGCGGAGAGTCAGAGTGCCGTCAAGATTCAGACATTCCGAGTGAATATCAGCAATTAAATCAAGGGCACTGACATCGGATCCTGTCTGGCTGGAGCGGCAGTCAATAATGGAAAAGTTTTCTGGCAGCAGCTTCATCATATGTTCTTCGGAATTCATTTCTGCTCCGATCGCCTCCAGAACGGCAGCAGCGGCAGAATTTCTCTTATCCGCATAAAAATCAACTCCGAATCTTCCGGAAGTTCACCGATTCCCGCATCCAGAAGTCCAGAAAAGAGTCCATGACCGCGAAACTCCGGATCCGTGAAGGCAGAGCATTCATAGAGCAGGCCCTCTATAGGGATAAAAGCGATGGCGGAGACGATGGAACCGCCGTGTTCAAAATAGAGAAAGAGATCAGCCTCATCAAACGGGAACGAAAGTCTGGTTCCGTCAGAACCGGTGCATTTATTTACCATGGTTTGGAGCTGTCTGATCTGGGAAGAATCAAGGAATGGACCCTGTGTAATTTCATAAAAAAATCCTCCTGAAAAAAGCCGGAAAATTTCCGAAAGTCATTTACTGGAATACCATACTGATTCCGGGCAGTGGAATGCTTTACAGATTGCCAGAGCACGCAGTGCGGGTGGTCCTGTATCGGAGAGAGTAAAAGCTTTTTGTCTCCAATATCATGAACATAAGTATATACAGAAAAATCGACCAATTCAAGAAAAATTCCGTGCTTTTTTCTATTGCCGTTCCGCATAAGCGGTGCTAAAATGGTTGCTAGTCTTTGCGTGAGACAACAAAATGAGGAGGAAACATTATGAAGTACGTGAAGGAAATTGTGATCATCTTCGGGATCACAATGGTCGGAGAACTCTTAAATAAGTTCATTCCGCTTCCGGTACCTGCCGGAGTATATGGTCTGTTCATTCTTCTTGGCGGTCTGTGCAGCGGAATCATTAAGCTCTCTGACGTGGAAGTTACGGGAAACCTGCTTCTGGATCTGATGCCGGTGATGTTTATCCCGGCGGCTGTGGGAATTATTGATAAAATCGAAGAGCTGAAGGCTGTCATGATCCCGATGCTCATCATTACCTTCGTGACCACATTCATCGTCATGTCCATCACCGGAGTGACGGCAGAGTGGATCATCAAGAGACAGAAGAAAGGGGAGAAATAGAGATGCCGTTATATTTTGGAGTATTTGTCAGTCTTTTCGCATACCTGATCGGTATGGAATTAAAGAAGAAATTCGGCTGGCCGGTGTTAAATCCGCTGCTTGTGGCGATCATTCTCGTAATCGCGTTTTTAAAGGCCACGGGGATCACCTACACGGATTATAATGAGGGAGCGTCCTATATCAGCTATTTTCTGACCCCGGCGACGGTATGCCTTGCGATCCCGCTTTACAAGCAGCTGGAACTGTTGAAGAGAAACCTGACGGCTGTTGCGACGGCGATCACCGCGGGTGTCATCGGAAGCGTTGTCAGCGTCTATGTGATGTCCATGATCTTTAAGCTGGAACATGTGCACTATGTATCCCTGCTTCCGAAGTCCATCACCACAGCGATCGGAATGGGCGTATCTGAGGAAGCAGGTGGGATCGTGACCATGACCATCGTGAGCATCATCATCACAGGAATTCTTGGAAATATCATTGCGGACGGCTGGTTCAAGCTCATCGGAATCAAGGAACCGATCGCGAAAGGCCTAGCACTGGGGAACATCCGCCCATGCTATTGGAACAGCAAAGGCCCTGGAGCTTGGTGAAGTGGAAGGTGCCATGAGCAGCCTGTCTATCGCGGTAGCAGGACTTATGACGGTTGTGAGCGTGCCGATCATGTCGGGATTGATCTGATCGTTAGACGTATTTTTATAGCTGTATTGGTCCGACCAATAAATGGAGAAATGTGTCCTGAATGCATGAACCTGCGCAAATGTGTAAGCTGCTGTATGTGGCTGTGCGGGGCAAATCAATGTATCAGGGCACATTCTTTTACATACGAAATATACCAACATTGAATTCTGTCACTGGTGAACATTCATGACCTTTGCTTTGTGATGAACGGAGTGGGGGGACACGCAATAATTTGAGAAAAAATAAAAATGGGATGGATTTTTTGCGCGGGATTGTGCAAAAAATTAGATCATGAAAAAGATCTGATTTAAGAAGGAGAGAAAGCCATGGCTGAGAGTGTAAAGAAACGTTCAGAGATCGAAGAACAGGATACCTGGAAACTGGAGGACATGATCGAATCACTGGAAAAGTTCGAGGAACTCATGGACGGTGTGGAGGAGCGGATCCAGGAGTATGAGGCATACCGGGGAAAACTTGGAAATTCCGCGGAATACCTGAAGAACTATCTGACATATGATGAGTCTGTGGACGAGACACTTTCTCTCCTTTATGCGTATGCGATGCAGAGGCGGGACCAGGATACCTCCGTCAGCGAGAACCAGGCGCTGGTGTCGAGAGTCCAGTCCCTGGCTGTGAAAGCGATGGCGGCATCTTCCTTCGCGGATCCGGAGATTTTAAGTATCCCGGATGAGAAGATGGCAGAATTTCTTGCATCTCCGGAGCTTGCCCACTATAAGAAACAGCTGGAACGTCTGCTGGCGAAAAAGGCTCACAGGTTATCGGAGAAGGAGGAGGCGATCTTAGCTGCCGCCTCCGAGATCTCGGGAACTCCATCATCGGTGTTTGCCCTGTTCAACAACGCGGATCTGAAATTTGAGCCGGTGAAGGATGAAAACGGGGAGCTGGTGGATGTGACCCACGCGAGATACGGAAAGCTCATCGAGAGCAGGGACAGGAGTGTCCGCGAGGCAGCGTTCCATTCCCTGTACGCCTCCTACCGTCAGTTCGCAAATACCGTTGCCGCAAACTATGAGGGAAATGTCAAACAAGGAAATTTCTATGCGAGAATGAGAAAATATCCGTCCGCAAGAGCCATGTACCTGGCGGGGAATGAGATCCCGGAAAAGGTTTACGACAACCTGATCGAGTCCGTCCATAACGCTTTGCCGCTGATGCACCGGTACATGAAATTCAGAAAGAGCTATATGAATGTCTCTGAGCTCCACATGTATGATCTCTATATGCCGCTGACGGAAGATTATGAGAAGACCTACACCTACAAGGAGGCGCAGGAGCTGATCTTAAAGGCGCTGAAGCCGTTAGGAGAGGAGTATCTGAATCTCCTGAGAACAGGATTTGAGAACCGCTGGATCGACGTCTATGAGAATGAGGGAAAAGAAGCGGCGCGTACTCCAACAGCGCTTACGGCGTTCACCCGTATGTGCTGATGAGCTTTGATGGGACATTGAATTCTGTCCTCACGCTGGCCCATGAGATGGGACATTCCATCCACTCCTGGTATTCCAACGCGAACCAGAGCTACACCTACGCAGGATACAGGATCTTCGTGGCGGAAGTGGCCTCCACCTGCAATGAGATCCTGCTCTTAAATTACATGATCAACGAGGCAAAGGACAGAAAAGAGAAGTTTTATCTGGTGAACCAGCTTGCGGAACGGTTCCGCACGACACTTTTCCGTCAGGCCCTGTTCGCGGAGTTCGAGTGGGAGACTTATAAGCTTTCCTGGAACGGAACCCCGCTCACAAAAGATTTGCTCTGTGGTCTTTACCATGAGCTGAATTCGGAGTATTATGGGAAAAGAGACCGTGATCGACTCCGATATCGACCACGAGTGGGAGCGGATCCCGCATTTTTACATGCAGTTCTATGTGTACCAGTACGCCACAGGATTTTCGGCGGCGATGGCCATCGCGAGACGGATCCTGGCAGGCGACACGGAGACGAAGGATGGCTATTTCCGCTTCTTAAAAGGCGGCTGTTCCAGGACTCCGGTGGAATTACTGAAGCTTGTAGGTCTTGACATGGAAGAGCCGGAGGTTGTGAATGAGGCTGTGAAGGTGTTTAAAGATCTGCTGGATGAGATGGAAGAACTGGCGTAAAAAGAAATTTTTTGTCAGGGATTTCTGGTTCGTACCGACGCAGTACGGACTGAAAGGTATCAAATGTAAATCATTGCAGCAAGTATGCAGGCTTGCTGAGCAGTTGCAGTTTGTCAATTATGAAATCAGGATGCAGTGTTTGCCGGGAAAAGTGATAATATCCGGCATGAGGGGAAGAGGCGAGCAGTTATGAGTATTTATGAGGCGATTTTTAACCGATACTCCGTCAGAGAATACCGGATGGAAAAGATTGAGCCGGAGAGATTGGAAGCGTTGAAACGGTATTTGAAAACCGTAGCGCTTTTAGATGAGGAAAAGCCGGTAGAATTTGAGATCGTGGACAACACCAACGGAAAGCAGAAGGTCCACGGACTCTGGAAGACGGAAGCGCCGTATTACCTTGCGGTATATTGCGGTGACGACCGCCTTTCCATGCGAAATGCCGGGTACGCAGCAGAGCAGGCAGTCCTCTACCTTACATCGAAGGAACTCGGAACCTGCTATCTCGGAGCGACAAAAGCAGGGGAGGATAAAAAAGACGGACTGAAGCGTTTCCTCGTGATCGCTTTCGGCAAAGCATCCGCAAAGCCGTTCCGCGATTCGTCCATGGCCCACAGAAACTCCCTGGCAGCTCTCTGTGCCTTCAAGCGATGAACCGGGAGAACAGGTAAAGTCGATCCTCCGCGCCGCCTGCCTCGCCCCGTCCTCCTTCAACTCCCAGCCCTGGCGCTTCGTCGTTTACTCCGACCGCCTCTACATCTTCATGAAAAAGCCGCCCCATTCTCCGGAAAAGGAGCGAAGGCCTTCAAGGAGTTCAACATGGGAATCATGCTGTCACATATCATGCTGGCAGCGGAAGAGTACTGGATGAATATGGAGACACTGGTGGAGGAGCAGTTTGCGAAGAAGGATTATAAGAATGGGGAGTATGTCTGTACGATTGTGTTTCATAGTTGAAAAACGCCACACCGCATCTGTCTGGCCTCCTCCCCATCTGTCACAATATTCCCAAATTCTCCTCAAATTGCAGAAATTTTTCCAAGCACCACATTTCTACTTGAAACCGGAAACACCATATGCTAAAATTGGAAAGAATAAGGTGTTGTAGAAACGCAACTACATCGGAGGAGGAAACTATGATCAGTCAGCTCATACAGAAGATTCAGAAGACAAAGGCACCGATCTGCGTCGGTCTTGACCCTATGTTAGGTTATATCCCGAACCATATTGTCCAGAGAGCATTTAAGGACTTCGGCGAGACCATGGAAGGAGCTGCCGAGGCCATATGGCAGTTTAATAAAGAAATTATTGATAACACTTATGATTTGATTCCCTCAGTGAAACCGCAGATTGCAATGTATGAGCAGTTTGGCATTGAGGTCTTAAAATATATGCCCGCACGATCGAATACTGCCAGAACAAGGGACTCCTTTGTGATCGGAGATGTAAAGAGAGGCGATATCGGATCCACTTCCTCCGCATATGCAGTTGGACATATCGGAAGTGTAAAAGTTGGAAGCAATGAATGCCGCGGTTTCAATACGGATTTTATCACCGTAAACCCGTACCTCGGAACAGACGGAATCAAACCGTTCGTCAATGTCTGCAACGATGAGGACAGAGGCCTTTTCGTTCTCGTTAAGACATCCAACCCGTCCAGCGGCGAGTTTCAGGACCGCCTTGTAGATGGAAGACCGCTCTACGAGTTAGTCGCAGAGAAGGTCGTTGAGTGGGGCGAAGCAAGCATGGACGGCGATTACAGCAACGTAGGCGCTGTTGTGGGCGCTACATATCCGGAGATGAGCAAGATCTTAAGAAAGCTCATGCCGAAGACATACTTCCTTGTACTGGGCTACGGCGCACAGGGCGGTACCGCGAAAGACTTAATGCACTGCTTCAACGAGGATGGTCTCGGAGCTGTCGTAAACTCCTCCAGAGGAATCATCGCTGCGTACAAGCAGGAGAAATACGCAAAGTTCGGTCCGGAACATTTCGCAGAGGCATCCAGACAGGCCGTTGTGGATATGATCGCGGATATCAACTCCGTATTATAATTAATAGAGTATATTGGTAACTGTTTAGTAGGTCTGCGCACTTGCTGCGCTGACCGTAAACTTTGCGGCAGCAGGCAAAAATCCATTGACGAAGTCAATTTAGGATGGATTTTTGCACGGAGCTGTGAAGGAACTGAGCAGCTGCGTACATTGAAAATTTATCAGCCATGGCGTATGTCCGTGGCTGATGTGTTGTAACCATATAAAAACAGTGTTCCGGAAAGCTGGAAAAGCACCGGAATACTGATAGTAAACCACCAGGAGGAAACCATGGCACAGAAAAAAGTAAACGCTGTGATCCACAGCCAGGAAAAACTGGCAGAGGGAATCTACAGCATGTGGCTTGACGCACCGGAGATGGCAAAAGCAGCCGTACCGGGACAGTTTATCGCTGTTTACACCAATGACCAGTCAAAGCTTCTGCCGCGTCCGATCAGTATCTGCGAGGCAGACAAGGAGAATGGAAGACTTCGGATCGTTTACCGCATCGCGGGAGCCGGAACAAAGGAATTTTCCGCATACAAGGAAGGCGATACCCTCGATATTATGGGACCGCTGGGAAATGGATTCCCTTAAAGAAGAAAAAAGCATTCCTGATCGGCGGCGGAATCGGAATCCCGCCGATGTTAGAGTTGCTAAGAACCTTGACTGCGAGAAGACAGCAGTCATCGGTTACAGAGATAAAGAGACCTTCCTCGCGGACGAGCTTCGCAAATACGCCGATGTCGTGATCGCGACAGAGGATGGAAGTGTCGGAACAAAGGGGAAATGTCATCGACGCGATCCGCGCGGAGAAGCTTACCGCGGATATTATCTACGCATGCGGACCAACTCCGATGTTGAAGGCATTAAAGACCTACGCAATGGAGAACGGGATCAAGTGCTATATCTCTCTGGAAGAAAAGATGGCATGCGGAATCGGTGCCTGTCTTGGCTGTGTATGCCACAGCAAGGACATTGATGAGCACAGTAACGTGAGAAACAAGAGAATCTGCAAGGACGGTCCGGTATTCCGCGCTGAAGAGGTAGAACTTCTGACTCCGGATGAGCAGCGCGAGCGCATCGCCTCCGGCATCATGATCAAGAAGGAGGAGCAGGCATGAATACAAAAGTAACACTTGCCGGTGTAGAGTTAAAGAACCCGGTTATGACCTGTTCCGGTACCTTTGGTTCCGGTATGGAATACGGCGAGATGATCGATCTTGACCGTCTCGGCGCTGTTGTAACAAAAGGAATCGCAAACGTGCCGTGGCCGGGAAATCCGACCCCGCGTGTGACAGAAGTTTACGGCGGAATGTTAAATGCGATCGGTCTTCAGGGACCAGGCGTCGACGTGTTCATGAAGCGCGACGTTCCGTTCTTAAGACAGCATGACACAAAGATCATCGTTAATGTCTGCGGAAAGTCCGAGAGCGACTATGTGGATGTTGTGGAGCGTCTCGCTGACGCTGACGTGGATATGCTCGAGATCAATATCTCCTGCCCGAACGTAAAGAGGGCGGAATCGCATTCGGCCAGGATCCGAAATGCGCGGAACAGATCACAAAGGCGGTAAAGAAGGTCGCAAAGCAGCCGGTGATCATGAAGCTCTCCCCGAACGTTACGGATATCGCTGAGATGGCGAGAGCCGTTGAGGCAGGCGGAGCTGATGTGGTATCTCTGATCAACACCATCACGGGAATGAAGATCGATATCAACAAGCGTATATTCGCCCTGGCAAACAAGACCGGCGGTATGTCCGGCCCGGCGATCAAACCGGTGGCTGTCCGCATGGTATATCAGGTCGCAAACGCTGTGAAGATCCCGGTGATCGGAATGGGCGGCATTATGACGGCTGAGGACGCGCTGGAGTTCATCTCGCAGGTGCGACAGCAGTGTCCATCGGAACCGCGAGTTTCATCAACCCGGATACGACGATCCAGGTGATCGAGGGCATCGAGGCGTACATGAAGAAGTACGGTGTGGAAGATATCCACGAGTTAATTGGTGCTGTGCACTAAGAATATTATTTTGAAAGGAAGTTTTTAGGTCATGGAAAAGTACAAGCAGGAATTTATTGAATTCATGGTTGATTGCGGCGTATTAAAATTTGGAGATTTCGTAACAAAGAGCGGAAGAAAGACACCGTTTTTTCGTAAACACAGGCTTCTACCGCACAGGCGCCCAGCTCAGAAAGCTCGGCGAGTACTACGCGAAGGCAATCAATGATACATTCGGAACAGACTTCGATGTTCTCTTTGGACCGGCTTACAAGGGAATCCCGCTGACCGTTGCAACAAGCATGGCGATCAGCGAGCACTTCGGCGCGGACATCAAGTACTGCTCCAACAGAAAAGAAGTAAAAGACCACGGTGACAAGGGAATCCTTCTCGGCAGCCCGATCGCTGACGGTGACAAGGTCGTTATCATCGAGGACGTGACAACAGCGGGTACATCCATCGAGGAGACACTTCCGATCATCAAGGCACAGGGCGATGTCGATGTTCTCGGTCTTGTTGTATCCGTAGACCGCTGCGAGAGAGGTAAAGGCGAGAAGTCCGCTCTTACCGAGATCCAGGAGAAATACGGTTTCCGCACAACAGCGATCGTAACCATGAAGGAAGTTGTTGAGCACCTCTACAATAAAGAGTACAAGGGAAAAGTTATCATCGACGACACATTAAAAGCTGCGATCGACGCATACTATGAGCAGTATGGCGTAAAATAAGAAGGAGCGGTTTTATGGAAAAGATTTATAAGACCATGAGAAACACAGGGGCAGCGAGCATCGCGGTCGGAGTTATTGTTGCCTCTGTCGGACTTGCTGCCGGAATCATCGCGATCGTGAACGGGGCACTGCTTCTTAAGAGAAAATCTGAGATCACGTTTTAATCGGATCAGGGCGGTTTTAACGCGGCTGTGCAAACAAAAAGAGCGGTGAAGCATGCCTGAAAAAGTGAGATGAACGGAGTGGGAGATGTGGCCTTTATGGCGGCATCTCCTTTCCTGCTTAAAAATTCGGACAGTATCCGGAGAGAAGGACCACGAAACAGGACCCCTGTTTTGGTGGAAATGGAGAATTTTAAAAATGAAAAAAACACAGACATCGGATTCTCGGGGCGGTTCTTTTCGTCCTGTATCTGGTTCTGCTGACATATTTCCTGTTTTTCGCCGAAGAAATGGGGCGCAGCCCCGACGCGAGGGCCGAATATTCCTACAACCTGACCCTTTTTTAAAGAGATTCGGCGCTTTCTTTTATACAGGAACATTCTTGGCTGGCGCGCGGTGTTCTTGAATATTTTCGGCAACGTGCTGGCATTTATGCCCTTTGGCTTTTTTTTCTGCCGGTCATCTGGGTGCAGACGAGACACTGGTATATCACAGTACTCTTAAGCTTTGCCATGAGTCTTCTTGTGGAGACGATGCAGCTTGTCGGCAAAGTCGGAAGCTTTGATGTGGATGACCTGCTCTTAAATACCATCGGTGGTTTTGCCGGGTATATTATTTTTGTCCTTGCGAGAGGCGTTTGGGAGAGATACAGTGGAACGAATCGGAAATAAAGTATCGTATATTAAAAAGCCGTTTGCAAAGAACAGTTTTGTGGCGGCAGGGCTCGCAGCGGCGGCACTTGTCTTTATGCCGCCGCCATCAGCTTTTCGTACTATACCCAGGGGAATGCACCGCTTGCGGCTGCGGCTCTGGGTTTTTGCAGTATTATCATTGCGGTGTCATCGGTGGTCTATGGTGTATTTGCCATGATGGAGAAAGAGAAGAATTATCTTCTGGCGAAGATCAGCCTTGCGGCGGCGGGGATCCTGCTGCTGGTGTGGGTACTGATGATCGTGTTTGCGCTGTAAAGATGACAGGGCGGAACCGGGAACAGCGGTCCGGAGCGCATCTTTTCAGGTGCGGAAAATGAACGTGAAATGGAGGCATGACACATGGAACAAGATCTGATCAGAGAGCGCTATGACCTTTCCATGGCGCGGATCCAGGAAATTCTGACGGAAGAGACGGTACCGGAAAACTACCGGGATTATTTTAGAAAAGTGACAGAGTTCATTATCCAGTGCGGCGAGGTCTTAAAGGCGAAAGAGGACGGAAGTCTGGAGCAGATGACACTGGAAGAGGGAAGAACGTTAAATCATAAGCTCTATGTGGATGTTCTTCCGGAAAACTATGAGACAAGCTATACGAATCCGGCTTTACGCGGTGAAGACGCTGGGGAGGAGTACGGAAAGCTTCTTTCCTATCTCTATGCGGAGATCCGCGGGGATATCATTTACGCGTTTGAGGGACGTGTTCTGGATCTCGTGATCGGAAACGAGGCACTGATCGAGATCTACAACCTCTTTGAGGGCGAGACACTTCCGGCAGCGAAGGAGATCAAGGACGTCCTCTACTGGAGCGCCAGCGACTACTGTGATGTGACTCTGACTTACCGTGTACAGGAAGGCGTGGATCCAAAGCTTGACTTCGCGAAAAGATCATCATGGAGAGTGACCTTTCCGATCTCTCGTATCTCTACCGGTTCGGTGCGTATATTTCCCCGGAAGAGGAGAAGACAGCGGCGTTCTTAAACAGCCTGCCGGAGGAAGAGATCAGGAAGATGGCAGATACCTATACTGACGGATATATCCGTGGATTTGAGGTCATGGGCCGGGATCTTTCGAAGAAGAAGACGGTGTCAGTGCGTTATCCGATCGGTTTTGAACGCATGGTACGCCAGGCAGTAAAAATTTCGAGTCAGCGGGGCTTTCGGTGATCTTTTGCAGAAGTGCTGTGGGCAGCATCAACCGGAATCCGGCAGGACACAGCGGATACGCATCCTCTTCCCCCGAACAGACAGTATGATTATGACCACCGTTATGACAGCGCAGTCTATATGGATAAGGCGTTCCGTGACCGGAAGATCGGTGTCTTAAAGACGGCCTACGAGCAGTATAAAAGGACGCAGCCGCTTACGCGGGACCGGCGGTCATCGAGACCTTCGGCGAGCCGGGCTTTGATCCGGTGAATAAGCCGGAGGCATGGGCGTTTACGGAGAAACAGCAGAACCTTTATCTGGAGTACAGGAATCTCTATGCCGGTGGTGAACGAATATATTCCGGGGGATGAGACGAGCTTTACGATCATCGCGTTCCCGGTTCCGGCAATCGGGGAAGTGTTCCCGGAGATCTTTAAGGAGACGATCCGGATCAACACCCTGGATTACGAACTTTACCGTGACATGCAGCAGAAGATCATTGATGTTCTCGATACGGCGGAGTATGTGGAGATCACCGGAAAAGGGGAGAACCAGACGAACATGCAGGTCCAGCTGGCTGCGATTTCCAACCCGGAAAAGCAGACGAAGTTTGAGAACTGTGTGGCGGATGTAAATATTCCGCTTGGCGAGGTGTTCACTTCCCCGAAGCTTGCGGGAACGAACGGAATCTTAAATGTGGGAACGGTTTATATCGGAGATATCCAGTACCGGAATCTCCGCATGGAATTCAAGGACGGCCGTGTGGTTTCAGCGGTATGCGATAACTTCGTGGAAAATGGAGTGATCGATCAGGAAGCCGGACACCGCCTTATTGTGCAGGGAATCATGAATGGTCATGAGACGCTGCCCTCGGCGAGTTTGCCATCGGAACGAACACGACGGCCTACGCCATGGCGGAGAAGTTTGGAATTCTGGACCGTCTGCCGATCCTTATCGTCGAGAAGATGGGACCGCACTTTGCAGTTGGCGACACCTGCTACAGCTGGTCTGAGGACAGCCCGATGTACAATCCGGACGGCAAGGAGATGATCGCGAGAGACAACGAAGTTTCTATATTAAGGAAGGAAGATGTCTCGAAGGCGTACTTCGGTGTCCACACGGATATCACGATTCCATATAAGGAGCTGGAGAGAATTTCCGCAGTCCATACAGACGGAACGAAGACAGATATTATTCTGGACGGAAGGTTTGTGCTGGCGGGGCTGGATGAATTAAATAGGCCGCTGGATGAAAAATAAGAAAAAGTTGTAACTGTGAAGATACAGAATCGTTACAAAAAAAGTTTTATCAGACTGCAAGACCGGAATAGCATAGAGAAAATTATGAACACAGTGGTTATGCAGTTGATGACAGGACACCCTGAAATATGTAATTCATTTATGTATTTCAGGGTGTTTTTTACATAATTACACTGAGTTTGGACACTTGTGATCCCAGAAAAGCCGCTGACAGACCGATGGATGGGAAGAATATTATATTTTGCAGTATCACATCACTGCATGAAGTTGGCAGAATCTACGGATTCCTACTTGACGCGCATAAAAAACCTTGTATTATGATTGATAAGGAAATATTGTTACTAAAAAGCTATTTATTAGAATTACTTATCAATAATCGTTACACTCATAAGGAGAAAAACAATGGCAAAAGTTGGAATTGTAATGGGCAGTGACTCTGATATGCCGATTATGGCACAGGCTGCCGAGGTACTGGAACAGTTTGGTATTGATTTTGAAATGACGATCATTTCCGCTCACAGAGAGCCGGATACATTTTTCGAGTACGCGAAGAGCGCCGAGAGCAAAGGCATGAAGGTCATTATCGCCGGCGCAGGCAAGGCAGCTCATCTTCCGGGTATGTGCGCAGCGATCTTCCCGCTTCCGGTCATCGGTATTCCGATGAAAACCTCAGATTTAGGCGGAGTTGATTCTCTGTATTCGATCGTACAGATGCCGTCCGGTATTCCGGTTGCGACGGTAGCGATCAACGGAGGAAAGAACGCCGGAATCCTTGCGGCAAAGATCCTTGCGGCATCCGATCCGGAACTCCTTGAAAAATTAAAAGCTTATTCCGAGAAGATGAAGACGGAAGTTGAGAGCAAGGCTGAGAAGCTCGACAAGATCGGATACAAAGAGTATCTTGCTTCCATGAAAAAATGACAAGTAACAGAGATATTAAAAACAGAGTTCCCGCAGACAGAAAAGGGAGTAGCTGCCGGGCATTGTGTTTCCAGCAGGGTCTGATGAAGACACAGTGTAAACTCATATAAGCATAAAAAATATAGAAATCGGGACATGATCGCGTATGCAGCATGCAGAATGTGCAGAGAATGTCCGAGAACATAAGATTCTCCAGGAGGAAATACATATGGATTACAAGAATTCCGGAGTAGATATTGAGGCAGGTTATAAGTCGGTAGAACTGATGAAAGAGCATGTAAAGAAAACGATGCGTGAGGAAGTGCTGGGAGGTCTGGGCGGCTTTGCCGGTGCATTCTCCCTGGCAAAGATTAAAGAGATGGAGGAGCCGGTCCTTCTTTCCGGTACTGACGGATGTGGAACAAAGGTGAAACTGGCGATCATCATGGACAAGCATGACACGATCGGTATCGACGCGGTTGCGATGTGTGTGAACGACATTGCATGTGCCGGCGGCGAACCGCTGTTTTTCCTGGACTACATCGCCTGCGGAAAGAACTATCCGGAGAAGATCGCTTCGATCGTAAAAGGCGTTGCAGAAGGCTGCTTACAGTCGGAGGCAGCTCTGATCGGCGGCGAGACAGCTGAGCATCCGGGCCTGATGCCGGAGGATGAGTATGACCTTGCAGGTTTCTCCGTTGGCGTCTGCGATAAAAAGGATATGATCACAGGCGAGAATCTTCAGCCGGGTGATGTGCTGATCGGAATGGCTTCCACAGGCGTTCACTCCAACGGTTTTCTCTTGTCCGCAGGGTATTTGAGAAAGAGATGACTGCGGAGGGCTTAAATACATATTACGACGAGCTTGGAAAGACTCTTGGTGAGACACTTCTCGCTCCGACAAGAATCTATGTGAAAGCTTTAAAGAACGTGAAAAAGCAGGCGTTACCGTAAAGGCATGCAGCCATATCACAGGCGGCGGCTTCTACGAGAATGTTCCGCGTATGTTAAAGGATGGCGTCCGCGCTGTGATTCATAAAGACAGCTACCAGATCCCGCCGATCTTCCCGCTGATGCAGAAAAAGGGCGAGATCGATGAGAAGATCATGTACAATACCTTCAACATGGGAATCGGCATGGTCGTTGCAGTCGCTGAGGAAGATGTCCGCACAACGATGGCAGCCATGAAGGCAGCAGGAGATATCCCGTACATCATCGGATCCATCGAGGCAGGAGAAAAGGGAGTGACCTTATGTTAAGAGTCGGCGTTCTTGTTTCCGGCGGAGGAACGAATCTTCAGGCGATCTTGGATGCCATCGACGCGGGAACGATCCGCAATGCGAAGGTAGAGGTCGTCATCAGCAACAACGCAGGCGCGTTTGCTTTGGAGCGCGCGAAAAAGCATGGGATTCCGGCTGAGTGTCTTTCCCCGAAGGATTTTGCGTCCAGGGAGGAGTTCAATGAGGCACTGGTTGCTAAAATCGATTCCTATGAGCTGGACCTCATCGTGCTGGCAGGATATCTCGTGAAGATCCCGGCAGCCATGATCGAAAAATACAGAAATAAGATCATCAATATCCACCCGTCTTTGATTCCGTCCTTCTGCGGTGTCGGCTTCTACGGATTGAAGGTCCATGAGGCTGCTCTTCGGAGAGGTGTAAAGATCACCGGCGCCACCGTGCATTTTGTGGACGAGGGAATGGATTCCGGTCCGATCATCTTACAGAAGGCTGTTGAAGTGGAAAAGGTGACACGCCGGAGGTCCTTCAGCGCCGCGTCATGGAACAGGCAGAGTGGAAGATCCTGCCGAAGGCCATCGACATGATCGCAAACGGAGAGATCTGATACAGGATAGAAGACAGCCGTTCCTGGCTGCGCGGGGCGTATACAGGAACGGCTTCACTGATAAGCAGGAGGAAAAACGAATGAAAGTTTTAATCGTTGGCAGCGGCGGACGTGAGCATGCGATCGCATGGAAGGTCGCACAGAGCAAGAAGGTCGATAAGATCTACTGTGCACCGGGCAATGCAGGTATTTCTGAAGTAGCGGAGTGCGTGCCGATCGGTGCCATGGAATTTGATAAATTAGTTGCTTTCGCGAAAGAAAAAGAGATCGATCTTACCGTGATCGGTATGGATGATCCGCTTGTAGGCGGAATCGTTGATGTCTTCGAGAAAGAGGGGCTCCGTGTATTCGGACCGAGAAAAAATGCGGCGATCCTCGAGGGTTCCAAGGCATTCTCCAAGGACCTTATGAAGAAGTACAATATCCCGACAGCGGCTTATGAGACATGTACAGACCCGGAAAAGGCGCTGGAGTATCTTGAGACCGCAAAGATGCCGATCGTACTGAAGGCAGACGGTCTTGCGCTTGGAAAGGGCGTTCTGATCTGCCAGACATTGAAGAGGCAAAAAGAGGGCGTTAAGACCCTGATGCTGGATAAGCAGTTCGGCTCCGCCGGCGATGAGATCGTCATCGAGGAGTTTATGACAGGCCGTGAGGTATCCGTACTGTCCTTCGTGGACGGAAATATCGTGAAGATCATGAGCTCCGCCCAGGATCACAAGCGTGCGAAGGACGGCGATCAGGGACTGAATACCGGCGGTATGGGAACCTTTTCTCCCAGCCCGTTCTACACGAAGGAAGTCGACGAGTTCTGTAAGAAATATATCTACCAGCCGACCGTTGACGCCATGAAGGCAGAGGGAAGACCGTTCAAGGGAGTTATCTTCTTCGGTCTCATGCTGACCCCGGACGGCCCGAAGGTCCTGGAGTACAATGCGAGATTCGGCGACCCGGAGGCGCAGGTCGTTCTCCCAAGACTGGAAAACGATATTGTGGACGTCTTCGCGGCATGTATCGACGGAACGCTCGATCAGGTCGACTTAAAGTTTGACAATGACCGCGCGACAGTATGTGTGATCTTAGCGTCCGACGGCTACCCGGTAGAGTATAAAAAAGGATTCCCTGATCGAGGGACTTGAGAAGTTCAAGGGAAAAGACGATTACTATGTCTTCCACTCCGGCACAAAATTCAACGAAAACGGTCAGATCGTCACCAACGGTGGCCGTGTCCTCGGTGTGACCGCCACCGGAAAAGATCTGAAGGAAGCCAGAAAGAAGGCTTATGAGGCTACGGAATGGATATCATTTGAGAATAAGTATATGAGACATGATATTGGTAAGGCGATCGACGATATTCACTCATAACCTAAAAGGTCCAATGAATCTCAAAATCTCCATTTGAATTGATCATTATATGATTGATCAATAGGCAGACGAGATTGTGCTTTTCGGTATCATCCAATTCATCAATGTTGGACATGGACAGGATACTTTTCACATCGGCAGTATCTTTCTGATCAGCTGTAGCATTCTCAATTTCAAGAGAGAGGGTATCTCTTTCGGAATAGAGGATCTGCAGCTGATTTTCTATATCCTTTTCTTCGACTGAACCAAGCGAGTAGAGCCTGATCGTGCGGGCAATTTGCTTTTGTATATTTTCCAGACGTTTATTTAATGTTTCAACAAGAGATGAAGAGTCCGCAGCGGGGGAATTGGAAACTTCATCAAAATAATCAGGATCCAGCTGGAGATGACGGATTTCATTTAAAACAGCATTGTCTAAGACCTCGACTCTTATGTTGGGAGACATACATTTTGGAGATCCATCACGCCAGTTGTAAGCACGATTACGACATTTGTAATATTTATAGCGATGCTTTTTCGTGCCTACATAATGAGCAGAATATGTGGCCCCACAGGAAGCACATCGGCATAGCCCAGAGAGAAGATACTGACCGTAGTGCCCGGTATGTTCTTTTTTGTAGTATTCAGCGATCTGGGTAACCTTTTTCTGAACTTCATTAAATGTGGTTTCGTCTATAAGTGGTTCGTGGATCCCGTTAATATATCCAGTATTTGTTTTTATCTTTCCAATGTAGATAGGATTTTGCAGTATTAAAGAAATCGTATTATAACCAACTTTATAAGGTCCATATTTGGTAGTGTATCCAGACATGGAGCGGGCAATATCAGAATAGGAATATCCGCGGATCGCCAGATCGAAGATCTGTTTAACCTGCGCTGCTTCGTATTCGTTCGGGATAAGATAGTCGTTAATAAAGTCATAGCCGATTGGGACATTTCCGCCGCCGTGCCATTTTCCCTGCTTTGCCCGTCCTTCCCGTCCCATTGCCATTCGTTCCTTAATTTGTTCCCGCTCTAACTGCGCGAAGACACTTAAAATTCCGATCATGGCCCGCCCAAACGGGGTACTGGTATCAAAATTTTCCGACATGGAGATGAAATCCACATGGTTTGTAAGGAAAAGGTCCTCGATAATATAGAGGGTATCTTTCTGGGAACAGGATAATCGATCCAGTTTGTAGACAAGAACGGTATCAAAACGTTTTTGTGTGCAATCAGCAAAGAGCTTTTGGAGAGATGGACGGGTCATATTTCCGCGAGAAAAGCACGGATACGTATATACTTTATAGATCTTCCAGGAATGAGCTTCGCAGAATTTTGTAAGCCGGTCGATCTGCTCCGAAATGGAATATCCTTCAACGGCCTGTTCCTGGGTGGAGACCCGGACGTAAATAGCGACTTTTTTCATATAATACCTCCAGAAAAAGGTAAAAAATACACCCCTTGCCGAGATGCCTGGAAGATGATATAATTCAGTTGTTCAGGCTGATTATATCTTTCCGGAGCATCCGGCAAGAGAAAATCTATGAAAATCCGTTCGGTGCTGGTAACACCGGGCGGTTTTTCTATTTATGTGATTTGACAACTTATTTCCGGACCTGTATAATATACTTAACGAGAGAGCCGAAAGCTAGAGTACACCTAGCCGCCGGCAAGCATCAACCTAAAAAATAGCGCCTTATCTTACCAGGACGAGGGCGCTATTTTTTGTGTGTAAAATAAGCAACGAGGGTTATTACAGCACAAAGCATAATTACAAACTGAAACAGATCAGAATATGTAACCATCAGCACCAGCCTCCTTTCACTTTCGTGTCCGGCGGCTGACATAATCGCCCCTTCGGGTTCCCCGGGTAAGTATATTATTTTCAAGGTTCGTTCTATATCTTTTCCATCACCGAAGTGCGGTTCAAACATGATCACATATCCATCCAGCTCTGTGTAGCAGCCGTATTTTTCCCGGTAGCATTCCAAGGCTTCGTTCAGAAATTCTTCTGACACTTCCAGACATTCTGACAATTCATGCAAGTTATGGCAATGGTTCCGGTATCCCAGGATGATCCCGGAGAGTCCGATCCGACGGTCGTAGGCCCACAGCCTTGCAAGATGTTCCTGTTTGCGATTAGCCACATCATTCTGATCTAAAATATTGCCGACTGTCATGCGGTGGTGACCAAGCTCTTCCGCGAGAACACAGGACTTTTCTACCGTGGTCATATCCTGACGGATAGCTACCGTACCATCACAATACAGACCGCGGATTCGGTTGCTGTCGAAAGGATAGTCGATCACATTGACTCCATCTTCGCGGGCTTCTTCCTGTAGATATTCGTATGAATTCATAAGAGCCTCCGTAAAATTATTCCTCCATAAAATACTGACAGCGGTTCCGATAATAATCCTGTTCCAGATGGAATAGAGAACACATTTTTGCCACGGATCCGTTTTTCACGATATTCTTTCAACGCTTCCAGATATTCCGGCCGGTGAGCATCCTCTATGATCAACGGTGAAAGATTATGACGCAGGCATTCCCTGAAAAGGATCATTCGACCAGTGCGTCCGTTTCCATCCTGGAAAGGATGAATGCTTTCATAGCGAACATGAAATTCAGCCAGAATTTCAAGAGTGACATCCTGGGAGGAATACCAGGAGAGCAGTTTTCCCATTTCTTCCGGAACTTTGCTTGGAAGAACTGTCTCATACATACCGACAATGTTCGGACGTTTCTTGTAGTCACCGATCGCATACCCGTTGGCGCGATCCTCAAAGACACCGCTTTTTCAGTTCATAGTGGAACTGTTTGATCAGTTCCTGGCTGAGAGGCTGGTCAATTGTTTCTAACATCTTATTGAACATTAAGAAATGTCCGTTCATTTCTTCTACATCTTTTGCAGGAACTGAATAAATTCTAGAAGCGTGCGTCTCCTTCTGGGGATCCTATCAAGTGAATGAAAAAAGAGCATCCATTTGTGGTAAAATTAAGGTGTTCAAAGTCTTAACTATCCCAAACAAAGGAACCTTTTATGAGTATTGTAAACACCTTAGCCTTAGAAAGCAATAGGCAGATTAAAATAAATTTCGATGGAGGAGATTTATCCTCCGATGCAGGCTTGCTTCTTATCAAAGAATTCGTAAGCAAACTTGGTATTGATACGCTTTTAGAAAAAGCGTTTAAAACCAATGATCCTGCTTTTAGAAAAAGCGTTCGTG